>Ga0335072_10004958_pt1 | contig 19661 bp, 13 predicted proteins | sample Lox_Sample_21_FD_206725 | JGI IMG/M metagenome (GOLD analysis project Ga0335072, IMG submission 206725) | Soil microbial communities from Loxahatchee National Wildlife Refuge, Florida, United States - Lox_Sample_2.1 | ecosystem: Environmental > Terrestrial > Soil > Wetlands | place: USA...
CCGCGGGGCCAGGCATGCGGCCCTGGTGCGGGACGCGCTCGACCGGGGCAGGCGCCTGCATATGTCCTACTATGTCCATGGACGTGACGAGGCAACCGAGCGCGATGTCGACCCCATGCGGCTGCTGGTCGTCGAGGGCCGTACCTATCTGGAGGGCTGGTGCTTGCGCGCCGAGGCCGTCCGGCTCTTCCGTATGGACCAGGTGCTCGGGCTGTCCGTACTCGACGAGCCCGCGTCGGTCCCCGCCCAGGCGCAGCAGCGGGACGTGGACCAGGGGCTGTTCCGCCCGTCGGCGGACGACGTCCGGGTGGAGCTGGAGCTGTCGGTGCGCGGTCGCTGGGTTGCCGAGTACTTCCCCTGTGAGCAGGTCGACGACCTCGGTGACGGCAGGCTGCGGGTGGGTCTGCGCACCCCCGACACGCGCTGGGTGCGAAGGCTCGCGCTGCGGCTCGGCGAGGACGGCCGGGTGATCTCGCCGCCCGGCCTGGCCGCGCAGATCCGCGAGGACGCGACGGCCGCCTTGGCCCAGTACGCCTGAGGCCTGTCGTCGCCGGGTGTGACGTGTAGACTTTCGGCTGAAAGCGACCCTAGGCGCAGGGCCGCACTTACCCGCTGAGTGGGGACTGAGATGTTTGGTGACCTGTTCGACAGTCCGTGGAAGATCCTGATCATCGCTGTCGTCCTGATCATCCTGTTCGGCGGCAAGAAGATGCCTGACGCCGCGCGTTCGCTCGGCCGGTCGATGCGGATCCTCAAGGCCGAGGTGCAGGACCTGCATGGCGACCACGACCGCGACGACGAGGACAAGCCGGGCCAGCCGCCCCAGCCGCCCCAGTCGGCGCAGCCGTTCCAGGCCATCTCCGCGCCCCAGATCCAGCAGGACCAGATCGACCAGCTGCAACAGCAGATCCGCGACCTCCAGCAGCAGCAAGGTCAGGCGGTCACGGTCAACGGCACGGCGGCCCCGGAAGCGCCGCGCACGCAGCAGCCTGGCTGAGCCAGGGCACCTACTCCTCGGTAGCCCACGATGCCCAAGCTTGGGGACACGATTACGGGCGCGCGCATGCTCGGCTCGCGTATCGCCGCGTCGCAGCGGCATTCGAACCCGGAGGGTCGGATGCCGCTCATGGACCACCTCCGTGAGCTGCGCAACAGGCTGTTCAAGGCGGTCCTGGCACTGGCCGTCGGCATGGGGATCGGGTTCATCCCGCAGGTCTATGACCGCATCTGGGCGTTTGTTTATCACCCGTTCAAGGAGGCCGCTGGCCCCGGCAAGCAGCTCATCGTGATCGGCGTGTTCGACGGGTTCATGCTCCGGGTGCAGGTCGCGTTCTTCTTCGGGCTCATCGTCACCAGCCCGTTCTGGCTGTACCAGATCTGGGCCTTCATCGCCCCCGGGCTGTACAACCGCGAGAAGAAGTGGGCATACGCGTTCGTGGGCGCCGCGGCCCCGCTGTTCGCGGGCGGGGCGCTGCTCGCCTACCTGGTGATGAGCCGCGGCCTGCACTACCTGCTGGCGCTGGTCCCGCACGGCGTGTCCGTGATGGCGACCGTGTCCAACTACCTCAGCTACTTCGAGGCCATGATCCTCGGGTTCGGGCTCGCATTCGAGCTGCCGCTCGCGCTGGTTCTGCTGAACGTCGTCGGCATCATGACGCACGAGCGGATCCGCAAGTGGCGCCGGATCATGATCTTCCTCGTGTTCGTGTTCGCTGGCATCGCCTCGCCGAGCCCTGACCCGGTGACCATGCTGCTGCTCGCGGTGCCGTGCATCGTGCTGATCGAGGCGGCCGAGATCCTGATCTGGGCCAACGACCGGCGACGCGCCAACCGGCCTTCGATCTACGCCGGGATCGGCGACGACGAGGTATCGCCGCTCGACTTCGACCTGACGTCCGGTGACGGGGCCGACAGCGAACGATCAGCCGGCTCGGACGATTGACCGAAGACGAGCCGGAGCTAGCTGCCTTCCAGGCGCTCTACGACTTCGGCTTTGACGATTTCCAGCTCGATGCGTGCCGGGCACTGGCCGCCGGGCACGGCGTCCTGCTGGCCGCGCCCACTGGATCCGGCAAGACCGTGGTCGGCGAGTTCGCCGTGCACCTGGCCCTCGCCGCCGGGCAGAAGTGCTTCTACACGACGCCGATCAAGGCGCTGTCCAATCAGAAATACGCCGACCTGGTCCGCCGCTACTCGCCCGCGACGGTCGGCCTGCTGACCGGGGACAACAGCATCAACGGCGAGGCCCCCGTGGTGGTGATGACCACCGAGGTGCTGCGGAACATGCTCTACTCGGGGTCGCCGACGCTGGCCGGACTCGGCTATGTCGTCCTCGACGAGGTGCACTACCTGGCCGACGTGTTCCGCGGCGCGGTCTGGGAAGAAGTGATCATCCACCTGCCCGAGTCAGTGCGGCTGGTCGCGCTGTCGGCGACGGTCAGCAACGCCGAGGAGTTCGGCGACTGGCTCTCGGAGGTCCGCGGCGGCACCACGGTAATCGTGGACGAGCACCGGCCGGTGCCGCTGTTCCAGCACATGCTCGTCGGCTCGCGGCTGTACGACCTGTTCACCGGGCCCGACGCCACCCGGCAGGCCGGGCCGCGGGGCGGCCCGCCCAAGGTCAATCCGGAGCTGCGCCGGCTGGCCCAGCGCGACCAGTTCGGCGACCGCCGTGGATCCGGCCGCCCTGCGCGCGGCGCGCGCCGCCCGGCCAGGTTCCGCGGCCCGAGCCGGCCGGAGGTGATCGAGCGGCTCGACGCGGCCGGCCTGCTCCCGGCCATCACGTTCATCTTCAGCCGGGCCGGCTGCGACTCCGCCGTGCTGCAGTGCCTGAACGCAGGGCTGCGGCTGACCACGCAACAGGAGGCCACCGAGATCACCGCGCTGGTCCGGCAGCGGACCGCCGACATTCCCGACGAGGACCTGCCCGTCCTCGGCTACGCGGACTGGCTGGCCGGCCTGCAGCGCGGGATCGCCGCCCATCACGCCGGGATGCTGCCGACGTTCAAGGAAGTGGTGGAGGAGTTGTTCGCCGCCGGGCTCATCCGGGCGGTCTTCGCCACCGAAACGCTCGCGCTGGGCATCAACATGCCGGCCAGGACGGTCGTCATCGAGCGGCTGGACAAGTGGAACGGCGAGAACCACGCGGATTTGACGCCGGGGGAGTACACGCAGCTCACCGGGCGCGCCGGGCGGCGCGGCATCGACGTCGAGGGGCACGCCGTCGTGCTCTGGCACCCCGGGGTTGATCCGGTGGCCGTGGGCGGCCTGGCAGGCACCAGGACGTACCCGCTCAGCTCGAGCTTCCGGCCGTCCTACAACATGGCGGTCAACCTGGTCGGGCAGGTCGGACGGCCACGGGCCGAAGCCCTGCTCGAGTCGTCGTTCGCGCAGTTCCAGGCCGACCGGGCGGTGCTCGGCCTGTCTCGCCAGGTGCGGCGTATCCGGCAGTCCGTCGAGCAGCTCGACGGCGCATGCGACAAGGGCGACTTCGCCGAGTACCAGTCGCTGCGGCGCGAGCTGTCGCAGCGCGAGGGCGACCAGTCCCGGCGACGCTCAGCGGCGCGCCAGGCCGAGGCGGTCGCCTCGCTCGAGCAGCTGCGCCGCGGCGACATCGTTCAGGTGCCAGGCGGCCGGCGCGCCGGGATCGCGCTGGTGCTCGAGTCGCCCGGGGCGGCCGACACGCCCGGCTTGCTCGTGCTCACGGCGGGCCGCCAGGTCAAGCGGCTGACCCTCGCCGACTTCCCGGTGCCGGTCACCCCCATCGACCGGGTGCGGATACCGAACTGGTTCAGCGCGCGGTCGGCGAAGCACCGCCGCGACCTGGCCTCCACCGTTCGCAACAAGCTGGCCGGCCACGACCTCGGCCCGTCGCGGCGCGAGGCGCGCGGGCACTCCGGGTCGCAGGGGGCCAACGGCCGCGGCGGCACCGACAGGGAGATCGAGAGCCTCCGGCGACGGCTGCGCCAGCACCCGTGCCACGGCTGCCCCGACCGCGAGGACCATGCCAGGCAGGCCGAGCGCCGGCACCGGCTGGAACGGGAGGCGGAGACCCTGGAACGCAAGATCGCGGGCCGCACGCACGTGATCGCGCGCACCTTCGACCGGGTCTGCGCCGTGCTCGACGAGCTCGGGTACACCGACGGCGACGCGGTGACCGAGGAGGGCAGGCGGCTGGCCGGCCTCTACACCGAGCTCGACCTGCTCGTCGCGGAGTGCCTGCGGCGCGGCCTGTGGGACGGGCTGGGGCCGCCGGACCTGGCGGCCTGCGTGTCGGCGCTGACGTTCGAGTCCCGCCGACCCGATGACGTGAGCCCGCCCCGGCTGCCGCAGGGACAGGTCCGCGGGGTGCTGGCCGAGATGGCCCGGCTCTGCGACGATCTGCGCGAGGTCGAGCACGGCCACCAGCTCTCGTTCCTGCGCGACCTGGACCCCGGCTTCGCCTGGACCGCGCACGCCTGGGCCCGGGGCCGCCCGCTGGAACAGGTGCTGACCGACGACCTGACCCCGGGCGACTTCGTCCGGGCCGCCAAGCAGCTCATCGACCTGCTGGACCAGATCGCCGCCGCGTCCGGATCGTCGCCGGTTGCCCTCGTGGCCGGGCGCGCGATCGCCGCCCTGCGCCGGGGCGTGGTCGCTTATTCGTCGGTGGGCTAGCGCACGGGCAGGTCGTAGGTGCGGCGCACGCTGCTGCCGAGCCGCGAGATGTCGGCGCCGTAGACGTGCAGCGAGATCGCCACCTCGCCGCCCTGGTTGCGGACCCTGTGAATGTCACCGGGCGGCGCGAAGCTGGTCACCTGGCCCGGCTCGTTGACGGTGTGGCCGACGCTCTCCAGGGCGCTCTCGCCGTCACGAAGCGCGAACAACTCCTCGTACTCGGCTCCCTGAATCACTCCGACCACGCACCAGGTGACGTGGTCGTGGATGGGCGTCTCCTGGCCCGGCCGCCAGACCAGGGCGCAGACCGAGAACGAGCCGTCGGGCTCGGTGTACAGGGTGTGACAGACGTAGCCGTCCGGGCTGCCCAGGCGCTCCTGCTCCGTCAGGATCCACGGGCCGGGCAGATGCAGCCGCAACTGACCGGCCACGAACGCGGCCGTCTGCTGCCAGTCGGCGCGGCGGGCGGTGGCACCGCGGATCGCGGCCGCGAGGTCAGCCGGACAGCGGGTGGCGACGGCGCCGGTGTGCGTCATCGTGCCTCCCTCCAAGGAGCCTGATCCGGATGGGCCAAGCCTAGGTACACCGGGGCGCCGGGCTCCAATGCCAAAGCCTTCAGATACCCATAGAGCACGTGGATGAATACGGCGAGACCCGCGTCTCCGGGCTATCAGCGGCCGGCTGTCGGCGCGGGCTGGCAGGATGGCCGGGTGGGCACGCTGATGCTGCTTGATTCCGCCTCGATGTATTTCCGGGCCTTCTACGGGGTCCCGGACACGGTCACGGCGCCGGACGGCACGCCGGTGAACGCCGTCCGCGGGCTGCTCGACATGATCACCCGCCTGGTCCGGGCCCGCAGGCCGGACCGGCTGATCGCCTGCATGGAGCCGGACTGGCGCCCGGCGTTCCGGGTGGCGGCGATTCCGTCATACAAGGCACACCGGGCCAACCCGGACGGCAGCGAGCAGGTGCCCGACGCTCTGAGCGCCCAGATTCCGGTGATCGAGGACGTGCTGGCCGCCGCCGGGGTGGCCATGGCGGGGGCCAAAGGCTACGAGGCGGACGACATGATCGCCACCCTCGCCGCGGGGGCCGGCGGACCCGTCGAGGTCGTGACCGGAGACCGGGACCTGTTCCAGCTCGTCGACGACGCCAGGCCGGTGCGGATCATCTACATCGCCCGCGGCGTGGCTAAGTTCGAGGTCATCGACGAGGCAGCGGTGACGGCCCGGTACCAGATTCCCGGCCGGGCCTACGCGGCGTTCGCCACGCTCCGCGGCGACCCGAGCGACGGGCTGCCCGGCGTCTCCGGTGTGGGGGAGAAGACCGCGGCCGCGCTGGTGCGGGTGTTCGGATCGGTCGAGGCCATGCTCACCGCGCTGGACGCGGGCCACGGCGGGTTCCCGATGGGCACCCGGCCCAAGCTCGCCGCGGCCCGGGACTACCTCGAGGCCGCTATCCCCGTGGTCCGCGTAGCCGACGACGCCCCGACGCCCGGCGTGGACGGCCGCCTAGGCCAGGCTCCGCCCGACCCGGCCCGTCTGGAGGAGCTGGGCGAGCGATGGGGCCTAGGCTCGTCGCTCAGCCGAATGGTCGCCGCTCTGGCCGAGCGCCCCGCCGGCTAGGCCGGCGCCCAGTCCGGCCTCAATGGCACGGATGGCACCATCGCTGTTGAAACAGAAACAGCGATGGTGCCATTGCGCTATTGGACCGTCGCAGACCGCGAGCAAGAACAACCCTATATAGGCGCTATGCCGGATTTAGGCCGCGCTGATTCGGGGATTTCGGTCGGCATCGGCTTTCCGGATGTCGTATTAGAAGATTACGGCCGTCCGCAATCGAGGCCGCCTTGCGTCCTTCACCATCGGCCGCGATCGGCCGGATCGCGGTCCCGCAGGATGGTGACCAAGAGGCTGATGGACACAAGTGGGCGAGATGGCGCGCGGCCCGGGGGGACAGGCGTGGGCGAGATGCCGCGCGGGCCGGGGGCGGGGGTCGGCCAGGTGACACGCGAACTGGGGCCGGGGTGGGCCAGGTGACACGCGGGCTGGGGGGCCCGGGGTGGGCGAGGTGGCACGCGCGGGCCGGGGGCGGGGGTGGGCCAGGTGGCGCGCGCGGGCCGGGGGCCGCGGGTGTTCAGCGACGCGCAGACCGCAAGTGGTGAGGCGGCGAAGCCGGCGCCAGACGCGACGGCCGGCCGAAGGCTGGCCCGAGCGGATGGCACGCGGGGGGTCTGGGGGGGTCGTCCCCCCGAATGTCACAGCACGCGCAGAGCTACAAGGCAGGTGTCGTCTTCGGGGTCGGTGGAGCCGAGCGCGCGCAGCGCGGCCTCGATGGCACGCTCCGGGTCGGCGATGCCGCGTACCGCGGCGGACAGTTCCGCCACGCCGACCTCGACGGAGCGGTCCCTGCGCTCGATCAGCCCGTCGGAGTACAGCAACAGCAGGTCCCCGGCTGCGAGCGCCAGCGTGGCCGCCGTGTACTCCTCCCGGCCGGCGCCCAGCAGGATGCCGGGCGGCGAACTCAGTGGTCTTGCCCAGCTACCACGGACCAGGACCGGCGGAGGATGGCCCGCCTGCGCCCAGGTCAACGTGCGACTGGCCGGGTCGAAGTAGCCCGCGATCACAGAGGCGGTGTGCTCGGGCGCGACATGGTGCACGAGGTCGTTGAGCCAGCCGACCAGACGCTCCGGCGGCGATCCCGTGATCGCCAGGCCTGCCAGGGCCCCGCGCAGCCGGGCCATGCCCGCGGCGGCGGCCAGGCCGTGGCCGGCAACGTCGCCGATCGCGACCAGGACGTGCCCGCCGGGCATTTCCGCCGTGATATACCAGTCGCCGCCTACCCGGCCGGACCGAGACGCCGGCAGGTACCGGACCATGGTGCGCAGCCCTGGAAGCTCAAATGGCTCATCGTGCAGGGGCAGAATGGCGTGCTGCAGCTCCAGGGCCACGTGGCGTTCTTCGGCCAGCTCGGCAGCAAGCCTGGCCTCGGCCGCGGGCCCGGATTCGGCACCGTTTCTCGGCGACAGCTCGAATTTAATAGCCTCAGAAGTCATCACGGGTCGCATCTGGTCAGCTTTCGTGCACCTAGCGTGAGGCATCTGGTGCCCCGCTGTCTAGATGCGGTCACAATTCTCACTGGTGAGATGATGCTCAGGCAAGGGAAAACGCGAAGGGCGTTACCAAGGGACCGGAGGGCACGATGACCACCGACCGGCTCGATCCAGGGCTCTACCCCCCGGACCGGCTTGAACTGGCCGCGGCGGCGGCCAGGGATGCGGGCCTGGCTGCCCTGCTGCTGACCCCGGGCCCGGACCTGCGCTACCTGACCGGCTACGACGCTCACCAGCTCGAGCGGCTCACCTGCCTGGTGGTTCCGGCGGCGGACGCCGCCGTCACGCCCGCGTCCGGCGCCGGGCCGTTCATGGTCGTGCCCCGGCTCGAGCTGCCCGCCGCGCAGGCGTCGCCCGCTGGCGGCCTCGGCCTGGAACTCATCCCCTGGGACGAGACCGACGATCCGTACGCGCTGGTCGCGGCGAGGCTGGGGACGAGCGGCCGGGTCGGCCTGTCGGACCGGATGTGGGCGCTGATGGTGCTCCGGCTGCGCGAGGCGCTGCCGGGGATGGCCCAGGACCTCGCCAGTACCGCCCTGCGCCGGCTTCGCATCCGCAAGAGCCCGGCCGAGGTGGCGGCGCTGCGCGCGGCCGGGGAGGCGATCGACCGGGTGCACGCCCGGGTCCCCGGCTGGCTGCGGCCCGGCCGCACGGAGCGGCAGGTCGCGGCCGACATCGCCGACGCGATCCTCGAGGAGGGCCACGCCACCGTCGACTTCACGATTGTCGGCTCAGGGCCGAACGCGGCCAGCCCGCACCACGACGTCTCGGACCGGGCGCTGCGCCATGGCGACGCGGTGGTGATTGACATCGGCGGCACGATGCCCAGCGGGTATTGCTCCGACTGCACCAGGACCTACGTGATCGGGACGCCGCCGCCTGAGTTCGCCGCCTACTACCGGGTGCTGCGGGATGCGCAGCAGGCGGCGTGCGCCGCGGTACGGCCCGGGGTCAGCGCCCAGGACATCGACGCCGCGGCCCGCGAGCCGATCGCCGCCGCCGGCTACGGCGAGTACTTCGTGCACCGGACCGGGCACGGGATCGGCCTCGAGTGCCACGAGGACCCGTACATCGTCTCGGGGAACGCCGAGCCGCTCCGCGCGGGCATGGCGTTCTCGATCGAGCCCGGCATCTACCCTGGCCCGCACGGCGCCCGGATCGAGGACATCGTCGTCTGCACCGAGCAGGGCTACGAGCGCCTGAACAACGCGGGCCGGGAGCTGGTCTGCGTAGACATACGCTGAAATCCGAGCGAGCCAAAGGACGCCTTAAGTCGCCCGGAGGCGAGCGAGGGCGAAAAGCAGCGACCGGGAGCGAGCGAGGATGAACACAGAACGGGAGTGCGTCGACGAGGACGCGCGGGCGCTGTTCGGGCTGACCAGGGAGCTCGCCGACGCCGAGCTACGGCCCAGGGTCGAGGCGGCCGAGCGGGACAGGGACTTCCCGCGCGAGGTGTTCCGGATTCTCGGCCGGTCGGGCCTGCTGTCGCTGCCCTATCCCGAACGGCTCGGCGGCGGCGGCCAGCCGTACCAGACCTACCTCCAGGTGATCGAGGAGCTGGCGTCGGCGTGGCTGACCGTCGGGCTCGGCATCAGCGTGCACACGCTCACGTGCTTCCCGCTGGCCACGGCCGGGACGCCGGAGCAGCAGCGGCGCTGGCTGCCGGAGATGCTCGGCGGGGAGCAACTCGGCGCCTACTGCCTGTCCGAGCCTGCCAGCGGCTCGGACGCGGCGGCGATGCGGGCCACCGCCAGGGCCGACGGGCCCGACTACGTCGTGAACGGGGTCAAGGCGTGGATCTCGCACGCCGGCCAGGCCGATTTCTACACTCTGTTCGCCCGGACGTCGGGAGATCCCGATGGCCCGGATCGGGCGCGGGGCATCAGCTGCCTGCACGTGCCGACGCAGACGCCCGGCGTGTCACCGGCGGCGCCGGAGCACAAGATGGGCATGCGCGCGTCGGTCACCGCCCAGATGATCTTCGATGACGCCCGGGTGCCCGCCGGCCAGCTCGTTGGCGAGGAGGGCAAGGGGTTCGCCCTCGCCCTAGCCGCGCTGGACGCCGGCCGGCTCGGCATCGCGGCCTGCGCCACCGGCGTGGCCCAGGCGGCGCTCGACGTCGCAGTCGACTGGGCCACGCAGAGGCGCCAGTTCGGCCGCCCGATCGCCGATTTTCAGGGCCTGTCGTTCCTGCTCGCGGACATGGCCACGGCGGTGGCCGCGGCCAGGGCGCTGTACCTGTCCGCGGCGAGGCGCAAGGACGAGGGCCTGCCGTACGGGCCGCAGGCAGCGATGGCCAAGCTGTTCGCCAGCGACGCGGCGATGCGGGTCACCACCGACGCGGTGCAGGTGCTGGGCGGCTACGGCTACGTCGAGGACTTCGCGGCCGCCCGGCTGATGCGCGAGGCCAAGGTGCTGCAAATCGTCGAGGGCACGAACCAGATTCAGCGGATGGTGATCGGCCGGTCGCTGACGCGGGCCGAAAGCTGACCTGGCCGGGGACCGGCCGCGGCGGCGCCGTCAGGCGTCCGCGGCACGGCCGATCGCCAGCCCGCTGTCGGTGTCGAAGAACTGCAGGTTCGACGTGTCGACCGCGAGCTCGACCGGCTGGCCGGACCGGACCGGACTGCGAGCGGCCACCCGGGCCGTCCACAGCGACTTGCCGCCGGCCAGCGGGATCGCCTCGTCGTCGTCGTCGGCCGCCGCCTGGGTGATGCTCGCGTGCTGGACCTGTGGGGCGTCGATGTTGAACAGCACGTGGATCTCGCTGCCGAGGTCCTCGGTGACCCCCGCCGTCACCGGGAGCCGCGCCCACCCGGAGTCGGCCAGGCTCGCATCCTCGAAGTCCGACGGCCTGATGCCAAGGATCACCTCGCGCCCGAAGTAGCCGTCCAGGCCGGGACGCGCGGTGAGCAGCGACTGCGGCACCGGCAGCCGGTGGTCAGCGAAGGTCACGGCCGGGCCGTCGTCGCGGACCAGCCGCGCGGTGACGAAGTTCATGGCTGGCGACCCGATGAAGCCGGCCACGAACAGGTTCACCGGCGCGTTGAACAGCCTCTGCGGCGTGTCGGCCTGCTGCAGCTTGCCCTCGCGCAGCACGCAGACGCGCTTCCCGAGCGTCATCGCCTCGACCTGGTCGTGCGTCACGTAGACGGTGGTCACCCCGAGCCTGTCGTGCAACTGGGACAGCGAGGCGCGCATGGACACCCGCAGCTTCGCGTCCAGGTTGGACAGCGGCTCGTCCATCAGGAACGCCTGCGGCTCGCGGACGATCGCCCGGCCCATGGCGACGCGCTGGCGCTGGCCGCCCGACAGCGCCGCCGGCTTGCGTTTCAGGTAATCCTCGAGGCCGAGCATCGTGGCCACCTCGGTCACCCGGCGCTTGATCTCGTCCTTCGGCGTCTTGCGCTGCTGCAGCCCGAAGGCCAGGTTCTGCTCGACGGTCATGTGCGGGTAGAGCGCGTAGTTCTGGAACACCATCGCGATGTCCCGGTCCTTAGGCGGAAGGTCGTTGACCACGCGACCGCCGATCGAGATCGTCCCGGCGGTGATCTCGTCCAGCCCGGCGATCGAGCGCAGCGCCGTCGACTTTCCGCAGCCGGATGGTCCGACAAGCACCATGAACTCGCCGTCGGCGATCTCCAGGCTGAGCCCGTCCACCGCCTTCACGCCGCCCGGGAAAACCTTGTCGACCTGATCCAGGACGATCTGTGCCATCCGGCCCTCCAGCCTCTGCCGTTCCCCGTGCCTGGCGGGAGCGTAACCCGCTGCTGGCCCGGGTGTTAAGGTCGGCGGCCGGTGCGTTACGAAGGCGTAAAGCCCGATATCAGGCTGTTATCGTTTGGGCTCGGCTACCGTATCCGAGTGGAGGACACCAACCGAACGATCATCGCGCTGCTGGCCCGCGACGGCCGCATGAGCTTCACCGAGCTGGCCAAACGCACCGGGCTGTCGGTCTCGGCCGCGCAGCAGCGGGTACGCCGCCTGGAACGCCGCGGCGTGATCAAGGGTTACGCGGCCGTGATCAACCCCGACGACGCAGGGCTCCCGCTGACCGCGTTCGTCTCGATCAAGCCGTTCGACCCGGCGGCCCCTGACGACGCGCCGGAGCGCCTGGCGCACCTGTCGGCGATCGAGGCCTGCCACAGCGTCGCGGGCGACGAGAACTACATACTCAAGGTCCGGGTGTCCTCTCCGGTGGAGCTGGAGAACCTGCTGCAGGAGATCCGCTCGGCGGCCAGCGTGTCCACGCGCACAACGATCGTGCTGAGCACGCCGTACGAGAACCGCCCGCCAAACCTCGGGCCGGACCCGGCGGCGGAAGCCGAGTTCGGCCCGGACCCGCTATGAGGTGACGGCGAACACCCGCAGGCGTTCGCGGGCGCCGACCGCGACGCTGCCCGCGACGATGATCGCGGTGCCGTGGTGCAGATCCGCCGCAGCGGCCAGGTCATCAGCCGGAGCGGACACCACGGTCGCACCGCACAGCAGCGCGTGGTCGACCAGGGCGGTATAGCACCGCCCGTCGCCGACCGGCGGCGCCGCCAGGACCACGTCCTCCTCGCCGATCCCGGCGTCGTTCTCCAGCTTGCGCAGCAGACCGGACAGGTCGTGGTGACTGAGCGGCTCCCGGCCGAGCACCCCGTCGGCTTGCCTGGTATACGGCAGCAGGGCCGGGTCGTGCGGCCGCCCCGTAGCCGGCCGCAGCGAACCCATGCCCAGCAGGCTGCTGAACAGGGTCGTGTCGGGAGCCTCGCCGAACGAGATCACCTGACGCACCCAGGAGCGGTCGGCCGCCGCCAGCGCGGCGGCGGCCAGCGGCGGCGCGGTCAGCAGCATCCGCGCCCCGCAGTCGGCGAGTTGCCCGGCCATCTCCGGCACGGTCAGCGAGGCGGCCAGCGGTGTCGGCACGCCGCCCGCCGCCCGTATCGCGTGCACGGCCAGCACGTAGCAGGTCACGTCAGGGACATACACGCCAACCGCGTCGCGGGGCTGCAGTCCCCGCCAGGCCAGCCCGGCCGCCGCGGCGCGCACCGTCACGGCAAGCTCGGCATAGGTGTACGACTGGCCGGCGGCGTCCTGGACGAGAGCGCGGCGCTCTCCGCGGGACGGCGCCACGGCCAGCAGGCGCTGGGTAACCGTAACCTCGTCGAGCGGGGCCTCTGTGCCCATCGTCATTCGCCGGCCACCTCTGGTTCCGCATTGGCTGGGATCTGGTACCTGGACGCTACGGCCGCGCGGTCGCTGACCGCATCGTCAGGACTGTGTAGTCCGGTATGTATGTAGCCCTCCCCGCGGGTAGCGCGCCACGTATCCGAAGCTGGGCGAGCGCGGCGGGCCCGGGCTTGCGCCCGGGGCCCGCGAGCGCGAGGCCTGCCACGGGGCCGGCCACCCCCCTCCTGGTGGCCGGAGCACCGGCTGGGTCCCGCGGTGCGCTCTGATGCTGACGCTAGGCGAGCCTGACCCCGCCCCGCATGCCCCGAATTGGCCATCTGGATGTGCATTCGGCGGCCGGGCAGTGTGTATAAAACCGGTGCCGGGATGTGTAGTCGGCGCACGTCCGTCTGCATGTCACCCGCCGTGTCACCCGTTAGCGGCCGGCCTCGCGGCGGGTCTGCGACTCGCGCTCGGCGACCCAGGCGGCGAGCTGGGCTCGGGAGCTGAAACCGAGCTTGGTGAAGATGTTGGCGACGTGCCGTGCCGCTGTGGCCGGGCTGATCACCAGCTCGTCGGCGATGGCGCGGTTGGACAGGCCGCGCGCGATCAGGGCGGCGATCTCCCGCTCCCGCGCGGTCAGGACGGTGGCCCCGTCGGATCCGGGTGAGTCCTGCCCGGGCATGACCGGCGGCGGGCCGGGATCGTCGCGGCGCTCACCGCTGCCCGGGCCCGCAGCGGACCTGACCGCCTCGTGCGCGTTCATCGCCGCGCCCTCGGCAAGCAGCCCGGCGACGGCCGGCCCGCCAAGTCGCTCGCGGGCGGCGTCGAGCAGGCCGTCGGGCCGGCCGCCGGCGGCCCCGGCCGGCCGGTGTCCTGCCGCCTCCCGCAGCGAGCGAGCGGCCCCCTCGAGCTTTACCGCGCGGGCCGGGTCGCCGCTGGCCACGGCCAGCATCGCGCAGACCTCCAGCCCGCGGGCCAGGAACAGGCGCTGCCCGGCGGCCAGGCTGAGCTGCAAGCTCTCGGACAGGCTGATGCGGGCCAGCGACAGGTCGCCCTGGGAGAGTGCCACAGACGCGATGCCTGTCAGGCACCGGGCGATCTCTGGCCTGGCGTCTATCTCGCGGTACAGCGCCAGCGCGGCCCGGTAGTGAGTCAGCGCCGCGGCGTGCTCGCCCCTGGCCCGGGCCAATCCGCCGAACCCGTACAGCGTCTGCGCCACGCCCCACCCGTTGTTGTCCCGCAGCACGTCCAGCGCTTCCTCGTAGGCCCGCTGAGCGTCGTCCAGCCGCCCCAGACGGGCCATGATCGTGGCCTTGGCCGCGAGCCCCAGCCCCTCCTCCCAGGGGTCGCCGTCCGACCGTGCCGCCTCGACCGCGCGATCGGCGTCGGCCGCCGCGTCCTGGTAGCGGCCGGCTCGCATGCCGACCACGGCCAGGGTCCGCAGCGCTGTGGCGCCGCCAGGGCTGCCGGACGCGGCACAAAGCTCCAGCCCGGCCTGGGCGAACCGGGCGGCGTCCTCGTAGTCCTGGTGCTCGAAGGCGAGCTCGGAGCGCGCGATCAGGGCCCGGGCCCTGATGCCGGGCGCGACGTCCTCGTCCCGGGCCAGGAACCGGTCGAACCAGGCGATGCCCTCGGCCACCTCGCCGTAGGCGATCCACGGGCTGCGCATGGCCGTGCACAGCCGCAAGCCCTCAGCCGTTTCGCCCCGGTCCAGGAAGGTGACCAGGCCCGAGCGGTAGTTGGCCCGCTCCGCGAGCGCCCGGCGGTACAGGGCCACCCGCGCGGCCCATGGCGGGTCGCCGCGCAAGAACGCCAGGGCGGTGATCCCCTCGCCCAGCGCCAGCATGTAATCGCCGTGCCTGCGCCGGATCCCCGGGCCCTCGCCTGAGGCGTTCAGCCGGGCGGTCGCGTACTCCTTGATCGTGTCGAGCAGCCGGTACCTGGCATCGTTCTCCAGCTCCGCGTCGAGCGTGACCAGCGACTTGTCGATCAGCGCCGCCAGCAGGTCGAGGACCTGGTCGCCGGGAATCGCCTCGTCACCGCAGACCTGCTCGGCCATCTCCAGGTTCCATCCGGAGAACACGGCCAGCCGCCGCAGCAGCACCTGCTCCGGCTCGGTGAGCAGCTCATAGCTCCAGTCCACGGCGGCGCGCAGGGTCTGCTGGCGCGCCGGGGCGGTGCGGATGCCGGAGGCGAGGAGCTGGAACCGGTCGCCGAGGCGCGCCGCGATCTGCTCCACGGACAGGGCACCGACCCGTGCCGCGGCCAGCTCGATGGCCAGCGGCATGCCGTCGAGCGTCCGGCACAGCCGGGCCACGGCGGGCGCGTTGCCCGCGTCGAGCACGAACCCGGGGCGCACCGCCGCGGCCCGATCGGCGAACAGCCGCATCGCCTCGTGCCCGGCCAGCTCGCCGGCCGAAAGTTCTGCCGCGTCGGTTGCCGCGGGAAGCTCCAGCGGCGGGACCCGCCAGACGGTCTCGCCGCGAACCCGCAGCGGCTCGCGGCTCGTCGCGATCACCCGCAGCCCGGGGCAGCCGGCCAGCAACTGGGCGACCAGGGCCGCGCAGACGTCCACGACGTGCTCGCAGGTATCGAGGATCAAAAGCATCAGCCGTGGCCGCAGCGCGACGGCCAGTGTCTCGGAAAGCGGCCGGTCACGCTCGTCCCGGACCCCGAGCGCGACCGCGACCTTGCGGGCGACCAGGGACGGGTCCAGCGTGTCGGCCAGCTCGACCAGCCAGGCCCCGTCCGGGTAGCCGGGCACGGTCTCGCCGGCCAGCCGCAGCGCCAGTCGCGTCTTGCCGATGCCACCCGGGCCGCAGAGCGTCAGCGCGCGGACGTCACCGAGCAGCCTGGCGAGCTCGGCCAGGTCACGCTCCCTGCCGACGAAGCTGTTCGGCTCCGCCGGCAGGTTGCCGTCGCTGATCGCGGTCTGGATGGCCATGGTCCCCTGTCGGCGTGGTCACCGGCCTTCGGCACTCGTCGTAGTTGACGTTATTTTCGCACCTGTGCGCTGTCCGTGGTGGGTCAAGGCACGAGACGGGACATTTTGCCCTCCCGTCATCACGGCGTGTTCCCCGCAGGTGCATCGGTGATCGTCACCGCGATGGGCTCGCTGTACCGGACCCGGCCGAAGTACATGACCTTGACCAGCGCCCACCACTGCTGCCGCGGGCGCGCAGCGGCCGGGACCGTCACGCTGAAGTCCAGCGTGACGCTCTCCTGCGGCCCGGCGGTGAACCCGCGGGTCCACTGCGCCGTCTGCACCCAGCTCCCGAACGGTGAGACGAGCTGGGCCTCGCCGCGCACCGGCGATCTCGTCGCGTTGCGCAGCGTGGCCGCTATCCGGCCGCTGCCACCCGGCGGCAGCCGCAACTGCGCTTGGGCCAGCTCCAGGTCCAGCTCGGCAGCGAGCTTCTGCTGGTCGGCCAGGTAGAGCGGGAACAGCTCCTCCAGCGGCAGGTCAAGCGCGGGCGCGGCCGGCTCGCCGATGCTGACCAGCACCGCGTCCTCGAAGACCTGGCCGTCGTCGCCGGTGATCCTGGCGGCCACGAAGTGGCGCCCGTGCCTGGCGCCGGGCCGGGCGCGGACGGTCAGGTCCCAGCCGGCGTGGCCGAGGGGACCCAGCTCGTAGCGGAGCGGCGCGTCGGGCTCCACCTCGATATCGGCCGGCCCCCCCGGGTCGATGTGCACGGTGCCGGAGGCGGGATCTGTGCCGCACGCCACGGTCAGGCGCAGCGTTGCGGCCGCGGCGAGACCGTCCGGCTCGCCCGGCGAGTCCGCCTCGGCCAGGGCGGTCCTGACGGGGGAGAGGTGCACGGCGACCGGCAGGTTTCCGGCCGGCGCCGGGCCCTTGCCGTGCAACCAGTACCTGGTGAACACCGGCTGGGCGGGCTCCGGCGGCACTGACACGGTTACGGCGCCGGCCTCCCCGGAGCGGGAACTCGCGGCGCCGGCGTTCCCGGCGGACCCGCCGGGCCCGGTCCGGTCCGGGATCGCCGCGATCGTCGCGGTTCCTGACGCGGGGAGATCGGCCAGGGCGGCGCCGGACTCAAGCCGCAGCGGCGGGCCGTCACCCTCCTCGAGCGGGCCGCTGCCGCGGGCCGCGATCAGGCCGGTGAACAGCCGCACCCGCGCGGCCGTGGGGGCGCAGCGGCCGGAGGTATCACGCAGCCGGACGGTTACCCCGTCCTCGGGGCGGGGCTGCGCCGCTGGGACCAGCGGGTTGCCGCGCGGCTTCAGGGCGGACACCACAGCGGTGGCCGGCTCGGCGGCGGCGAGGCTGGCCGAGGCCGGGAGCGGGCCCTCGTGCAGCCCGGTCTCGCAGGCCAGCAGGTCGTGGTTGTAGTCCAGGCCGGCCAGCGGGAACCCGGCCTCACGCCAGTCACCGGGCCCGGCGGCGAGAGCGTACTCGAACGTGTGGCTCCAGTGCTGCCAGGCGAAGCTGGTGCCGTCGGGCGTGAAGCGGCGGTCGCCGTCGATCCACACCCCGCACGGCCAGGTGCTGCACGCGCGCATCAGGGAGATGTTCATCGTCCCGTCCGCCGTGACCAGGCTGCTGGGCGTGCCGCGGTTCAGCAGAACGACCGTGTGCCCGGCCAGATCATCCTCATCGGTGCCCGCCGCGCCGCTGGCCTCGTCCGCCTCGATCACCGCGTCGGCCAGGTCGGCGGTCACCGCCGCTATCGCGGCGGGCAGATCGGCGCCGGTCACGATCAGCACCGGCAGGTCCCGCACGCCGCGCAGGTCCGCGCCGCCGGTGAAGGCCGCCTCGCGGGTCTGCGCGGCCGGCATCCAGGAGACTCCGGAGGCCGGATCGGACAGGCCGGCGCCGGAAAGGCCGGCCGCGGCCAGCACGTCGGCGGTGAACGCGTTCTCGCCCGGCCCGCCGAGCGCGATGCGGACGTCGGGCAGGTTCGAGTCCACGTCGATCGAGCCGTACCGCGGGCCGTCCGCGCGCGAGCAGGTCGCGGTGACCCCAGCGCGGGCCAGCGCCACGATCAGGTCGCGGACCGCCTCCCGGCACCCGTCGGCCGCTGCGGGCGTGATCACCTCGGCGACCCCGATCGCGCGCATCCGCCGCACGCCGCCCGGCCCCGCGACCGCGACCCGCGCTGTGGATCCGACGCCGAACCACTCGTGCGCCGGGTTGTCGAGCGTGAACTCATGCTCGGCGACGTCGGTGTCGGCCGGGCCGGGCGGGCGGCCGACGACCGCGAGGGCGCTCTGATAGACCGGCAGCCCGCCGGGCACCCTGGCCGGGAACCGCACGCGCAGCAGCCGGTCCTGCCCGATCGAGCCGTCCACGTGGGTGCGGAACTCGATCCGTTCGGCCCCGTCCCACAGCACGGTCTCCTGAGTCACCCGCAGGTCGTCGACCTCGAACTCGGCGACCAGACGGGAGCCGATCGGGCAGCGCTCGGCCCGGACCGTGGCGGCCACGCCGGCCGTGCCGCGGCCCGGGCCCTTGGGACACAGGATCCAGGGGCCCTCGTTCCAGCGCGGGTGATGGTCGTACTCCTCCTGGAGCACGAGCTCATTGCCCGGGCCGGCCAGCAGGTCGGCACCCGACCGCTTGTCGAGCACGCGTGCCAGGGTGCCGCCGTGAGCCGGATCGGCCACAGCGAGGTACGCGGCGTTCTCGATCTGGCTGCCGTCCGTGATTTCCCAGGAGCCGGGGCGTTCAGACCCGTCTTTAAGAGGAGTGACGACGTATGTCCGGTAGCCAAGGGCTGGCACAGCCTCGGCGCGGAAGGTCAGGGCGAGGCCGGCCAGGGTCCCGTCCGGGTGCCGGGTGACGCCCTCGGCCAGGGCCGGCACGGGGTTGCCTGCGTCGTCGCGGAGGGCGGCGGCTTGCGGGCCGGGCGCCGCGAAGTCCAGGACGATCCTGGCCAGGCCCGACCGGGACTGGGACAAGGTGTTGAAGACCACGACCGCGCGGGCGTGCTGTTCCTCGTCCTGGCCGGCCACGGCCGCGGTGGCGGTGGCGGCGAGGCCGGCCAGGTGCCGCGCGGCGTCGCGGCGTGCGGCGTCGCCGCGTTCGTACGCCTCCCGCCAGCCGGCCAGCAGGTCCAGGTAGACCTGGTCGCCCTCGGTGCCGGTGATCGCGTCGTGGTGGGCGCCGAAGACGAGCTGGCGCCAGGCCTTGTCGAGCCCGGCCGCCGGGTAGGGCGCCCCGGCCAGCCAGGCCAGCGTGGCGAGCTTCTCGCCGTCGGTCACGGCGATCTCCGCGGCCCGCTGCGCCTGCTTGGTGTCGATGTAGGACACGTCCTTGCCGGTGTAGACCGGGTTCATGTCCCTGGTCTGCGGCGTGATCCAGACGTCGCGCTCGGCCGCGTCCTTGCGCACGGCGGCGAAGAACTCCGACGGCAGCGCGGTGACGAAGCGGGGCCATACGTAGCGGGAGTTCCAGTCCCGGTGGATGCCGGTGACCCAGCGGGACGGGATCACGTGGTCCGCGCCCACCGGCAACAGCACGTTGCGGGTCGCCGCGACCGGCGCGAGCTGGCGGAACTGCTCCAGCGCGGCCTGCTCGGCCGCGGGCAGGCTCGCGGCCCGGTGGGTCACGTAGCCCGCGCCGTAGTGGTTGGCCATGTAGCTGGTGAGCAGGCCGGTGCCGTCCGGCGAGAGCCACTCGAACTCCGATGCGAACTGCATCCGCCGGTTGTCGCCGACGGTGCGGTTCGGACCCCACTGGTGGAATGGCCCCCTGGCCCACGCGGACTCGGCCATCCCG
>Ga0335072_10004959_pt1 | contig 19660 bp, 23 predicted proteins | sample Lox_Sample_21_FD_206725 | JGI IMG/M metagenome (GOLD analysis project Ga0335072, IMG submission 206725) | Soil microbial communities from Loxahatchee National Wildlife Refuge, Florida, United States - Lox_Sample_2.1 | ecosystem: Environmental > Terrestrial > Soil > Wetlands | place: USA...
GCAGGTAGGGCCGGGCCAGGTGCGCCAGTTCGGCGCCGAGCTTGCGGCTGTCGAACGGCACCGGCTCGAGGCTGCGCCCCCCGGCCAGCCCGCCGGGCGCCTCGGGGTAGTAGTCGGCGTAGCCGGGCACCCAGGCCAGCCGCAGCGGCGTCCTGGCCAGCACCAGGTCGAGCATGGCCGGGCCGTGCTCGAGGAACGCCGCCCGCGACGGCTCCGGCACCTCGGCGCCCGTCACGTGGGCCAGGTAGGCCCGGGCCTGGCCGGGCGTGTCGGTCACCCCGGCGGCCCGCAGCACCGCGTTGCCCGGCGCCCAGATCCCGCCCCCCGACCGGGCCGCCGACCCGCCGAACGACCCGGCCTTCTCGATCACCACCACGCTCAGCCCGAGGCCCGCCGCGGTGAGCGCGGCCGTCATCCCGGCCGCCCCGCTGCCCGCCACGACGATGTCGAACTCGGCGGGCTCTGTCGTCATGCGGCCTCCCGTCTGTTTAATAGAACACGTTACAGTTTTGCGCCGATCCGCGGGAGGCCCCGTGCCGCCGGACTGGGATGCCGAGGCCGACGTGGTCGTGGTCGGCTTCGGGGCCGCGGGCGCCTGCGCCGCGCTGGAGGCGGCCGCGGCCGGCCGCTCCGTGCTGATCCTGGACCGGTTCGCCGGCGGCGGGGCCACCGCGCTGTCCGGCGGGGTGGTCTACGCCGGGGGCGGCACCCCGCAGCAGCACGCGGCGGGCGTCACCGACTCACCCGAGGCCATGTTCGGCTACCTGCGCACCGAGGTCGGCGACGCGGTCCCGGCCGCTACCCTCCGGGAGTTCTGCGACGGCAGCGTGGCCATGCTGGCCTGGCTGGAGGGCCACGGCGTGCCGTTCGAGGGCAGCCTCTGCCCGGACAAGACCTCCTACCCGACCAACCGCCACTACCTGTACTACTCCGGCAGCGAACTGTCCGCCGCCGACATCGCTTCTCCCGCGGCCCGGGGCCACCGGACCCGCGGCCGCGGCACCTCCGGCGGCCTGCTGTACGCCCGGCTGTCCGCCGCCGTCCGGGCGGCCGGCGTCCGCGTCCTCACCCAGACCGCCGCCGAGCACCTGGTTACCGGCCCCGGCGGCCGGGTCACCGGCGTGGCGTGCCGGTCCCTGCGCGGCGCCCCCGGCTGGGCCCGGCTGGCCCACCGTGTGCTGCACCGCTGGTCGGTCAAGCCGTACCTGTACGTGCCCAAGGCCGGCCGCCTGCTGCACCGCCCGGTCGCCTGGCTGGAGCGGCGCTACGCGCGCCCGCTCCGGATCGGCGCGGCCCGCGGCGTGGTCCTGGCCGCCGGCGGTTTCGCCGCCAACCGCCCGATGCTGCGCTCGCACGCCCCGACCGCCCGCGGCGGCCTGCCGCTGGCCACCCCCGGCGACGACGGCAGCGGCATCCGGCTGGGCACCGAGGCCGGGGCCGCGACCGCCTACCTGGACCGGGTGTCCGTCTGGCGCTTCCTCAGCCCGCCGCCCGCCCTGCTGGCCGGCGTGCTGGTCGACCGCGCGGGCCAGCGGATCTGCGACGAGTCCCGCTACGGCGCCGCCCTCGGCGACGCCATCATCGGCCGCGGCGGCCGGGCCTGGCTGCTGATCGACCAGGCCACCCGCGCCGAGGCCCGCCGCCAGGTCCGCGGCTCGACCCTGTGGTTCCAGCGCCTGCAGGCCTGGTACCTGCTGCGCGCCAGCGTGGTGCACGCCCCCACCGTGGCCGGCGTCGCGGCCCGGGCCGGCGTCGACCCCGACGGCCTGGCCGCCACCCTGACCGCCTACAACACCGCGGCCCGCGACCCGGCGGCGCCCGACCCGGCGGCGCCCGACCCGGCGGCGCCCGACCCGGCGGCGCCCGACCCGGCGGCGCCCGACCCGGCCGGCAAGCCCGCCGCCGCCCGCCGGGCTCAGGACCAGCCGCCCTACTACCTGATCGACTGCTCGGTCCGCCCCCGGCTGTTCTACCCGGCCCCGGTCCTCACCCTCGGCGGCCTCGTCGTCGCCCCCGGGTCCGGCCAGGTCCTGTGCCCCGATGGCCACCCGGTCGACGGCCTGTACGCGGCCGGCCGCACCGCCGCCGGCCTGTGCTCCCGCTCCTACGTCAGCGGCCTGTCCCTGGCCGACTGCGTCTTCTCCGGCCGCCGCGCCGGCCACCATGCCGCCGCCCCCCCGCCCGACACCGCTCCGCCCCCCGCGCCCCCGGCCAGTGTCTCTCCGTCCCCCAGCCCCGTAGCCCACTCCAGCCACACCCGCCTCGCACCGGACTCAAGCCGGAACCAGTGAGCGTGACTCTCTAGCGTCTCGGTTGCCGTTCTTCGCGGGAGACCGGGCGTCGTAGATTTGGGGTGCGTGTGCCACAACCCCCGTCTACCGGGGCATGTGTGCCACAAGCCCCGAACGAGGGTGCGGACCGAATGGGGCTTGTGTGCCACAACCCTCGTCTATCGGGGCATGTGTGCCACAAGCCCCGTAGGACCGCGCCCGGGTCGCTGGTTGGCAGCCGCGCTGGCGTGGTGACGCTGGCGTGGTGACGCTGGCGTGGTGACGCTGGCGTGGTGACGCTGGCGTGGTGACGCTGGCGTGGTGACGCTGGCGTGGTGACGGGTGATGCAGTGGGGACGATGAGGCGCGCCAGAGGCGCAGGCCCCGCAGCCGAGCCCGTAGCCGCGCCGCCCGCCGCGCCGCAAAAGCTCCGCATAGGCCCATCCAGTACTGTTCTCAGGACATGGTGGAAGGCGGGCGGCCGAGGGGAGGCGCGGTGGAGCCATTCGACCCGACTAAGCCGAACATCGCCCGGGTCTGGGATTACTGGCTGGGCGGGAAGGACAACTTCGCCGCCGACCGCGAGCTGGCCGAGAAGATGCTGGCCGTCCACCCGCCCACCGCGCGGATGGCCCGGGAGAACCGCCAGTTCCTCGGGCGGGCGGTCAGCTATGTGGCGGCCCGCGGCGTCCGCCAGTTCATCGACGTGGGCGCCGGGCTGCCGACCGTGCTGAACACGCACGACATCGCCCGCAGCATCAACCCGGACGCCCGGGTGGCGTACGTGGACAACGACCCGATCGTGATCTCGCACGCCCGCAGCCTGCTGGCCAAGAGCCCCGGGGTCATCGCGGTGCCCGGCGACATGCGTGACCCCAAGAGCATCCTGGCCGATCGCGGGCTCACCGAGCTCGTCGACCTAGCCCAGCCCGCCTGCGTGATCCTGTCCGCGATCCTGCACTTCGCCGAGGCCAGCGAGGCCCGGGACGTGGCCGCCACCTTTGCCCGGGCCGTCGTTCCGGGCAGCTACCTGATCATCTCCTGCGGTTCGGGCAGCCGGTCCGAGGGGGAGAACTTCACCTCGGAGTACACCGCCGCGCAGATCCGCATCCACTCGGTCGAGGAGATCCTGAGCTTCTTCGAGGGCCTGGAACTCGTGCCTCCCGGCGTGGTCCCGGTGCGGCTCTGGAGCGGTGACGGGCCGGCCCTGGACACCGAGGCACCCACCGCGACCTTCATCGGCGGCGTGGCCCGCAAGCCGTAAGGGGCTCGATGACGATCGTGCGGTAGGGGGAGGCCAGCCGGGCCAGGTCGTCAGGGTCGGCGGTCTGTATCACGCCGCCTCCGGCTTCGACGGCTACGGCGACTGGGTGCGCGTCCGCGAACAGGGCGGAACCAGCCCTGGCCTCGGCCAGGACCGCCCCGACGAGACGCGCGAGGCCGGGGTCGGTGTCGCGCAGGACCAGCCCGTCGGCCGATTGCCTGGCCAGCAGCGCATCGAGCGCCTGGCTGCGGCCTGCACCCCGGTAGAGCTCGGCGAGCGTCCCGGTCGCGACGGCCACGTCACGGTGGAGCCTTCTCGCCGCCTCCATCGCCTGGCGCACCTTCCGTTCGGCCGGATGACGCGGGTCCAGCAGCGCGTTGACCGCCTCGGCGTCCAGGACCAGCCTCACTCAGCCCGCCTGGAGCTGGTCAGATTCACCAGGCGGGCCGCCGAGCAGGCGCATGTACCTGGCGATTTCCGCCTCGTCCTCCGGCGTATCCAGCCGGCCTCGCTCCTCGGCCAGATGATCGAGAAGCTCTCCGAGAGCCTGCTGACGGCGGCGCCTGGTGAACTCCGCGCGGAGCGCGGAGTTCACCTCGGCGGACAGGCTCTCGCCGCCGTCAGCCTCCAGGGCCTCCACCAGATCGGCGTCGAGCGTGATCGAGACCTTCCGCTTGGCGACGTTTGTCATACTCGAATCCTACCTGAGTCGCCTCAGTACCGCCTCGCTGCGGCCCGCAAGCGGCAAGCCGCAAGCCCCGGAAACCTCAACTGGGCTGAGGCACGATCCGGATGTACGGCTTGGGCTCCTCCCACTCGCCGAACAGTTCCTTGGCCTGCTCGTTGGACACCGAGCCGGCGATGATGACGTCGTCGCCCTGCTTCCAGTTGACCGGCGTGGCCACCTTGTGCCTCGCGGTCAGCTGCAGCGAGTCGACCACCCGCAGCACCTCGTCGAAGTTGCGCCCGGTCGTCATCGGGTAGACCAGGACGAGTTTGATCTTCTTGTCCGGTCCGATCACGAACACGTTCCGCACGGTCGCGTTGTCGGCCGGCGTGCGCGCCTTGGCGTCGCCCGACACGTCGGCGGGCAGCATCCCGTACAGCTTGGCCACGTTGAAGTCGTGGTCGGCGATGATCGGGTAGTTGGGCGCCGTGCCCTGGGTCTCGGCGATGTCGGCGGCCCACCGCTCGTGGTCGCCGGCCGAGTCGACCGACAGGCCGATGACCTTCACGCCGCGCAGGTCGAACTCCGGCTTGATCTTGGCCATGTAGCCGAGTTCGGTGGTGCAGATCGGGGTGAAGTCCTTGGGGTGCGAGAACAGCACCGCCCAGGAGTCCCCGAGCCAGTCGTAGAAGTGGATCGGCCCCTCGCTCGTCTCGGCCTCGAAGTCCGGCGCGGTATCGCCGATGGTCAGTGGCATGGGTTTCCTTCCCTAGTAAGCGCAGCACCGTGCTTAGCACGGATGCGGCCCTCAGCGCAATTTACGACATTATCAATAGGTAATGTCGACCTGAGACGTCAGCGCCAGGGCCTGGCAGGCCAGGATGTAGCCGTCGGCGATGTCGCCCGCCTCGAGCACCTCGTTGTGGGCCATGTCCACCTTCCCGCCGGTGAGCTGGCAGGCGCAGGCCCCGCAGATGCCCTGGCGGCACGAGTAGGGCGCGTCGAGCCCCGCGCCGATGAGCACATCCAGCATCCGGGCGCCCGCCGGCCAGGCCAGCGTCGTGGTCACCCCGTCCAGCGTGACCGACAGCGCGGCGGCCGGGCCGTCCGCCGCGGCCACCGCCTCGAACGGGTTCTCGGCCAGCGACACGAACCGCTCCACCCGCACGCGCCCCGCGGGGACGCCGAGCAGGCCCAGCGCCTCGCGCACCAGGGCCAGGAAGGGGTCCGGCCCGCAGATGAACGCCTCGCCGGAAGTGCACAGAGCCGCGTACGGCCGGGCCAGCGCGGCCAGGGCCGCCGCCGACGGCGGGCCGAGCAGCGAATCCAGCCAGTGCACCACCACCAGCCGCCCGCCGGAATCCAGGAAAAGCCGGCGCAGCAACGACGAGAAGATCACCGCCCCCTCGTCCCGGTTGGCGTAGACCAGCACCACCCGCCCGCGCCCGGCCGCCAGCGCCGACCGCAGGATGGACATCACCGGCGTGATCCCGCTGCCCGCCGCGAACAGCAGGAAGTCCCCGTCCAGCGACCCCGGGCAGAACGTCCCGGCCGGCGGCAGCAGGTCCAGCACGGTCCCGGCCGCCACGTGCTCGAGGATCCAGTTCGACGCGTACCCGCCCGACGTCCGCTTGACCGTGATGGCCGGCCGCTCACCCGCATGCGGCGAACTCGACAGCGAGTAGCACCGCGCCACCGAGCCGCACAGCTGAGACGGCACCCGCACGGTGACGAACTGCCCCGGCCGGTAGTCGAACACCGAGGCCAGCGACGCCGGCACGTCCAGCACCAGCGAGCACGCGTCCCCGGTCTCCCGTACCACCTCGGCCACCGGCACCTGGAAGAACTCACGAGCGGTCATGGCGGCGGCGACACCTCCAGCCGCCCCGAAGCCACCGCCACGGAAATGCTGTCCCGCAGGCTGGCGCACCCCTCCACCAGCGCGCTGGGCCGGCCCAGCGCCGAGGCAGCCGAGAACTCAAAGCACTCCCGCACCGCCGCCGCGCTCCACTGCACCGACGTGTGCTGCACGCTGAACTTCACGGCCAGCACCGCCGCCCCGCACCGCGCGCACTCCACGGGGCACGCAGCAGCAGGCCGCTCATCCTCAGCCAGCATCAGCCTGGCGAGCAAGATTAGCCGCGACCTCCGCCTCCCAGCCGGCCACCGCCCGGGTGGTGTCGATCTCGAACTCGTACCGGGCCACCATGTCCGGCGCGATGTCGGCCACGTCGCAGTAGAACTGCTGGTACCAGCGGCGCACCTGGTAGACCGGCCCGTCCTCGGCGCACAGCAGCGGGTTGTCGATCCGGGTCTTGTTCATCCAGATCGCCACGTCCTGGCCGAAGCCCAGCCCCACGAAGTCCGCGAACTTGGCCGCCACCCGGGACGCATGCGATTCGGACAGCCCGGGCGGCCGCTTGACGATCGCCCCCCACTGCAGCAGGAACGAGGTCGGCGTGACCGGGTAGTGGCAGTTGATCAGCACGCTCTCCAGCGTCATCCCGTGGTAGTCGTGCCACAGGTAGTCGATCATGTAGGCCGGCCCGTAGTACGAGGCCTCCGAGCGCAGCGTGCTGTCACCGGAACCGTAGTTGGACGCCCCGTCGACATCGGGCCGCGACCGGGTCCGCAGGTACTGCGAGGCGATGTGCCCCTCGAGCACGTTGCGGAAGTAGGTCGGGAACGCGAAGTGGATGTAGAAGAAGTGCGCCATGTCCACCACGTTGTCGATCACCTCGCGGCAGTTGGCCCCCTCGACCAGGATCGAATCCCAGGTCCAGTCCGTCCACTCGGACGAGTAGGCCCCGTCGACCCGCGGGATGACCACCTCCGGCGGCGGCGGGCGGCCCTCCGGGTCGTGCCACACGAACAACTGCCCGTTCTGCTCCAGGGTCAGCCAGGACCGGGTCCGGGCCGCCACCGGCACCCGCCGCGCGTACGGGATCGCCGCGCACCGCCCGTCGCCGCCCCAGCGCCAGTCGTGGAACGGGCAGGCGATGGCGTCGCCCTTGACCGTGCCCTGGGTCAGGTCCCCGCCCATGTGCCGGCAGTACCCGTCCAGCACGTGCAACGCGCCGCAGGAGTCGGCGAACACCACCAGCTTGGTGCCGAACGCCTGGACCGCGTGCGGGCCACCGTCACGGAACGCGCCCGCCAGTCCCAGGCAGTGCCAGCCGCGCGCGAACCTGGCCGGCGGCGCTCCCGCATCGATGGTCCGAACCTGATCCATACCCCAAGATTAGAACATGTTCTAGTCTTGGGGTATGGCACCCTCTGATCAGCAGGCCGTGCTCGCCGGGGTCACCGACCTGCTCCCGGCCTTCGCGGCCAGAGCCCAGGAGGCCGAAGACCGCCGGGTCCTGTCGCCCGAGTCGGTCAAGGACCTGGCCGGGACCGGTTTCTTCCGGCTGCTCCAGCCCCGGAGCGCGGGCGGCCTGGAAGCGGACCCGATGACCTTCTACACCGCGGTCCGGCTGATCGCCGGCGCCTGCGGGTCGACCGGGTGGGTGGCCTCGGTGATCGGCGTGCACCCCTGGCAGCTGGCCCTGTTCCCGCCCCGGGCCCAGCAGGACGTGTGGGGCGCCGACCCGGACACCCGGATGTCCTCGAGCTACGCCCCGACCGGCCGCGCCAGCCGAGCCGACGGCGGGCACGTCCTGAACGGCCGGTGGAGCTTCTCCTCCGGCTGCGACCACGCCACCTGGGTCCTGCTCGGCGGCATCGTCACCGACGACGAGGGCCAGCCGATCGACTTCCGCACGTTCCTGCTGCCGGCCAGCGACTACACCATCGAGGACGTGTGGGACACGGTCGGGCTGCGCGGCACCGGCAGCAACGACATCGTGGTGGACGGCGCCTTCGTGCCCGAGCACCGGTCGCTGAGCTTTACCGACGTCACCCGGCTGGCCTGCCCCGGCCAGCAGGTCAATGCCGGACCGTTGTACCGCGTCCCGTTCGGCTCAATATTTTCCTACGCCATCACCACGCCGGTCATCGGCATGGCCACGGGTGCCTACGCGGCCCACGTCGAGTACCAGCGCGGCCGGGTCCGGGCCTCCTACGTCGGGCAGAAGGCGGCCGAGGACCCGTTCGGCCAGGTGCGGATCGCCGAGGCCGCGTCCCTGCTGGACGCCGCGTGGGCCGCGCTGGAGCGCAACATGGCCGAGCTGATGGGCCACGCGCGCGCGGAACAGAAGATCCCGCTCGCCCTGCGGCTGCGGGTGCGCCGCGACCAGGTGACCGGCACCGGGCAGGCCATCCGCGCGGTGGACCTGCTGTTCGAGAACTCCGGCGGCCGGGCGCTGAAGACGGGCACGCCGATCCAGCGGTTCTGGCGGGACGCGCACGCCGGCCGGGTGCACGCCATCAACGACCCCGAACGCGCGCTGTCCATGTACGGCCGCGGCGAGTTCGGCCACGACGTGCCGCCGGACGCGATGATCTGAACCAGGAGCCGAAACCATGCACCTGCACTACGAGGAGGCAGGCACGGGCGAAGGCCCGCCCGTGGTCATGCTGCACGGCGGCGGCCCCGGCGCCTCGGGCCCGTCCAACTTCCGGGGCAACCTGCCGGTGTTCGCCCGGCACTTCCGCACCCTGGTCGTCGACCAGCCCGGCTACGGCAAGTCCGACAAGCCGCCGGTGGTCGGCAACTACTTCACCTTCGCCGCCGACGCCCTGGCCGGCCTGCTCGATGAGCTGGGCATCGGCCGGGTCCACCTGGTCGGCAACTCTCTCGGCGGCGGGACCGCGGTCCGCTTCGCGCTTAATTTTTCCGAACGGGCCGGAAGGCTCGTGCTCATGGGCCCGGGCGGCCTGTCGCTCAACGTGTTCTCCGCCGACCCGACCGAGGGGGTCAAGCGGCTCGCCGAGTTCGCCGCGCCGCCCGGCCCGAGCCGGGACAAGATGGCGGCGTTCCTGCGCACCCTGGTGTTCAACCAGCGCCTGATCACCGACGACCTCATCGACGAACGCTACGCGGCCGCCTGCGACCCGGAGGCCCTGGCCGCCATGGCCTCGATGGGCGTCTCGTTCTTCGACCCGGCCTGGTACGAGGAGGGCCTGCTGTGGCGGGAGGCGCACCGGCTGCGGAACCGGGTCCTGCTCATCTGGGGCCGCGAGGACCGGGTCAACCCGGTCGACGGCGCGCTGGTGGCGATGAAGATGATCCGCCGCGCCCAGTTGCACGTGTTCGGCGGCTGCGGCCACTGGGTCCAGCTGGAGAAGTCCGACGAGTTCAACGCCCTGGCCATCGGCTTCCTGGAAGGTGACGCGACGTGATCTGCTCCCTCGGCTACCTGCGCATCTCCTCGGCCGACCCCGGCGCCTGGCGCGAGTTCGGCCTGAAGATCCTCGGTATGACGGAAGGCCGCGGACCGGAGGAGGGTGCCGTCTACCTGCGGATGGACGACTTCCCGGCCCGCCTGGTCATCGTGCCCGGGCCGGGCGAACGGCTGCTCGCCTCGGGCTGGGAGGTCGCCGACGCGGCCGCCCTGGCCGCGGTGGGCCGCGCCCTGGCCGACGCCGGGGTGGCGTACAAGCCGGGCACCGCCGACGAGTGCGCCGCCCGGCGGGTGGGCTCGCTGCTGCGGGTGGACGACCCGGCCGGGCACACGCTCGAGGTGTTCTGCGGGGCCGCGCTGGAGTCCCGGCCCTCGGTCAGCCCGTACGGGACCCGGTTCGTCACCGGCGACCTGGGCCTGGGCCACGTGGTGCTGCCGGTCCCGCCCGGCTCCTCGGCCGCGTTCGACTTCTACACCGAGGTGCTCGGGTTCCGGCTCCGGGACTCGATGCGGATGCCGGCCGAGTTCTTCGGCGGCGCGCCGACCGATCCGCCGGTGTGGTTCCGGTTCCTGGGCTGCAACCCGCGGCATCACTGCCTGGCCCTGGCGCCGGTGCCGGCCCGGGAAATGAGCACCGCGGGCATCGTGCACCTGATGATCGAGGTGGCCGCGCTGGACGACGTGGGCCTGGCCCTGGACCGGTGCACCCGGCGCGGCGCGCCGGTATCCGGGACCCTCGGGCGGCACGCCAACGACCATATGGTCTCGTTCTACGTGCGCACCCCCGGCGGGTTCGACATCGAGTACGGCACCGACGGCCGCCTGGTCGACGACGCGACCTGGGTCAGCCGCGAGACCACCGCGGTCAGCCTGTGGGGGCACAGCTTTGCCGGACCCGCGCACTGAGCCCGGCACCGAGCCTGAGGCCGCGCCCGGCGCCGAAGCGGCCCGGTTCCGGCAAGTGCTCGGCCACTTCTGCACCGGCGTCACCGTGATCACCACCGTGGCCGGCGGGCGCCCGGCCGGGTTCGCCTGCCAGGCCTTCGCGGCGCTGTCCCTGGACGGCGCGCTGACCTGGGTGCAGTGCGCGGTCCAGGCGGTGCACGAGGCCGGGGACCACCACCTGGTCACCGGCCGGGTCACCGGGCTCGGGCCCTGCCGCCCCGGCCGGCCGCTGCTGTTCTACCGCGGCCGGTACGTGGCCACCGACCCGGGCGCCGGCCCGCCCGAGGTCGTCGACACGCTGCTGGCCTGGCCGCGGCATGCCGACTGGATGTGATCCGAGCGCGCCGGGGGGGAGGGGGGTGGGCGCGCCCGGACGTCAGTATTCGGTGTCGATCGTGTTCAGCGCCGACTGGACCTTCTCCAGCGGGCCGCGCAGCTGCATCATCTTCAGCATCTTGCCGGCGATCTTCACCTTGCCCTGCATGAACGCCTTCTGCCCGTCCAGCTCGCCCTTGTTCACCTGGGCCGAGGTCTCATACGACTGGCTGATCGTGACGTCGGCGCCGGCCGCGTCCCCCAGGCCCGCCGAGGCGCCCCCGTCGGCGATGCGCAGCCAGTACCGGACCTCGCCCTGCGGCGCGCCGGAGATCACCATCTGCAGGGTCGCGTTCTTCCCCTTGAGCGCGGCGCGGACCGCGTCGTCCCCGGCCAGCGCGGCGTTGTACTGGTCGAACCACTCCTGGGACAGGTACGTGACGGGCATCGCGCTCATCTCCCTCGTAACCAAGCGCTTGCTTGGGCAAGCCTAGTCGCGCCCCCGCGCGAGCGTCAACGCGATGCCGCGCGGGGTTAGCCGCGGTGTTCGCCGCGGACTTTCTTCACCTCATCCGAACTCAGCCGGGCGATGACCGCCGCCCGTGTGACCGGGTCAAGGGCATCGAGTTGCGCCTGGATGGCATCCACGGCCTGGTCGGCCGTCTGGCGCTTCTCGCGGATCTGAAACGCTGCCGCGGCCAGTGCGACAGCGGTCGCAACCAGCAGCGCGGCCCGGATAAGTCGTGGCGATAGGCTCATGTCACCGGAAGTTACCAACCAGGGCGGCGCGCGTCATCACCCGGAACGGGTTGATCGGCGGGCCAGCCGCCGCCGCGGGTCAGCGGCCGGTCCACCGGGGCGGCCGGCGTTCGGCGAAGGCGCGCACGCCCTCCCGCGCGTCGTCCGAGTCCAGCATCCGCCGGTAGGCGGGCAGGCCGTCACCGCGCATGATCCGGTACCCCTCGGCCACCGAGGTGCCCTCGGTCGCCCGCATGATCTCCAGCGCCGCCGCCACCGACAGCGGCGCGGCCGCGCTGATCGCCCGGGCCAGCTCCAGCGCGGCCGGCCTCAGGCCCGCCAGCGGCACCACCCGGTTCACCAGCCCCCACCGCGCCGCTTCCTCCGCGCCGATGCGCCGCCCGGTGAGCAGCCACTCCGCCGCGATCGGGCGCGGCAGCCGGGACGCCAGCCGCAGCAGCCCGCCGGCGTCCGGGACCAGGCCCAGCGTGACCTCGGTCAGCGCGAACTCCGCGTGCTCGGCCGCCACCACCAGGTCGGCGGCCAGGACCAGCTCGAAGCCGCCGCCCAGGGCCAGGCCGTTGACCGCGGCGATGACCGGCTTGCCGAGGTCGAAGAGCTCGGTCAGGCCCGCGAACCCGCCCGGCCCGTGGTCGGCCTCGATGCCCTCCCCGCCCGCGGCCGCCTTCAGGTCCCAGCCCGCGCTGAAGAACCGCTCCCCGGCCCCGGTCAGCACCGCCACCCGGAGCCCGTCGTCCGAGCGCAACCGGTCGAACGCCGCGTACAGCGCCCGGCTGGTGGGCACGTCGATCGCGTTGGCCTTCGGCCGGTCCAGGGTGATGACCAGGACCGGGCCGTCGGCGCGAGCCTCAACCGTCATAACGCTCCATAGGGACGCAGCAGGGACCGGGCGATGATGTGGCGCTGGATCTCGCTGGTGCCGTCCCAGATCCGCTCCACCCGGGCGTCGCGCCACCAGCGTTCGGCCGGGAACGCCGACATCAGCCCCATGCCGCCGAACACCTGTACCGCCGTGTCCGTCACCCGCCCCAGCATCTCCGACGCGTATACCTTGGCCATCGCCGCGTCCGCATCGGTCATCGTGCCCGCGTCGCACCTGGCCGCGGCCCGCAACGTGAGCAGCTCGGCCGCCTCCAGCTCCGTCGCGCGGTCGGCCAGCTGGAACCCGACCCCCTGGAACCGGCCCACCGGCTGGCCGAACTGCCGCCGGGTGGCCGCCCACTCGGTGACCGCCTCCAGCACCCGGCGGGCCCGGCCGACGCTGGTCGCCGCGACGGTCAGCCGGGTCGCGCCCAGCCACTGGCCCATCAGGTCGAAGCCGTGCCCCTCCTCGCCCAGCAGGTTCGCGGCCGGGACCCGGCAGTCGGCGAAGGCCAGCTCGCACTGGTGGTAGCCGCGGTTCGACACGCAGCCCGAGCCGGGGGTGACGGTGAGCCCGGGGGAGCCCTTGTCGACCAGGAAGGCGGTGATCCGCTTCTTCGGCCCGCCCAGATCGCCCGTGGCCGCGAACAAGATGATGAAGTCGGCCACGTCGGCGTGGCTGATGAAGTGCTTGGTCCCGTTGATGACCCAGTCGCCGCCGTCCCGGCGCGCGGTGGTGGACATGGACCGGACGTCGGAGCCGGACCCCGGTTCGGTCATCGCCACGCAGTCGTGCCGTTCGCCCCGGATGGCGGGCAGCAGGTAGCGCTCCCGCTGCTCGGCGTTGCAGCCCTGCAGGATGTTGCTGGGCCGCTCGACCAGCATCTGCAGGGCGTAGCCGGCCCGGCCCAGCTCGCGTTCGGCCAGCACCAGGGACACCGCGTCCAGCCCGCCGCCGCCCAGTTCGGCGGGCATGTTGGCCGCGTACAGCCCGGCGGCGATCGCCTTGGCCCGGATCTGGCCGGCCAGCTCGGCCGGGACCTCGTCCAGCCGTTCCACCTCATCCTCGTGGGGGTAAAGCTCCTTCTCCACGAAGGCGCGCACGGTGTCCACGATGAGCCGCTGCTCGTCGGTGAGCGAAAGGTCCACCTAGGCCTCCGGGATCCGGATCGCGCGCCCCACGTACGAAGGCACCGGCAGCGCCGCGGCGTGCGCCGCCCTGATCTCCCGCAGCAGGCCGGCGATGCGCGGCGGGAACGGGACGGCCCGCCCGGCCCGGGTGTCCACGTGCAGCAGCATCTGCTCGGCGGTGGCGATCAGGCCGCCCGCCGCGCGGTACATCTCGTGCAGGATGTGCAGCCGCTTGGCGTCGGTGCCGAGCACCTGGATGGTCAGGTTCAGCTGCTCGCCCTCGCGCGCCTCACGCAGGTTGCGCAGGTGGGTCTCGACCGTGTACAGGGAGCGGCCCGCGTCGCGGTACGCGTCATCGACCCCGAAGAACCGGAAGAACGCGTCCGAGCTCTCGCCCATGATCAGCAGGTACGCGGACTCGGTGAGGTGGTGGTTGTAGTCGGTCCACTCGGCCGGGACCGTCACCTCAGCCAGCCGGAACGGGGCCGGGATGTCCATCAGGCGCTCTCCGGCATGTTCACGATACGAACGATCTGTTACTGATGTGAAGCGTATCGACACGGTCCAGCCAGGGTCAATAGACGGACCAGGGTACCGGCCCGGGGTACACCCGGGTGCGACGGCCCGCCCCGGCGCGCGACGCTGGCCCTGGAGGCCGACCCATGACTGACCCACGTGCTCGCCTGCCCCGCCGCCCAGCCCCGAGCGGCGAGGAGGACTGGCGTGATCACGCCGCCTGCCGCCGCCACGACCCCGACCTGTTCTTCCCGATCGGGACCGCCGGCCCGGCCCAGGTCCAGATCGCCCGGGCCAAACAGGTCTGCGCGACCTGCCCGGTCCGCATCCAGTGCCTGGACTGGGCCCTGGCCAGCGCCCAGGAGACCGGCGTATGGGGCGGCACCAGCGAGGACGAGCGACGCGCCCTCCGCCGCCGCCAACTGCGCCAGGCCAACGCCTGCCCCGCCCGCCGAGAATGACCCGCGTGCTCCGCCGCCCGTCGGAGCCCCGGGACCGGGCGGCTCTGCACACAGCGGCGGGACGTCACGCCGGGGCAGCATGCGGCGGGCGACCGCCGCCGATTGAGGACCCGAGCTCTGCCTCGAGTTCCTCCCTGACCTGCGCCATCTGATCCGCATCGGCCGGGTCGGGGGCCGGGTACTCCGGGTTGATCGCGTCCAGCGCCGTGACCAGGACCGCGGCCGTGGCCAGGCGGCTGAACCACTTGTGGTCGGCCGGGACGACGTACCACGGCGCCCACTCCGTGCTGGTGTGGCTCAGCATGGCCTGGAAGGCGCGCTGGTACTCGTCCCAGTAACCCCGCTCCCGGACGTCGCTGGAGGAGAACTTCCAGTTCTTCTCCGGGTGGTCGATGCGCTTGAGGAACCGCTTGGCCTGCTCCCGCCGGGACAGGTTCAGCATGACCTTGACCACTGCGATGCCGTTGTCGACCAGGTACCGCTCCCAGTCGTTGATCTCCCGGTAGCGCCGGGCCCACAGCCCGCCGTCGCCGCCGACCGCGGGCATCCGCTCGGCGGCCAGCAGGTCCTGGTGGACCCGGACCACGAGCACCTCCTCGTAGTGGGACCGGTTGAAGATGCCGATCCGGCCCCGCCCGGGCAGGGCCACCTGGTGGCGCCACAGGAAGTCGTGGTTCAGTTCCTCGGCCGACGGCTGCTTGAACGACCGGACCTCGACCGCCTGCGGGTTGACCCCGCTCATCACGTGCTTGATGGTGCCGTCCTTGCCCGCCGCGTCGATGCCCTGCAGCACCAGCAGCACGCCGAACGTGTCCTGGGCCGCCAGCCGGTCCTGATACTCGGCCAAGAGCGACACCCCGTCGGCGAGCAACGCGGTGGCCTGCGGCCGGGTCACCTGGCCCGTGTACCCCGGGTCGTGGTCACGGCTCAGCTCCACCTGCGAACCGGGCGCGACGCGCAGCGGCTCGATGAGCTCGGTCATGAAGCGAAGGCGCTTGTCCATTGTCAGTGCTCCCACCACGGACGGGTCCCGGCCGCGTGCCGGGCCGGCAAGCTGTGCCGGGCCGCGGGCGCGGTAACCGGCGGATCGGTGCGGGCCCCGACCTTGGCGTAGCCCAGGAACAAGATCCCGCTGACCAGCGTGACCAGGACCCACAGCACGTGGCCGTTGACCCGGCTCCAGTCGTTCAGCCCGTGCAGGATGGCCGCCATGACCAGGCCGATCCAGCCCACGGTGTACCACTTGTGCCGCCCGCTGGCCGCCAGCCCGATGAAGTAGCCGGTCAGGCCGGCCCAGCAGGCGTGGGTGATCGGGTCGGTCAGGAACCGCCAGACGAAGTCCAGGACGAAGTACCGGACCGGGCCGATCAGCACGGCGAACACCGAGTCCGGCGCGGAGTGGCCGGACACGATCAGCTGCTGGATGGCGGGCAGGGCCGACTTCACGGTCAGGTAGAACTCGGCCAGGCCGTTGACCGTGAAGTAGTGCACCACCTCGCTGGCCCCGAACGCCAGCCCGCTCACCGCCCCCAGGAACAGGTAGTCCTTGGGCGTCAGCTCGTGCCGCCCGGCCAGCCGGTAGATCACCGCGACCGCCACCACCGGGATGGCCTTGGCCAGTTCCTCGGGCAGGCCGACGCTCCAGATGCTCGGCCCCAGGCCCGCGGTCTCGGCGTGCAGGTCGACCTCCAGCGTGACGGCCAGCGGCACCTGCGTGACCAGCGCGATCACGGTCACCAGGATCAGCATCGGCCTGGTCACGTGCTCCGGCCGGATGATGACGCCGAGCAGCAGCAGCCAGGCGACCGCGAAGTACGCCGCGAAGATCCAGGCCACGTGGTCGAACGTGGCGGCGCTCGGGTTCGCGCCCAGGATGACCAGCGCGATCGACGGCACGCAGATCAGCGCCAGGAACAGCAGTACCGGCCAGCTGCGCAGCGAATGGTGCCGGATCCAGTCGCCCAGCGGCAGCAGGTCGGAGGTCATCGTCATCATCTCCCTGGCGCTCAGGCCACGGCCCGTTCCGGAAAAAGATCTTTTCATCAGAACGGGCCGTGGTGACAGCCCGGACCCCGGCCCGGGCGGCCCCGGGCGTGAGCGGTAAGCTACCGCGCCATGTGGTGGAATTCGTTCCGGACCGACGACCGCGACGGCCTCACCGCGGAGGTGATCACCTATCCCGGCGGGGGCGGGGACGAGATCCACGCCTACGTGGCCCGGCCGGCCTCCGGCGGCCCGCGGCCCGGGATCGTGGCCGTGCATCACCTGCCCGGCTGGGATGAGTTCTACCGGGAGTTCTGCGACCGGCTCGCCCGCCACGGGTACGACGTGATCTGCCCCGACCTGTACGACCGGTTCGGCCACGGCACCCCCGACGACGTGGCGGCCAAGGTCCGCTCGGAGGGGGGCGTCCCGGACGACAGCGTGGTGGGCGACTGCGCGGCCGCGCTGGGCTGGCTGAAGGCCCTGCCCACCAGCAACGGCGAGGTGGGCATCATCGGCACCTGCTCGGGCGGCCGTCACGCCCTGCTGGCCGCCTCCCGGGTCCCCGGCTTCGGTGCGGTCGCCGACCTGTGGGGCGGCGGCGTGATCGCGGCCCCGGAGGAACTGTCCCCGGCCCGCCCGGTCGCGGTCATCGACTACACCGCCGACCTGGCCGCGCCGCTGCTCGGGCTGTTCGGCAACGACGACCGGTACCCCACGCCCGAGCAGGTGGACCAGCACGAGGCCGAGCTGAAGCGGCACGGCAAGGCGTATGAGTTCCACCGCTACGACGGGGCCACCCACGGCTTCTTCTACTACCACACCCCGATGTACCGGCCCGAGGCGGCCATGGACGGCTGGGAGAAGGTGTTCGGCTTCTTCGGCCGTCACCTGTCGAGCTGACCCGGCGGAGCAGCGAGCCCGGACCGGTGTGGTGCGGGTTGTCGCGCACGAGGCCGTCCCCCGCCATGAGGGCCGTAATAGTTCCGTGATATTTGCGCAATCCGGTTGAGATGCCGGACGAGCCGTCACTAGCGTGATCCCGGACATGCAAAGGGAGCACGACGGATACATGAACAGACGGCGGACGACAGCATCCACGGTGCGGCGGGCCGCCGCCGTCACGGCCGGACTGGCCGTGATGGGCGGGCTCGCCGTCTACGGGGGGATCGCCGGCGCGGCGCCGCAGCCGACCGTGGCTCAGGTCCAGGCCCGGGTCAATCAGCTCACCTCGCAGTTCGACCAGGTCAGCGTGCAGCTCGACCAGGCCGGCCAGCAGCTGTCCGCCGCCCGGACCAAGCTGTCCCAGGTGCACGCCCACCTGAACTACGCCACCGCCCGGTTCCGGGCCGCGCAGGCCAGCGTGGCCCAGGACGCGGCCGCCGCGTTCGAGGACTCCGGCGCGACGTCCATCGCGGGCGTGCTCACCTCGGGCGACCCCTCGCAGGTGCTGCAGCAGGGGTCGCTGCTGCAGGAGCTGGCCGGCAACCGGAGCGCCCAGACCCAGCAGCTGCTCGGCGACGCCAGCCAGCTGGCCGGCGCCGAGCAGCAGATGCAGCGCACCGAGGCCGGGATCGCGACCCTGGCCAGCCAGCTCACCGCCCGGAAGAACTCCCTGGGCCGGCTGCTCACGACCGAGAAGTCCACGCTGGCCAGCCTGACCGTGCCGCAGCAGCAGACGGTCACCAGCAACTCGATCGGCGCGGGCGGCACGACGTCAGCCACCTACAGCGGTCCGGCCTCGAGCCAGGCGGACAAGGCCGTCGCCTTCGCCTACGCCCAGCTCGGCAAGCCGTACCAGTGGGGCGCGACCGGGCCGGACAGCTACGACTGCTCCGGGCTGGCCCAGGCCGCCTGGGCCGCGGCCGGGGTCGCGATCCCGCGCGACACCTATGAGCAGTGGGCCGCCCTGCCGCACATCGCCGCCTCGGCCATCCAGCCCGGCGACCTGCTCTACTACGACGGCGTGGGTCATGTCGCCATCTACGTCGGGGACGGCTACATCATCGACGCCCCGCAGACCGGGATGGATGTGGAGCGGATCCCCATGGACACCACCTGGTACGCGGACACCTTCGTGGGCGCGGCCCGCCCGTAGCGCGCGGCTCAGGACGACAGGGCGTCGAAGGTATTGAGATCGCTGGTCTTGAACGTGATCGCTGACACCGCGGCCGCACCGGTCACGGGATCGTAGACGAGCTGCATGTCCGGCGGTACGGGCACGGGCCTGGTCCCGGCCCGGGTCCGGACCTGGACCCTCCCGCTGAGCACCGCGACCGAGAAGGCATGGTTCGCGGCGCAGGTGGACGTGAACGAGGCCGCGCCGTCGAGGAACACCGTGCCCTGGCCGCAGACCGCGATTTCCTGCTGCTGAGGCGTTTCGTCGCGGCACCACACCTTGCCCTCGCTGAGGCTGAACAGCACGTCCGCCGGGTACCGGCTGACCAGCAGGCCGGCCGAGGTGTTGCCCTGGGTCAGCTTGCACGCCGCCACGCTGCCGAAGGTGGCCGTCGCCGCCCCGCTCCGGGTCACGCTGAGCGTCTCGTCGCACGCCAGCCGCACCCGGCTGGTGACCGAGGACGGCGTGGCGGCGCTGGCCGGCGAGATCTCGATCAGCGGATGGATGTCGGGCGTGACGGAATCCGCGCCGGCCTGGCACGAGGACGGGCTCGCCGATCGCGTGGGGGTGGTCGTGGTGGCGGGGCTCGGCCCGCTGCAGGCGCACAGCACCGCCAGCACCGCCAGCACCAGGAGCGCGCGGTCAAGCTTCATGGCCAGCCTCCTTCCGGCCGCGCCGCCGCGGGCCCGGCCAGCGCTTCAGCGTGTCGGTCAGCACCCCCAGGGCCACGCCCAGCGGCGCCACGACCAGGGCCGTGACCAAGCCGGCGAGCAGCGGGCCGAACACGGCGGTCTCCCGGGCCCATTCCGACGGCACGAGCTCGCCGTCGCCCGTCATGACGCTGGCCGCGGCGGGCGAGGTCACGGTCAGGGCCTGGCTGCCGGTCATGGCGCTGAGCGTGGCAGTCAGCCGGCCTGCCCCCGCGGAGCGCAGCGAGACCACGGTGGGACTGCCCTGGACCGACGTTCCGCCCGGCTTGAGCATGATCTGGCCGGTGAATCCCTGCAGCGTCGCGGTGGACGCCGCGGCGGTCAGCGTCAGCCCGTCGATGGTGTCCAGCTCGAACGAGGGCGGCAGGGTTCCC
>Ga0335072_10004960_pt1 | contig 19657 bp, 14 predicted proteins | sample Lox_Sample_21_FD_206725 | JGI IMG/M metagenome (GOLD analysis project Ga0335072, IMG submission 206725) | Soil microbial communities from Loxahatchee National Wildlife Refuge, Florida, United States - Lox_Sample_2.1 | ecosystem: Environmental > Terrestrial > Soil > Wetlands | place: USA...
GTGGGCCCGGTACTCGTCCATGCTGTCGAACCACTGGACCGTCACGCCGTCGAAGCCCGGATCCTCGTCGCCGTCGTAATCGTCCAGCGGCCGCGGGTGTTGCTCGTAGCGCACGACGTGTTGCCCGCTCTTGCTCGCCACGATGAGCGGGCCGTGGACCTCGCGCCAGTGCGTGTGGAACTCGGCCGGGGTGAGCCCTTCCTTGCGACGGAGCAGGCATGTCAGCCTGACCATGGGTCCGTGACCTCCTGTGTTCGGCACCGCCCGCACGCGTGTCGCGCCGGACGTCGGACGCACGATAGGCGTCGGCAGAAGGACGGCGCGGAGCCGGACCGGAGCACGTCGGCGCCCGGCGATGCCGCCGGGAGCGGTCGCAGCAGGCTCCCGGCGCGCTAGGGAAGCGAGAGGGAGAGCCCCGAGCCCGAGCTCGACGAGTTCACGCCGACCGACGCGCCGCCCACCGACACCGGAGGCGTACTCGGGAGCGGCAGCGACGGGAGCGGCACCGTCACCGTCGTCCCACTCGATCCGCTCGCAGCGGGCTGCGTGGTTGTCGTCGTCGAGCTGGAGGTCGTCGTGGTCGTCGAGGTGCCCACCGATCCCGACGACGGCGTCGTCACTGTGCCCAAGACCGACGTGACCGGAAGGCTCGGCAACCCCGACGAGGAACCGACCGTGCTCCCTGCCGACCCCACTGAACCGAGCGACCCGAGCGACCCGAGCGATCCGAGGGATCCCAACGAACCCAACGAAGAAGAAGCGCCGGACCCCTCGCCTGCCGCTGCCAGGAGCCCGTTGACGATCGGGTCGAGCGACGCCGCCACCGATGCGGGGATCGAGCCGAGGTTTCCGAGTCCGAGCGAGCCCAGCCCCGTGAGCGAGCCCAAGCCGGCGCCCGAACCGGTGCCTGAGCCGGGCGCCAGGATCGACCCGAGGCCGAGCTCTTCGAGGACCGAGGTCGGCAACGCCGCCGTCGGCAGCGAACTGGTCGGCAGCAGTGCGTTCAGGTCCGACAGCGTGCCCGTCACGTCAGAGACCACGCCGGTGAGGCTCGGGAGGAGCGCGTCGAGCGTGCCGGTCGGGTCACCGCCCGAGACCGCGCCGAGATTGCCGAGCACGCCAGTGATGCTGCTCAACACGCAGTCGACGCCGAGATCGCTCTGCGTCGTGCAGCCAAGACCGAGGCCACCGAGGCCGCCCAATCCCGATCCACCGAGGCCGGGCAGCGCGCCCAGTGTCGCCGGCGAACCGAGCACCGCGAGGTTGTCCGACCCGGACGTCGTCAGCCACTGCAACGGGTCACCGCCCTGCGCGAGGCCGCCCGCGACCGACGAAAACGATGCGTTCGCGGCGTCGAGCGACCCCCGCCCGCCCAGCGCGGTGCTGTAGGCCTGCTCGACCGCGTTCGCCAGCGGCTGGTTCTGGCCGCCGGTCGACGAAGCGAGCGGATGCGCTGCCGCGGGATCGATGGTGAAGTAGCCGCCGAGGCCGCCCAGGAAGGCACCGATCGCCGCGCAGGTGAGCCCGCCGGCGCCGACCAAGGCCGCGTTGCGATAACGCGAGAGCCCCCTCGGCCCCTCGCCTTCGGCTGGCGCCCCGCTGGCAGCGTGCAAACCCCTGGTGCGGAACGCCCGGTGGAGCGGTCCCGACGTGCGCGTGCGCGCGGCGTGAGCCCCACGTGACGCGGACTTGGGGATGACGATCGACGCAGGCGTCTCGACCGCACGCGCACGCGGTGCAGGCAGATCGAGCCCACACGGTGCGGGCGCGTCCAGAGCGAACGGTGCGGGCGGGCCAAGTGTCACCGGCGCGAGGGCGTCGAACGCCATCGGCCCGCGCGGCTCGAATCCCTCGAGTGCGTCCGGCCCGCCGCTGGCCACGTCCGGCGCTGCAGCTCCCTCGGCGGGAGTGCTGCCCCCATCTGCGCCGAGGCCACCACCCGAGCCGAACTCGTGGTGGAGCATCTCGTCGTACATCTCGTCGAAGCCCATGGAACCGTCCTCCTCGAGTCCACTGACCCCTCACCCGGGTGTTCTCTCACTGTGGAAACGGCCTGGCCGGGCCGACCTTACGCACGGGTTTGCACCCCCGGTGCCCCCCGGATCGGGGGGCCGAGCCCCGCCGGCCCCGCAGTCCCGGCGGAGGCTCGCGTCGGCTCAGGCGGTCGCCGGTGCGAACGTCCAGCTCCCGATCGTCACCACGCCCTTGTGCACGGGGAGGACGACCGTCATCGGGTGCTCGCCGGGCGCTGACCCCCCGGCCAGCGTCACCGTGGTCGTGAGGACGACCCGGACCGGGGACCCGCCTGCCGAATCGATCTCGACGTTGAGGGGCGTGTCGTGGCCGGTCACGGTGGCCCCGTCGAGTTGGGGCGGCATGACCACCCCCGGTGCGACGGCGCGCCACCACACCGCCTGGCGCTCGGCCGCCGCGTGCAGGCCGCCGAAATAGGTCTCGAGCGCCGCCGCCTCGAGCGACAGCGGCGCGGGCGATTGCGCGAAGCCCACCGACGCGTCGACCAGGTTCATGCTCCCCATCGGCGCCTCGTTCTGCTCGAGGGTGAGGCCCTGCGCACGCAGCGCCGGCGGCGCCGTCGTCGTGTAGGCGGTGGACGCCACCGTCTCGATGAACTGCGCGCCCGGATGCAGGCTCTTGCCCTTCGTCGCGGCGCCGACTTCGGTGGCGCGGATCAAGTAGCGGTCGGGGGTGAAGAACAACGCGTTCGGCGGCCAGCAGGTGTCGAGGACCAGGCTCGGGCGGCTCGTGTTGGCGACGGCCGAGCCCGCCGGCACGACCTCGTGCGAGCTGACCTTGAAGGTCACCGTGTTGCACGCGGTGGCGTAGGTGATGGTGTCACCCGGCTTCAGCGCGTTCAGGTGCACGAAATAGCTCACATCGTGCGCCAGGAAGACGGCCGCGCCGTCGACGCCCGGCCAGACCGATTGCGGGTCGTGGCCCACCGCCACGTTGAGCTCCTGGTCGTCGGTGCCTTCTTCGACCGGCGCGTGCAGGTTGAGTGCCGGAATGGTGAGGATCCCCGAGAGCTGCCCCGGTTGGACACCGGCGACCTGGCACGACGCGCCATGGCTCTGTCGGGCGATCTTGCCCATTGCCGCCTTCTCGCTCGCGATCAGCACCGCCTGTGCATGGTCCTGGTGTTCTTGATGCGCGACGGCGAAGCCGCCCAGGAACACCGCAACGAAGAGCAGCACCACGCCGACGAGCGTCACGCCGACGCGGCGGAGGTCGTGCCAGGACCGTGCGCCGCCGCCACCACCGCCGCGGCGCGACCGGCGACGGTCAGCCGGCTGGTGGCCGGGGGGCTGGCGTCGCCCGGAACGGGACTCCGCCGTCCCGCTCCGAGCAGCGCGCGGCACCGGTTCCCGAGGCATCCGCTTCTCCCTCCCTCGTCTCCGCGTCACGTGCAGGCTGCCGCCGGGCCGGCCCCCGAGACCGGAGGGGGAACGGAGGAGGTCCCGAAGGCCGGGCCCGGTGGCAGCCCGCCGCGCGACCGTGAGGAGCCGGTCGGCTGAGGGGTGTGTGGTGCCTCATCGGCCACCCCTGCGGCGGGCGAGTGTGGAGAACGAGCGAGCGAGCGAGGCGACGCGGCGGCGGCCGATCAGGAGCATCCCGCCGGCGCCCATGCACGCCAGCAGGATGACGGGGAGCGTCCCCGCCCAGTACTCGCCGGTGTGCACGGTGGTCACCCCCGGCACCGCAGCGGCGACGGGCTGCGCCGGCGTCGTGGCCGGCGACGTAGCGACGGCCGGCGTCGCGACGGTCGAGCTTCCCGTGACACTCACGTCGCCGACGTTCAGCGTCAGGCCGCCCATGAGGCCGCTCAAGAGGCCGAGGTTGAGCACACCGACCTTGGCGCTCGCCGACGTGCCCGGCGCCGACGTGTCGCAACTGAGCAGGTTGCCCGACGGGTTGTACGTGATCAGGTCGCTCAGCAGCGTCGAGAGCGCGCCCGAGAGTGCGGTGCCGCTGCTGCCCAGCGTCGAGAGGATCTGGTTCACCAGGTCGTCGATCTGGGTGATGTTGACGAAGGTCGGCAGCGACCCGTTCGTCGAGTACGAGACGACGCCGGCGTTGCAGCTGGGCGTGACGGTGCCCGTGCTGCGGTCGAGCGCGACCGCTGCCGTCGTCGGAGCAACCTGCAGGTCGGCCAGGCCGAAGAGGTCGACGTCGAGCGCGCGCTGGGTCACCGAGCCGGTGACGACGTTGCCGCTCGTGCTCACGGCGGAGGTCGAGCCGCCGAGGGTGATGGACAGGGGCTGCACCGCGCTGGCGTCGGCGCCGGTGAGCCCGAGGATCTGGTTCAAGATCCCGGTCAGCGCGGTGGTGACACCAGACGAACTCGACGCGTTCAGTTGGCTGAGGAGCCCGCTCACGACCGAGCACTCGCCGGCCAGGTCGCTGCCGCCCGCGACGCTAGTCGGGTTCAGGGCCTGACCGGCGGGGAGGATGCCGTTGACCGTGCCCAAGATGCTCTGCACGGGCCCCGACAGCGGGCTCGTGTTGGCACCGGGTGCGGACGTCGCCGCGGGCGCGCTCGCGCACAGCGAGGACGCCGACGGCAGCGAGCCGCCCAAGATCGCCTCGAGCACGTCACCCAGGCTCGTCCCGAGCGCCGCGCTGGTAATGCTCCCCGAGCCCGACGCGGTGGGGTTCCCGCTGGCGTCCTCGGACGCCGACGCGGTGCCGCAGAGCACGTTCACGTCGAGCAGGCCGGTGTTGATCGGCAGCGGGCAGCTGTTGGCACCGGTCGGCGTGGCGGTGGTGCCGCTGCCGTTCGCCACGGCGTCCTGTGTGCTGTCGAGGGCGTCGCCCGACAGCGACGACGAGGCGCTGGTCGGACAGGGGTTCGACGAGGACGAGGTCGAGAGGCACGCCCCGGTGCCCGACGCCTCGGCCATCGGGGCGCTGCTGGCGTCGGCCTCGGAGCCGCCGCCCGCGACCTGCACGGTATTGAGGAGGCCGAGCGAGACGAAGCCGCCGTTTGCCTGCACGGTCCAGGGGGCGGACGACTGCGCACCCGCGTTGGAGGCGACGGCACCCAGGAGCGCGATGGCCATAAGGCCACCCACGGCGATCCTGCTGGGACCTCGCATTCCTTACCCCTTGCCGTCCCCGCCGAACGCCCAGGGACTCCTCTCCTCTTTGCGAATGAAACGGGGGACCTCCCGGAATCTTTCGCCTCCCTGTGAAATAGTTCGCGTCTCGAAACCCCCGTGAGCGGCGGATGCTGTGCACAGATTCGGGTCTGCACCGACGGGATCCCATTGGGATTCCGACCCGCTCTCGTAACGTCTGGCCCGATGTCCGCTTCCCACGCCCTTTGGATCGCCCTGGCGGGCGTGGGCGCCGGGATCTTCAACGGCGTCGCAGGCGGCGGCAGCTTGATCTCGTTCCCCGTCCTGCTCGCGCTCGGCTACCCCGCGCTCACCGCCAACATCACCAACACCATCGGGATCTGGCCCGGCTACCTCGCCTCGGCCGCCGGGTTCCGCAACGAGATCGGCGACCAGGCGCAGCGGCTCGTCCGCCTCACCCCGATCGCGCTGGCCGGAGGCGTCGCCGGTGCGCTGTTGCTCCTGACCACCTCCGCCGCGACCTTCGACGACGTCGTCCCCTGGCTCGTCTTGGGGGCCGCCGCGCTGTTCGCCGCCCAACCCCTGCTGCGGCGGGCGCTCGACCGCGGCGCCGCGCATCCCCGGGCGCGGCCGGTCCTCCTCGTCGTGGGGGTGTTCGCCGCCTCGGTCTACGGGGGCTACTTCGGGGCCGCCATGGGGGTCATGTTCCTCGCCGTGCTCGGGCTGGCGCTGCCGGTGTCGCTCGCGCACACGAGCGGGCTGCGCGCCGTCCTCTCGATGATCGTCAACGGCATCGCGGCGGTCGTCTTCTTGCTCCACGGCGGCCTGGCGTGGGAGGCGGTCGGGTTCCTCGCGCTCGGCAGCCTGGTCGGGGGGTACGTCGGCGCGCGCGTGGCGCTCCGGCTGCCGGCGCCCGCGCTACGCGCCGTCGTAGTCGTCATCGGCGTGGGCACGGCCGTGCGCCTGCTGGTCTGACGCCGGCGCCCGTCATCCGGCGGACAGCGGGTAGTGCCCGACGACGGCACCCGCCACGGCGCGCCGCTGAGCCCGCCACGCCCCGCCGGCCTCCTCCGCACCGATCGGGACGAGCCGCACAGGGGTGCCGGGTCCGCACTGGCCGAGGCGCCCGTGGTCGGCGGCCGCGACGACGGCCAGGACCGGGTAGCCGCCGAGCGTCGCGTGGTCGGGCAACAGCACGACCGGGTTGCCGTCGGGCGGCACCTGGATGGCGCCGGTCACGACGCACTGCGAGTCGAGCTCGTGCCCGCTGTCGCCGGCACGCAGCGTCGGGGGGGCACCCTCGGCGCGCAGGCGGAGGCCCACGCGGTTGCTCTCCGCCGCCACCGCGAAGACGGTGGCGGCCAGCCGCGCCAGCGCGTCCCGCTCGAACCACTCGGGGTGCGGGCCCGGGACGACGCGCAGCTCGACCGGCGATTCGGTGTCGATCTCGGCGCCCAGCTCGCGCCGCGCACCGGCCTCGAGATGGTCGCCGAGCGGCGGTGCCCACGGGCCCGCCCACAGGTGCCCTCCGGCTTCCAGCGGGCCGGCGCCCAAGCGGCACAGCTCGTCGCTCGACACGCTGGCGAAGGCGGTGGGGCCGAGCAGCCCACCGGCCACGGCCAGATAGGTCCGGCACCCCTGCTCGAGCCCGCGCACCTCGAGCGCCTGACCGGGGGCGAGCGGCACCAGCTGGCCATCGGGCACGGGCGCGCCGTCCACGCGCAACTCGGGGGCGGCGCCGACGATCGCGGCGTGGCACGACTCGACGCACCTGAGGCGCGTTGCGCCGCCGGTGATCTCGAGGGCGCCCGCTCCCGCGGGGTTGCCCACCAGCGCGTTGGCCAGCATGAACGACACCGGGTCGGCGGCCCCCGCGGCGGGCACCCCGACGGCGGCCACGCCGCGCCGGCCGCCGTCTTGCAGCACGGCGCGCAGACCGGGGGCCACTACCTCGAAGACGCGCCGCGCCGTTCCCGGCGCTGACCACGCCGGGGCGGGGCGCATCGGGGGCGGCGACACCGGGTCATCCGCCGCGGCCACGCTGAACTGGACGCGGTCGCCGGGCGCGAGCACGGCGAAAGGCGGGTGTTCGAGCGAGAAGAGGGGGAAGCCGGTCCGCCCGATCAGGTTCCACCCACCGGGTGAGGGCGTCGGGTAGACGGCGGCGTGGCCGCCTGCGAGCGCCACCGAACCGGCTGGGACGGCCGGGCGTGGCTCCGCACGACGGGGCACGCGCTGGAGCGGAGCGGGCAGGCCGTCGAGGTAGGCGAAGCCGGGAGAGAAGCCGACAACGGCGACCGTGAGCTCGTGGGCGGTCAGCTGCGCCACCACGTCGCCGGTCGAGCAGCCGCTGCGTGCAGCGACCTCGTCGAGATCGGGCCCGTCGAAGGCACAGGGGATCGTCACCGGCCGGCCGTCGGCGGGGGTCGCGGGCTCGGCGCCTGCGGCGAGGACACGCTCCACTGCGTCGCGCACGGTCGCCAGGTCGACGACAGGGTCGGTGAGGACGACGCCCACGGTGGCGAAGCCGCAGACGACTTCGACGGCATGCTCCGCGGCGTCGCGCCCGCACGCCGCGACGAGCGCCGGCGCCAGCGCGGCGGCCAAGGCGCGGGCAGCGGCGGCATCGCGCACGCCGACCAGCAACGCACGCTCGCCGAGCACCCGGGTCTCGCCCGTCGGGATGGACGGGGTCACGCGGGAACGGGGGCGCGCACCTCGATGCCGGCGTCGGCCAGCACGCGGCGCACCGCCGTCACGATGGCGACCGCGGCCGGCGAGTCGCCGTGCGTGCACAGCGTGTCCACCCAGCGGGTGAGCACGCTGCCGTCGCTCGCGACCACGGCGCCCCGGGCGAGGCTGAGGGCCTGTGCCGCGGCCGCGTCGGGGTCGTCGAGGACCGCCCCCGGCTGGTGCCGGTCGACCAGGCTGCCGTCGGGCAGGTAGGCGCGGTCGCAGAACCCCTCCTCGTACGCGCCGATCCCGTCGCGCAGCGCCATGCCCATGGCGTGGCACCCCGAGCGCAGCACCAGCGGCACGCGGTCCCCGAAACAGTCGCGCACGGCGTCGCGGAACGTCTCGTAGATTGCACCGCCTTTGGCCACCTCTCCATAGAGCGCGCCGTGCGGCTTCACCGACTCGACGGACGTGCCCGCGTCTCGGCACACCCGGTCGAGCGAGCGCAGCTGGGCCGACAACGAATCACGCAGCGCGCCGCGGTCGATGTCCATCGGCTCGCGCCCGAACCCCTCTCGGTCGGGGTAGGAGGGATGCGCGCCGATCCGGACCGAGTGCGCCAACGCGGACGCCACGGTCGCCGCCATCGTCTCCTCGTCGCCCGCGTGCACGCCGCAGGCGACGTGCGCCGTCGTCACCAATTCGAACAGGGAGCGCTCGATCTCGATCCCCGCCGCGTCGGCTGCCTCGCCCACGTCCGCGTTGAGGTCGATCGTCCGGTTGCGGGCCACCCCTCAGCCCGCCTCGAGCCGCTCCACCACCACTCCGTCGCGGTAGACGACCCGCTGGTGCCGCCGGGTCGGCACCCTGGTGCCGCCGATGATGGAGCCGGTCATGTTGAGGGGGTCGGCCCCGGCCACCACGACTTCCTCCCCGTCGGCGCGGAGGCGGTGCACCTCGCGCAATTCCTCGAAGGCCTCCGGCAGCGCGTACTGCTCCCCGGAGAGGCCCGCGACGAAGCGGCCGCCCAGGGCCACCCCGCGCGCCTCGAGTCGCCGCAGCGCCCACACCACTTCGCGCCAGGGCACCTTGAACGACTCGCGGCTCCACAGCTCCCAGGCGACCACGCCCCAGCGCGCCAGCAGCTGGCACGCGACCGTCTCGGCCAGCTCCTCGTTGCCGGGGGTGAGAACGCCGTCGTCCACCGCCGGCACGCCCAGCACCTCGGGACCGGGCAGCAGTGACCAGCGCCCCTCACCGATGCCAGACCCGGCGGGCGCGCGGCGGCGAGCGAGACGGCTGGAGGCAGGGCGGCCCGAAGCGACGCGGCCGGAGGGACGCCGCACCGTGCGGGTGCGCCAGCGGTCGCGCGCGGAGAGCAACGACCGTACGGCGGAGAACGCGTCCGCCGTGACGAGGCCACGGGCCACCAGGTCCCACAGCCCCTCGTCCACCTCGGCGGGCAACCGGCCGGTGAGCGGTGCCAGTTCGGGGCGGAAGCACGCGCCGCGGGTGCGCAGCGCGGCGAGGACGTCGGCCGGCGCCCCGACGTCGGGCTCGGGCGCGCTGGCACCCGCGCGCACCGCCCGCAGCATCGGCACGAGGTCGTCGCGCACGACGAAGGCAAGTGGCGTCGCCGGTGACGGGGCGCCGCTGCGCCCGGTGCGCTCGGGCCGGGGCGTGAGACGCGCCCAGGCGATCTCGCCCGAGAGGCACAGCTCGTCGAGCCAGCGCGGGTCGTACCCCTCGACCCGGGCCGGGAGGATCTGTGCCTCCCACTCCGACGCCGGCGCCTCGATCCCTTGGAGCTGCTCGAGCACCTCGAGAAGGCCGGCCCGACCCTGCACGCGGTGCGCCGGCGTGGCGTGCTGCCAGCGGGTGAGGAACCGCACGTAGTCGGCGATGGGCACCGGGTCGACCATCCCGCGCCGGCGACTACGGCTCGCGCCGTGGAGCCGCGCCAAGAGGTTGCGGGCGCACCAGCGCCCGTCGGGCAGCTCGATGGCAGCGCCGCGCGCCTCGAGGCGCGCCAACGCCGTGCGCGCGCGGGCCTCGCCCAGCGGCGCGCCGTTGGGCGCGCCCGCGGGCAACGGGGCGTCGGCGACGAGGTCGGCCACCGTGACGGGTCCGGCGAGCTGGAGGTGGCCGGCCACACACGCGGCCGCTGCGTCGTCGTCGTGCCCGAGTGCCGCGGCGCTGTCCTGACGCTCTGTCGCGACCCAGCAGCCGTCGCGCCGTGCGGCGCGTCCGTCCGCGGCCAGGTCGTCGAACCAGCGCGCCCACGCGTCGACGGGGCGCGCGGCGACCAGCGAGAGCAAGAGGTCGTGCAGCTCGTCGGCGTCGCGAGGGCGCGGGTTGACCTGGTCGAGCACCATGGCGACCGCATCGGGATCGAGCGGCGCCATCTCGTCGACCGGCACCGGGAGCCCGTCGGGCCCGAGCTGGCCGAGGCCACGCCGCAGCGAGAGGGCACGGGTCCGGCGCTCCTCGAGCGGCGCGTCGTCGAGATAGGTGTAGGGGCGGCCGCTCAAGATCGCGTGCGAGAACGGCGACGGCTCCGAGGACTCGACCGTGTGCACGGCGATCGCACCCGACTCGACCTTCGACCACACGTCCACGAGGCCTTCGACCGAGAGGCCTTCGTGCAGGCAGTCGTCGACCGTCTGGCGCGCCAGCACGTGGTCGGGCACCCCGACCGGCCCGGGCGGCGCGTTCTCCTGGCAGGCGGCGAGCCCGGGCCACACGGCGGCGAGGAGGTCGTCGGCCTCCATGCGCTGGAGGTGGATGGGCCGGCGCTTGCCTCCGTTCATGCGGGGCAGCACGAGCGCGCGCGTCAGGTTCCAGCGCCAGCGCGCTCCGAGCATCGGGTGCAAGAGCACGGCCTGGGTCAGGACCTCGGGCGCCTTCGCGCTCGACAACATCGACTGGACCCGCGTGAGCGGGAAGCTGTGCTGGGGGCCGAGCGAGAGGACGACCGTGTCGTCGTCGGCCGCCGCCTGGAGCTCGAAGTCGAACGAGACGCAGAAGCGCTTGCGCAGCGCGAGGCCCAGCGCGCGGTTGATGCGGCCGCCGAAGGGCGCGTGGATGATGAGCTGGGAGCCCTCGCTGTCGTCGAGGCACCGCTCCACGACGATGCGGTCGCGCGTCGGCAGGTGGCCCAGCGCCTGGAGGCCGGCGGCGCAGTAGGCAACGACCTGCTGGGCGACCTCCACCGAGACGCCGGCGTGTTCACGCAGGTACCGGCGCGCACCGTCCCCGTCGCCGTCGGCCAGGAGCGGCTCGAGCGCGGCACGCAGGTCGCTCACCGCCTCGGACAGCTCCGCCGTCCGGGCCGGCGCTTCGCCGAGCCAGAAGGGGATCGTCGGCGGCAGGTCGCCCGCGTCGTGCACGCGGACCGTGCCGACCTCGACCTTCGCCACCCGCCACGAGTGGGTCCCGAGCAAGAAGATGTCGCCGGCCGTGGCCTCGACCGCGAAGTCCTCGTGCACCGAGCCGACGGTCACCCCGTCGGGATCGAGGACGACGCGGTAGTCGCCTGTCTCGGGGATGGCACCGCCCCCGGTCAGCGCGGCGAGGCGGGCGCCGCGGCGGGCCCGGAGCCGCCCGTTCACCGCGTCGTGGTGCAGGTGCGCACCTCGGCGGCCGCGCCCGGTCTCGATGCCCCAGCTGACGAGCGCGACGACCTGGTCGAAGTCCTCCCTCGACAGGCCGGCGTAGGGCGCGGCCTCCGTCGTCATCGACCACAGCGCCTCGACGTCGCGCTCGCCCGTCGAGGCGACCTCGGCGACGAGCTGTTGGGCCAGCACATCGAGCGGGGCGACCGGCGGTTGGAGGAGGTCGAGGCGGCCCTCGCGCACCGCCGCCAGCAACGCGGTGCACTCGACGAGCTCGTCGCGGGTCGTCGGGTAGAGCCGGCCGGCAGGGGTGCCGTCGCGATGGTGGTTGGCCCGGCCGACGCGCTGGAGGAAGGTGCCGATCGCGCGGGGCGAGCCGATCTGGCACACCAGCTCGACCGGCCCGACGTCGATGCCGAGCTCGAGTGACGCCGTCGCGACCAGCGCACGCAGGTCGCCCGAACGCAGCCGGGTCTCGACGATGCGCCGACGCGCGGCCGAGAGGCTCCCGTGGTGCGCGGCCACCAGCAGCGACTCGTCGACGTCCCCGCCCTGGCCGGGCTCGTCGGCGGCCAGGCGCTCGGCCAGCTGGTGCGCCACGCGCTCGGCCATCTTGCGGGTGTTCACGAAGATCAACGTGGTGCGGTGGTCCCTCGTGTGCTCGGCGATGCGGTCGAGGATGTCGGACATCTGCCCGCCGCTCATCACCGCCTCGAGCTCGGTGGAGGGGAGCTCGATCGCCACATCGAGGTCGCGGGCGTGGCCGCAGTCGACGATGACGGTCGGCGGGCGGTCGTCGTGCACCCCCGAAAGCAGGCGGGCGACCATGTCGAGGGGGCGCTGGGTGGCCGACAGCCCGATGCGCTGGAGGTGCCCCCCGCTCTCGCTCACCAGGGCGTCGAGCCGCTCGAGGCTGAGCGCCAGGTGGCTGCCGCGCTTGTCGCGGGCCAGCGTGTGGACCTCGTCGATGATCACCGTGCGCACCCCGCGCAGCAGCGCACGCGAGGACGGCGCCGTGAGCAACAGGTAGAGCGACTCGGGCGTCGTCACCAACAGGTCCGGGGAGTTCTTGCGCATGGCGACGCGCTCGGCCTGCGGGGTGTCGCCGGTGCGGACCGCGACGCGCAGGCCCGGATCGGGGTAGCCCAGCCGGGCGGCCTCCTCCCGGATCTCACCGAGGGGGACGTGGAGGTTCTCGTGGACGTCCACCGCCAGGGCGCGCAGTGGCGACACGTAGAGGACCTCGGGAGCGCCACCGGTACGCTCGCCGGCCTCGGCGGCGCGGTAGGCGGCGTCGATGGCGACGAGGAATCCGGTCAGCGTCTTTCCGGACCCGGTCGGCGAGGCGACCAGCACGTCGCTCCCCGCCGCGATGGCGGGCCAGGCGCCCGACTGCGGGGGCGTCGGACCGGCCGGGAACCGGCGCGCGAACCAGCTCGCCACGGCGGGATGGAACAGCGCCTCGGGCGACCCGGGGGCGGGCCCGCCGGGCGCGGGGAGCACGTCGGTCACACTTGGCACCCTCCTATTCCACCAGGATGTCGTGACGTCCACGCCGCCAAGGCCGGACGGCCAGGCTCAGGACCCCGTCGGGGCGGGTGCGGCAGCCAGCTCCTGGGACGTCCCGGCGTAGCGGTCGAGGACGTCTGCCACCTCGGCCCGCCCCTCCTCGATCAGTGTGGCCGTGGCCGAGAAGTCCCGGTACTGGCCGGCGGGCTCTCCCCCGCCGCTGAACACGACGACCTCGACCCCGGGCGGCAGGGCGGCGAGCTCACGGACGAAGCGCGCGTGCACGGCCACGAAGAACGCCGTCAGGGCGGCCTCGGCCGGGCGTCGCGGCGGGGGCGGGTGGTAGTGCAGCGGTCCGCACAAGAGGACGTAGATCCGGGTGCAGCCAGCCGCCAGCGCCCGGCTGATGGGCACGTTGTTGACCACGCCGCCGTCGACGAGGACGTCGCCGTCGATCGTCACCGGCGGGAAGATCGACGGGATGGCCGACGAGGCCAGGATGGCCTCGACCGCGGGCCCGTGGGCGATCCAGCGCTCCCGCCCGTCGGTCAGCGACGTCGTGACGACCTCGACCGGGATCGTGGCGTCCTCGAGGTTCTCGTAGTCGATGCCCGCCTCGATGATCGCCCGCAACCCGGTGTTGGCATGGACCGCAGGCCGCTTCTGCAAGAAGGCCCACGGACCGTCGAACGTCCCGCGGGGGAAGATGTCGGTGCCCCTCACGCGGAGCCAGACGGATGCCATCCGCTCCACGCCTTCGAGCGTGGGGGACCCCGCGTACGCCGCGCCGTTGATGGCCCCGACCGAGGCGCCGAAGACGCGGTCGGCGCGGATGCCGCGCCGGATCAGTGCTTCGAGCATCCCGACCTGGACCGCGCCGCGGCTGCCGCCGCCCGCCAGCACGAACGCAGTGCGCGCGGCCGCGGGCGCGCCGAGATCCGACCCGTCGAACTCGTGCGGGCGACGCGAGAGACGCGCCCGGAGCCGCGTGGTCCACGAGCGCGGCGCGGCACCGTCCGCCGCCGTGGCGTCGCTCATCGGGGCTGCTGCCCTTCGTCGCCCCATCCGGCGCGCTCCGCCTGCCGCTTCTTCCACGCCTCGCGACCGGCGAGATCGTGGCGCACGGCCCACATGATGACGATGACGGCGAGGACGATCATCGCGACGACGAAGACACCGAAGACGACGAAGAAGGCGACGTTACCGGCCGACGCGAGCGGAGCCAGGGCCATGGACATGCACCCGTCAGGGTAGAGGAGGCGTCACACCCCCCGGGCACACTGGCCGCCATGGTCCTGGTCGCCCCTTCACCGCTCGTGCCGGATGCGGCGACCGACGACGGCACGAGGAGCGAGGTGCCCGGCGTGCCGTCGGGCCGCGACCTCCTGGCGCTGCTGCGAGGCGACCATGCGGCACGACCGAGCTTCGACCCCGGACTCGCCGGCGGCGTGCGGGCCTGGCTCGAGGACGCGGCATTCGAGACGGCGTCTGTGCGCGCTGAACGCGCCGGGTCACTGATGCTCGGTGCGCGCCAGATCCTCGGGACGGCAACGACACACGACACGACCGACGTCGCGCCGAGACTCGTCGACCGCCTCGTCCACGCGCTCTTCCGTCAGTTGGTGTTCGGGTGCCGCATCGAGGACCCCCTCGGCGACGGGCTCGACGCACTGCGGGCGGCCGGCGACGAGGAGACCGTGCGCGGGGTGGCCGCGCTCGGCGGGCCGGCACGCGCCGCGCTCGGCACCACGCTCGATCGGCACATCGCGCACCTGAGCGCGCTCGTCCCCCGCTTCGCACCCGGGTGGATGCCCCGGACGGACGACTACGTCGCCATTCCGCTGGCCGGCGGCGCCGTCGTCCTCCACGGCGTGTTCGACCTTCTGGTCGGGATCCCCCAGTCGGGCACGGCGTCCTTGTGCGCGCTCGGACTCTCGACCGGCGGTCCGTGGCCCCGGGAGCGTCGGACGCTGCACTTCCTCGCGCTGCTCGAGCTGCTCCGCACCGGCACTCCTCCGTTCCGCGTCGCGCTCTTGGAGTCGGCGACGGGCCGGTACGGGGTCGAGGACATCTCCGAGGAACACCTGCGAGCAATGGCCGCGCACGTCGCCGGCTGGCTCGGGCGCAGCGACACCTGCGCGTGACTGACCTCACCGCCACGCTCCTCGCGCCGCCCACGCGGGTGGAACCGTCGTGCTGGCAGGCTGCCCTGGACGAGGCACGGGCCGCCCTCGCAGGCCTCGCCGTCCGCCGCCCCGGCACCGGGCCGTTCCGGATCACCGAGCACGAGATCCGCCTGGCCCTCTCCCCCGCCGGCTCCCCCGCCGGCGCAGGCCCGGGCTCCGAGGCGGCCTTCGCGTGGTCGGCACGCACCGCGCGCCGGGCGCTCGGACTGGCAGCGATCCGGCTCCTGCTCGACGGTGGCGCCCGGTCACCGCTCGAGGCGGTCCGGGCGCGCCTGCAGGAGTGCGAGCGCTGGGTCAGCGAAGGCAGCGCGTGCGCGTCGCAGCTCGACCGCTGGATCGCCGGGCTGTCCGCTGCCGGGCGCGGTGCCGCTGCGGCCGACGCGGTGACCTGGACCACCCGCCTGTGGTGCGCCCTCGACTGGACGGCCTTCGACACGGCACCGGTCGTCGGACGAGACCGGTGGTGGGACAGCCCCCATTCGGCGCTGCTCGCATTGCGGGGCCGGGCCGAGGTGCGTTGCCCCAGTGGGCACCTGGTCGTGCTCCAGGGCCCCCGCCGGGACAGCGTCCGTTCCGAACTCGCGCTCGTCGCCCTCGTCGAAGCGCTGCGGTCCCGCTCAGCGGCGCCACCCGGACGCGTCGTCGGCTGGTGGCCCGACTCGGGCCACCTCGTGCGCCTCGAGCCCGAGCCCGGGGTGCTGCGCCTGGCGACCGACGCCGTCTCGCTCGTCCTGGCCGGGGGCGTGATCGCGCCTGCCGTCCGGGCAGCCGCCTGAACGGAGCCAGGGACTCGCCGGCGTCCTCTAACGTTGGCTCCCCCATGGGGACGCGCGACGACATCAGGAACGTGGCCATCGTGGCCCACGTCGACCACGGCAAGACGACGCTGGTGGACGCCATGCTCCGCCAGACCGGTGCGTTCGGCGCGCACCAGGAGCTGACCGACCGTGTCATGGACTCGGGCGACCTCGAGCGCGAGAAGGGCATCACCATTCTCGCCAAGAACACGGCCGTCCGCTGGAACGGCGTCAAGATCAACATCGTCGACACGCCCGGGCACGCGGACTTCGGCGGCGAGGTCGAGCGGGGACTCACCATGGTCGACGGCGTGCTCCTGCTCGTCGACGCCTCGGAAGGGCCGCTGCCCCAGACTCGGTTCGTACTGCGCAAGGCGCTCGAGGCGCGCCTGCCGGTCGTGCTCGTCGTCAACAAGGTGGACAGGGCCGACGCCCGCATCGGCGAGGTGGTGCACCAGGTCGAAGAGCTCTTCTTGGACCTCGGCGCCGACGAGCACCAGATCGACTTCCCCATCCTCTATGCGAACGCGAAGGCGGGGTGGGTCAGTGCCGACGCCGGCGTCGACGGCGTGACGGTCGAGCCGTTGTTCCAGGCGATCGTGGGCCACATCCCACCGCCGTTCTTCGACGACGGCGCGCCGACCCAGGCGCTCGTGTGCAACCTGTCGGCGTCGCCCTACGTCGGCCGCCTAGCGGTGTGCCGCGTGCACAACGGCCGCCTGGCCAAGGGTACGGACGTCGCATGGTGCCGCCTCGACGGATCGGTGGAGAAGGCGAGGGTCACCGAGCTCTACGTGACCGAAGCGCTGGACCAGGTGCCGGCCGATGAAGCGGGGCCGGGTGAGATCGTGTCGGTCGCCGGCATCGCGGAGGTGACGATCGGCGAGACGCTCGCCGATCCGAACCAGCCCGTCGCCCTGCCGGCGATCACGGTGGACGAGCCGAACCTCGCCATGACGATCGGCATCAACACGTCTCCCCTCGCCGGTTCGGACGGCACCAAGCTCACGGCGCGCCTCCTGAAGGCCCGTCTCGACGCGGAGCTCGTGGGCAACGTCGCCATCCGCGTCGGGCCGACCGAGCGGCCGGACATGTGGGAGGTGCTCGGACGCGGCGAGCTCCAGCTGGCCGTCCTGGTCGAGACGATGCGCCGAGAAGGCTTCGAACTCACCGTCGGCAAGCCTCAGGTCGTGACGCGCGAGATCGACGGCGGGGTGTACGAGCCGGTCGAACGCGTCTCCGTCGACGTCCCCGACGAGTATCTCGGCGTGGTGACCCAGCTCCTCGCGCTCCGCAAGGGGACGATGCTCGAGATGGTGAACCACGGGACAGGCTGGGTACGCCTCGACTACCGGGTCCCCGCCCGCGGCCTCATCGGCTTCCGGACCGAGTTCCTCACCGAGACGCGAGGCACGGGCATCCTGCACCACGTCTTCGACGGCTGGGAACGCTGGCACGGCGAGCTGCGGACCCGGCGCAACGGCTCGATGGTGGCCGACCGGCGCGGTGTCACGACGACGTTCGCCCTCATGAACCTCCAAGAGCGCGGGACGCTCATCGTGAATCCCGCCGAAGAGGTCTACGAAGGCATGATTGTGGGTGAGAACGCGCGGGCAGAGGAAATGGACGTCAACCCGACCAAAGAGAAGAAGCTGACGAACATGCGCTCGTCGACGGCAGAGGAATTCGAGCGACTGACGCCCGCCATGTCGTTCTCCCTCGAGCACGCGCTGGAGTTCATCGCCGAGGACGAATGCGTCGAAGTGACGCCGAAGGCGGTGCGGCTGCGCAAGGTGGTGCTGGACCAGGCGACGCGCGGCCGGCAGCGCAGCCGGGCCCGTGACGCACGCGAGCAGGCGCGGCGTAGCTGATCCCTGGACGCAGCAGCACCGACAGCACGGAACGGACGGAGGGCGCCGTGACGACAGGAACGATCAAGAACGAGGGGTTCGACCACATGACCATCGTGGTCGAGGACCTCGAGGCAGCGAAGGCGTTCTTCGGCCTCCTGGGCTTCGCCGAACGGGTCGCCGTCGTCGCACAGGGCGAGGTGATCTCGCGCTATATGGGCTTCGACGACTGGGAGGCCGACCACGTCACGTTGGTGCTCGAGGGCGCGCCGGTGCACCAAGAGGTGCAGCTGCTGCGCTTCCACCGCCCGGCGCCCGTGCCGGACACGGGTGCGGGGACCCTCGACCGCATCGGCTTCAACCACGTCTGCTTCCGCGTCGCGGACATGGACGCAATGCTGGGCCACCTCGCCGCACACGGCATCGTGCCGCGCGGCGACATCTTGGACTTCCACGACCGGCGCCTCGCGTTCGTGAACGGCCCGGGCGTCGTCGTCGAACTGGCCGAGTGGTCCAGCGGGACCGCAGGCCAAGCGGTCACCTAGCATTGGCGCGCCCGGAGGGATGGCAGAGCGGACGAATGCACAGCTCTTGAAAAGCTGCGAGGTGCGAGCCTCCGTGGGTTCGAATCCCACTCCCTCCGCCCGGGAATTGCGCCCTCCGGACGCCGGTGGACGGCCGCCGACGGCGCTCTCCAGCACGGTGGCTGCGTGAGCGGTCGAAGGCTCCACGAGGACGAGGTCGCCGTCGACACCGAGCTCGTCCGCGCGCTCGTCGCGACCCAGGCGACCCAATGGGCCGGCCTCCCCCTCTCGGCATTCGGGTCGGCAGGGACCGTCAACGCCATCTTCCGGCTGGGGCCGGACATGTACGTGCGGCTGCCGAGAGCAGCGAGGTTCGTGACGAGCCTGGACAACGAATTCACGTGGCTGCCGCACCTCGCCCCCAACCTGTCGCTGGCCGTGCCCGAACCGCTCATGCGAGGTGAGCCCGGCGCCGGCTTCCCGTTCCCCTGGGCGATCTTCCACTGGCTCGAGGGGACGACCTATTCCCCCGAGCGAGTCGTCGACGAAGTCGAGGAGGGCCGGCGCCTCGGGCGTTTCGTCTTGGAACTCCGCGCCGTCGACCACGCGGGTGCGCCGCGGTCGACGCGCGACGCTGCTGTCACCGACGACGTATTCACGAAGTATTCGATCGAACGGCTCCCTGCACGGTTCGACCAGGAGGCCGTGCGACCGGCCTGGGACGCGGCGCTCGAAGCCGCTCCGTGGCACGGCGCCGGCGCGACCTGGACCCACGGAGACCTGATCCCGCCCAATGTGCTGGTGCGCGACGGGAGGATCGCCGGTGTCCTCGATTTCGGCGAAGCCGGCGTGGGCGACCCCGCGGTGGATTTGATCCCGGCCTGGGCCCTGTTCGGCCACGAGGGCAGGGCGGCCTTCCGGGCCACGATCGGCGCCGACGACAACACGTGGCATCGCGCCCGCGCCTTCGCCTACCGGCAGGCGATACGGATCATCCCCTACTACCTGCACACCCATCCGGACTTCGTGGCGATGGCTTCCGCGACCGTGGCGCGGGTGCTCGACGATCTCCCCTGACCCGACGGATCCCACGCGCTCGGGCGTGACGGGGCGCGGGAGACCCGCTGTCTTAGGCTTTTCGTCGTGGGAGGGAGGGACGGCGCGGTCGAGGTCTTGCTGCACGAGCGGCAACCGGCCGCGGGCGCGCCCGCGGTCGAGACCCCGCGACGGGGCCCGCGGCTGAGGCGCCGCGGGTGGTGGGTGCTCGGCATCGCGGCGGGCAGCGCGCTCGGGGCCGTGGTGGGGTACCTGATCGCAGACCAGGTCCAGCAGCGCCACCAATTCGACCGCTCCCATGCTGCGCTGACCGTGACCCAGCACCACATCAGCACCGTCTCCGCCGAGC
>Ga0335072_10004962_pt1 | contig 19653 bp, 17 predicted proteins | sample Lox_Sample_21_FD_206725 | JGI IMG/M metagenome (GOLD analysis project Ga0335072, IMG submission 206725) | Soil microbial communities from Loxahatchee National Wildlife Refuge, Florida, United States - Lox_Sample_2.1 | ecosystem: Environmental > Terrestrial > Soil > Wetlands | place: USA...
GTGGATGACAACGACAACCTGAACATCCTGGTTGACGAGATCCCGGCCAACCTGGTCGAGGGTGTCAGGCACGCGGTCCGGTCCTGCCCGAAGGCGGCACTGCGACTTTCCGAATAGGTAAAATCGCCGCAGACAGCGGACGGGAGATGACGTGAGGTGGATCCAGCGGCGACCGCGCCAGCCGGACGCAGGCTCCCGGCAGTCGCGCCCGCCTGTCCGGCTGATAGGCATTGCCGTGGTCGCAGCCGCAGCGGTCACAGTGGGCGGGCTCGCTGCCTCCGGCGCGCTGGCGACCGGTGGTAGCAATTCCGCCGCGCGGCACCCGGCGCTGAGCCCGATACGGATCAGCCCAGGCGTGGACAACGGCAAAGCGTCGCCCTCAGCGCCGGCCGGCGGGCTTACGCCAGTGCAGCTCCGGGCCGCTTACGGCCTGGTCCCGCTGTACAAGAAGGGCATCGACGGCGCCAAGCAGACGATCGTGATCGTGGACTCCTTCGGATCCCCGACGATCGCGTCGGACCTGGCTCACTTCGACAAGTACTTCGATCTGGCCGCGCCGCCCTCGTTCCGGGTTATCCAGCCGGCCGGCACGGTACCTCCGTATCACGCCAGCAACAGCAACCGGTCCGGCTGGGCCGCCGAGACCACGCTCGACGTCGAGTGGGCACACGTCATGGCACCCGGCGCGAGCATCGTGCTGGTGGAGACACCGACCTCGGAGAACGAGGGGACTACCGGCTTCCCGCAGATCGTGACAGCGGAAAAGTACGCACTCAACCACAAGCTCGGCCAGGTGATCAGCCAGAGCTTCGCTGCCACCGAGCAGACCTTTTCCAGGAAGTCTGACTACGCGGCGATCCGCAACCTGCGCGGCGCCTACCAGCTGGCGGACTCCGACCATGTAACGGTGCTCGGCGCCACTGGCGACAACGGCGCGACGAGCGACAAGTACAACATGGTCGACGAGTACACGGTCCCGGCGGTTTCCTGGCCGGCCACCGACCCGCTGGTCACCGCCGTCGGCGGCACTCAGCTGAACCTGCGCGCGGACGGTGCACGCAAGTCACCTGACGTGGCGTGGCATGACAGCGGCGGCGGCAAGTCCATCGTCTTTGGCCGGCCGTCTTACCAGAATTCCGTGCGCGGGCTGACCGGCCCTGACAGAGGCGTTCCCGATATTTCAATGGATGCGTCCTGCAGCAGTTCGGTGGCCATCTACGGCAGCTTCTACGGCGGCCACCGGGGCGAGTGGAGCCCGATCTGCGGCACAAGCCTGGCTACCCCGTTGTTTGCCGGAATTGTGGCGCTGGCCGATCAGTACGCGGGGCACGCGCTCGGGCTGATCAACCCGGCGCTCTACAAGATCGAAGCCCGGCACGAGCCCGGCGTGGTTGACATCACCAAGGGCAACAACAGCCAGACCGTCAGGAGCGGCGGCAAGACCTACAAGGTCAAGGGTTTCAGCGCGCGGCGCGGTTACGACCTGGTGACGGGCATTGGCACGGTCGACGCCAGGTACTTCGTGCCGGAGCTCGCCAAGCTAGCTGGCTGACAGGACTCAGCTCAGCGCGCCGGAGGCGATCGCGATGCCGACCGAGATCAGCATCACGCCGGCTAGCTGGTCACCCCGTCGGCCTGCCCACCGCCCGATCCCGGCGCCGAGCTCCAGCCCGATCAGCGACATGGCCACGCTCACTGCCCCGATGACAATCACGCCCAGCGCGATCGGTGTGTGGTAGGCGCCCAGGGCGAAGCCGACGACCAGGTTGTCCACGCTCAGCGCGAGCCCGCTGACCAGCAGCTGGCTGACCCTGGGCGGCTGCAGCTGCGCCGCAGCGCCCGCGCCGCGTTCGGCGGGGTCGGTTGCCACGATGGCTTCCCGCGCGGGCGCCTGCGCCGACCCGGCGCGTGCGGCGCTGACCAGCGCGTAGAGACCAACGGCAATCAGCAACCCGGCCCCGGCCCAGCGCGCACCCTGACCGAGGCTGGCCGCGGCTTGCGCGCCGATCAGCAGGCCCAGCACCGGCATGCCTGCCTCGAACGCGCCGAATACCAGGCCCACTCGCAGCCGCGTGCGCGCATCGACCCCGGAGACGCCGATCGCTATCGAGGCGGCGAGATTCGACATCCCGACCGACGCGGCGACGAGTAGCAAGGCCAGCACGCGGCTACCGTAGCCGCCGCACCAGGCTGCCGCCCGGTACCTGGCGCGTTGCGCGAGCCCGTGCCATGCCGACTGTGCCGTGCGAGCTGTGCCATGCCAGCCGGCGTCCCTGCGCTGGCGTCCCCTCGCTGGCGGGCCTGGCGAGCCAAGGACGTCAGGTGTGCCGGTAGCTCTCCGGGATGCCGCCCTCGACGTGCAGCAGCCTGACCCGGTCAGCCCGGTAGATGTACCGGGTTAGCCGGATGGGGCGGTCGGTCGTGTACGACGTCCTGTTCACCACGATCACCGGGGTACCGCTGACCAGCTTGAAGAAGTCGAACTCACGGGCGTTCGGCATGCGCGCACCGATTTCGTCCACGAAACCCTGCTGCGGGTAGCCGAGCTCGGAGAGCAGTCCGACACTGCCCGATTTGATCTCTCCGGCTTGCTCAAGCGCGGTGCCCTTAGCTACGTCGCTCGGATAGTAGGAGTGGATCAGCTGCCACGGCACGTCGCCGATGAAGTACTGCGAGCGCCGCACGACTACCGAGTCGCCGGCCGACAGGTCGAGCTTCTCTGCCACGCTGGGGCTCGCCGATCCCGTCTCCACGATCAGCCGGACCATCTCGGACTCGTCAGCGGCCGGACTGACAACTGGCAGCGACATCGACGCATGCTGCTCACGCGGCGCCGCGTGGGTCCTGGACAGCAGTGCGGTGAATGGCTTAGTCGGTTCGACCACGAACGTGCCCAGACCCTGGCGGCTCACGACGAGACCCTGATTGATCAGTAGCGCGATCGCTAGCCGCACCGTGTTCCTCGACGCGTCGTACTCCGACGCCAGATCGGGCTCGCTCGGCAGCCGCTCACCCGGCTCAAGGACGCCGCTCGCAATCCGGGCGCGCAACCGGTCGGCGATCTGCTGGTACTTGGGATGGGCCAACGTCACCCTCCTAAACCGGTTGACTACCGAAAGAATTACCTGTTCAGATTGTTTCAAACACTGGACTCATTGGTATGAGTCAGATGTCAAGAACTATAGGAAGGGTAGCGCTGCTGATCCAGCATCAGCGCGCGACCCGCCGAGGCGCGCCGGCTTCGCAGCCTGAGGAGGGCGAACGGGCGCATCGGGCGAAGATCTCGAGGAGGGCAATTGATCGTCCTGTTAGTCGTCGCAGCTGTGGTCGTCGGGGCGCCCATCGGTGCGGCAGTCCTCGTAACCCTCGCCAGCCACTACGAAGACGGCGCCCGCACGCTCGCCAGGCGCCCGCCCGGCCCGTTCGCGGCCGCCGCACGCAGGCTGGTCTGCCTGCGAATTGGCGGCTCCGCCTACCCGCGGCGGCCGGCCCGCCGAATCTCCGCAATGCCGGAACCGGAAGACGGGGGTTCGGCGTCCGGTCGCACTCCCCCGCTCACGCTGTCACGACGCTGACCCCAGTGGCGTAGGCGCAAGCACACGAGTTTGCCAGGGCTGAGTCAGGCTGAGCGGCGTTTGCAGGGGCAGCGCCGCTGACAGCCACCGCTACCGGACCCGCCCGTCGGGCACACCCTGTCAGTTTGCCGGGCGCAAACCGTTCATATCGGGCGCCGGAAGCCGGGAAACCGACAGGGTGTCGCTAGCTCCGCCAATGCAGACGGCTAGGGCATGCTCGGATTAGGCTGCGAGTCATGCGCGTCGCCCTTGGCCAGCTCCCGATCAGCTCTGTACCTCACGTCAACCTGGACCGCGTGCGCGTGGCTGCGATCAGCGCCGCGAGCCAGGGCGCCCAGCTCGCCGTCTTCCCGGAGGGCACGCAGGCGCGGTTCTCCGCGGACCTGCGAGCGGTTGCCGAGCCACTCGATGGCCCGTTCTGCCGCGGTCTCGCGCAGACCGCGGCGTCGGCCGGCCTGGCGATCGTGGCGAGCCTGTTCGAGCCGGCGCCGGACGGCCGCGTCTACAACACCACCGTGGGCTACGAGGCCGACGGGAGCCTCGCCGCTGTGTACCGGAAGATTCACCTCTTTGACGCGCTCGGGTACCGCGAGTCGGAGACGGTCGCGCCTGGCGACGAGGTGATCATCGCCAGCCTCGCAGGTCTCCGTGTCGGCTTCATGACCTGCTACGACGTCAGGTTCCCCGAACTGGCGCGCTCGCTCGCGACCGGTGGTGCCGACTTGCTAGTGCTGCCATCCGCCTGGGCGGCGGGCACCTTCAAGGAGGAGCACTGGGTCACTCTGGTCCGGGCCCGCGCGATCGAGAACACGATCTGGATAGCAGCGGCCGGTCAGGTGCCTGATCTGGCCGAGCCGCCAACCAAAGCACCGACCGGAATCGGCCGTAGCCTCCTGGTCGACCCGATGGGCGTGGTCCGGCTGGACCTGGGCCCGGCCGAAGGACTCGGCATCGGTGACGTGGATACCGACCAGACCGCGCACGTGCGCGGGGTGCTGCCGTCCCTCGCGGGCCGGCGGACCGACATCTGGCCAACTAGCGCGGCCGTGACCGCGCAGGTGAGCTGACTACTCAAGATCACTTATCGTTCGCAGTTTTCCGCGCCGTCTGCTGAGAACTGCACACGCTAAGGGATCGGATGGCGGCCGCGATCATCGCGCCGTGGGGCGGTCGCTTACGACAAGTGATCTTGGCTGACCGGCAGTTCCTCCGCGGGCTCTGCCTGAGCCCGGTGACGGCGGAACACCCAGATTGCGGCCGCCACGACCACGATCACGCCGATGGCGATGGCCAGGCCGGTGCCGACGCGCCGCTCGACCACGGCATACGCGGAGCCCGCCAGGTACCCGAGCAGGCAATAGCCAACTCCCCAGAGCAGGCCGCCGAGCACGTTGTAGATCGCAAAGGTAGCTGGCCTGACACCGGCAGCGCCCGCGGCAGCCGGCATGATGGCGCGCGCGATCGCGATGAACCTGCCCAGGAACACCGCCGCGCCGCCGCGCCTGCCGAGTACTGAGCGGGCCCGCTCGACCCCGCCCCGGACCCTGGCCAGGCTGCGTGCCGCGAACAGCCGGTCACCCATCCGCCGGCCGATCTCGTAGCCCGCGAACGGCCCGGCAACTGCAGCGGCCACGACGACAGGGATCAGGATCGGCAGGGACACATGCCCTCGGCTGGCGAGCACGCCGCCAAGGATCGTGGCGATTTCACCCGGCAGCACGAACCCGACGAAAACCGCCGTCTCCCCGAACACGAGCGCCGCGATCACCAGGTAGGCAACCCAGCCGTGCAGGTCGACCAGGCCGCTGGCGAGAGCGCTCACTGTCGCCGTCCTTCCCCGCGCGGCGGCAGGCCGCGCGCTCTGGCGGCCGGACCGTCGCCTTGCCAGGTCTTGCGCGTGCTGGTCATGATCTAGTAGGAATCATGCGTCGCTGAGCGAGGGACCGAAAGGACTGGGAATGCAGGCCTCGCAGCCGTTCCCGGTCGGCCCGGCAACCGGAGGCTATCCGACGCCGCCGGGTGCCCGTCCCGGTCAAGAGGGCATCCGCGGGCCTGCCGAGATTACGCTTCGGGTCGGCCGCGATGGCTCGACCGGGGTATCCGCCGAGCCGGGCCGCTATCAGCTGTATGCGTCGCTGGCTTGCCCGTGGTCTCAGCGAGCGCTCATTGTCCGCCGCCTGCTGGGCCTTGAGCGTGTCATCGGGCTCAGCCTGGCGGATCCGGTGCCGTCCGAGCACGGCTGGCACTTCGGCGACCAGGCCGGCGGCCGGGATCCGCTGACCGGGGTGCGCTACCTGTCCGAGCTCTATCTGGCGACGGACCGGGGCTACGGAGGGCGGCTCAGCCTGCCGCTGCTGTGGGATAGCCGCGCCCAGCGCATCGTGACCAACGACGCCGCTCAGGTCACCATCACGATGGAGACGGAGTTCCGGGCCTTCTGGCGGCCAGGTGCGCCGGACCTGTATCCGCCTGCCGGGCGGCGCGACATCGACGCCATCGCCACGCTGATCCATCACACCGTCAACAATGGCGTGTACAAGGCCGGGCTGGCCACTACCCAGGCCAGCTACGAGGAGGCCTTCGACGCCATCTTTACCACTCTCGACGCGCTCGAGGAGCGGCTGTCCCGGCGCCGGTTCCTGCTGGGCGGCCAGCTGACCGAGGCCGATATCCGGCTGTTCCCCACGCTGGCCAGGTTCGACGCGGTGTACTACCTGCTCTACAAGTGCAACTTGCACCGTCTCGCCGATTACCGTGCGCTCTGGGCATACGCTCGCGACCTCTACCAGCGACCCGGCTTCGGCGACACTACCGATTTCGTGGCCATCAAGCGGCACTACTACCAGGCCCAGCCCTGGGTAAATCCGACCGGGATCATTCCGAAAGGGCCCTTCGTGAGCTGGCTGGCACCGCACGGCCGGGACCAGATCCGGGGCTAGGCTAGGCCTAGCCGGCCCCGAGATCACGCTCGCTGGCTCCGGCTGCCAGATTAGGGAGTAAACGCCGTAACGGGCTAGTTGTGCCAGACGGGTAGCCTTGTTAGGCGCGTATACCACATACAAGTTAGCTCCGGAAGAGGGCGATGTCCGCCGTGTCTGCTGAGTCCCCGCGAGGGTCCGCGGATCTCACAAAGTCGTCAGCTAGCTCCGAGGAATCGGCCGACGGACCGTCATCGAACGGTTCCGCCGGGCGAGCGGACTTCGGACCTAACCAGTGGCTCGTGGACGAGCTCTACCAGCGCTACCAGGCCGATCCTGGCTCCGTCGATCAAGCGTGGTGGAGCTTCTTCGCCGACTATCAGCCGCAGCCGGACACTGCAGGACAGCCGGCCCAGCGTGCGACGACGCCGGCAGGCCCCACGACGACCGTGCCTGACGGGAACGAGCACGTCACACCCTCAGCCAACGTACCCGGCGCAGCCGCCGGAGCCAGCGCGCCGCCGGCACCGGGCTCTGTCGGCCCGGTGAGCACCGTCCCGCATTCGGGCAACGGCAGCGCGCCCGGCTCAGTCACGACCGCCCCGGTTCCCACCGGCCCCATACCGGCAGATCCGCCCGCGACCGGGCCTGCCGTCAGTGCGGCCACCGTGACCGGCCCTGTCACGACTGGCCCTGTCACGACTGGCCCCGGCGCGGGCGCTGCCGGCCCGGCCGCCGCACCCGCTGGTGAGGCCGCCGAGCACGCTGTCCGGCTGCGCGGCGCCGCCGCCAGGACAGCTGCCAACATGGCCGCCAGCCTGACTGTGCCAACTGCGACGAGCGTCCGGCCCGTTCCCGCTAAGTTGCTGGTCGATAACCGCATCGTGATCAACAACCACCTGGCTCGCGGCCGGGGCGGCAAGATCTCTTTCACCCACCTGATCGGTTACGCGCTCGTCCGGGCGCTGTCCGTCGTCCCGGACATGAACTTCGCCTTCGCCGAGGTCGACGCCAAGCCCGTGCTGCTCCAGCCGGAGCACGTGAACCTCGGGCTGGCCATCGACGTGCAGAAGGACGACGGTTCCAGGCAGCTGCTGGTGCCGAGCATCAAGAACGCCGAGACGATGGATTTCCAGCAGTTCTGGATGGCCTACGAGGACATCATCAGGAAGGCCAGGACCGGCAAGCTCACCGTGGATGACTTCGCCGGCACCACGATCAGCCTGACCAACCCCGGCACCATCGGCACCGAGCACTCGGTCCCGAGGCTCATGCCAGGTCAGGGCTGCATCATCGGCGTCGGCGCCATGGAGTACCCGGCCGCCTACCAGGGCGCATCGCCGGACACCATGGCGAGGCTGGCGATCAGCAAGACGATGACGCTGACCTCCACGTATGACCACCGGATCATTCAGGGCGCTCAGTCCGGCGAGTTCCTGCGCGTCATTCACCAGTTGCTGCTCGGCGGCGACCACTTCTACGACGACGTCTTCCAGTCGCTGCGGATCCCGTATGAGCCGGTCCGCTGGGTCCAGGACATCGCGGCCGGGCATGAGGATGACCTCTCCAAGGCCGCCAGGGTCTACGAGCTGATTCACGCCTACCGGGTGCGCGGTCACCTGATGGCCGACACCGATCCGCTGGAGTACAAGCAGCGCAAGCATCCGGACCTGGACATCAACCAGCACGGCCTGACGCTGTGGGACCTGGAGCGGGAGTTCGCTACCGGAGGCTTCGGCGGCAAGCCGCGGATGCCGCTGCGCGAGATACTCGGCGTACTGCGTGACTCCTACTGCCGGACTGTCGGCGTCGAGTACATGCACATCCAGAACCCAGAGGAGCGAGCCTGGATCCAGGCCCGCGTCGAGCGGCCGCACGGCCGAGCCGATCATGACGAGCAGCTGCGCATCCTGTCCCGGCTGAACGTGGCCGAGGCGTTCGAGATGTTCCTGCAGACCAAATTTGTCGGCCAGCGCCGGTTCTCGCTGGAGGGTGCCGAGTCGCTCATCCCGCTGCTCGATGCCGTGCTGACCGAGGCGGCCGGCGAGGAGTTGCACGAGGCAGTCCTCGCCATGGCGCACCGTGGCCGGCTGAACGTGCTTGCCAACATCGTGGGCAAGTCCTACCGCCAGATCTTCCGGGAGTTCGAAGGCAACCTCGACCCGGCTACGACGCACGGTTCCGGAGACGTCAAGTACCACCTCGGGGCCGAGGGCAAGTACACCGGCGCGGATGGGTCACAGATCGTGACCTCTCTGGTGGCCAACCCCAGCCACCTGGAGGCCGTGGACCCGGTCATGGAAGGTGTTGTCCGGGCCAAGCAGGATGTCATCGACATGGGCGAGCCTGGCTTCACGGTGCTGCCGGTGATGATTCACGGCGATGCCGCGTTCGCTGGCCAGGGCGTGGTCGCAGAGACGCTTGAGCTCTCCCAGCTCCGCGGCTACCGCACCGGTGGCACGGTGCACATCGTGGTGAACAACCAGGTCGGGTTCACCACATCGCCAGAGTCGTCGCGGTCGAGTGTCTACTCGACCGACGTCGCCCGGATGATCCAGGCGCCGATCTTCCACGTCAACGGGGACGATCCCGAGGCGGTCGTCCGGGTCGGCCGACTGGCGTTTGCCTACCGGCAGGCGTTCGCCAAGGACGTCGTGATCGACATGATCTGCTACCGGCGGCGCGGCCACAACGAGGCGGACAACCCCTCGTTTACCCAGCCGCTGATGTACGACCTGATCGACGCCAAGCGCTCCACTCGCAAGCTCTACACCGAGTCGCTGATCGGCCGCGGCGACATCACGATCGAGGAAGCCGAGCAGGCGCTGCGCGACTACCAGCAGGAGCTCGAGCGGGCCTTCACCGAGACCAAGGACGCCGCGATCAGCCGGCCTGCCGATGCCGGTGCTCTGCTCCGACCGCAGCCCGGCGACGAAATCCGGGCTGACTATGCCGGCATGCCGACGGCTATCCCGGCCGAGACCGTCAAGCGGATCATCGACACCCAGGTGTCACTGCCGGACGGCTTCACGGTGCATCCGCGGCTGCTTCCGCAGTTGCAGCGCCGGGCTGCGATGGTCGAGCAGGACGAGATCGACTGGGCGACCGGCGAACTGCTGGCCTTCGGCTCGACGCTGATCGATGGCCATGCGGTCCGGCTCATCGGACAGGACTCGCGCCGCGGCACTTTCGGCCAGCGGCACGCGACGCTGGTTGACCGCCACACTGCAGAGGAATACACGCCGCTGAAGACCTTCAACTCCCCGGCTGCGAAGTTCCACATCTACGACTCGCTGCTGTCGGAGTACGCGGCGGTCGGATTCGAGTACGGCTACTCGGTGGCCCGCCCCGAAGCGCTGGTCTGCTGGGAAGCGCAGTTCGGCGACTTCGTGAACGGCGCGCAGACAATCGTCGACGAGTTCATCAGCTCGGGCGAGCAGAAGTGGGGCCAGCGCTCCGGCGTCGTGCTGCTGTTGCCGCACGGCTATGAGGGCCAGGGACCTGACCACTCGTCGGCGCGGGTCGAGCGGTTCCTGTCACTGTGCGCGCAGGACAACATGACGGTGGCCATACCGAGCACTCCGGCCAGCTACTTCCACCTGCTCCGGTGGCAGGCGCTGACGCCGCGGGTGAAGCCGATGATCGTGTTCACGCCCAAGTCGGTGCTGCGGCTCAAGGCGGCCGTGTCTGCCGCGGCGGACTTCACCACCGGCACGTTCAGGCCAGTGCTCGCCGACGCCCGGGTAGCTGACCCGGCCGCCGTCAGTCGTGTGGTGCTGTGCTCCGGCAAGATCTACTACGAGCTCGCCGAGCGGAGGCGCGCGACCGGCGCCTCTGACGTCGCCCTGATCCGGGTCGAGCAGCTGTACCCGCTGCCTGCCGAGCAGATCTCCGCTGAGCTGGCGAAGTACCCGGCAGCGGCCCAGGTGACGTGGGTGCAGGAAGAGCCCGCCAACATGGGTGCCTGGCCGTTCATGGCGCTGCACCTGCCCGAGCACATTGGCCGGGGGATCGCGCTGGTCTCCAGGCCGGCCAGCTCGGCGCCCGCGAACGGGAAAGCGCGCGCACACGCTGCGGAGCAAGCCGCGATTGTGGACGCTGTATTCGGCAAGAACGGCTGACGTGTACTTCACCGACCGGGGAATCGAAGAGCTCGAGGAGCGGCGCGGCACCGAGCAAGTCGCTGTCAGCTGGCTCGCCGAGCGGCTGCGGGACTTCGTCGACGAGCACCCTGAGGCCGAGAGCACCGTAGACAGTCTGGCAGTCTGGCTCGCCAGGCTGGATGATGATGCCGACGACCTTGGCGATGACTTCAGCGAGACCGGCGATACCCTTCGGCAATGACAGCGGCTAGCTCGCCGCTGCCTAACTCCGCAGCTGCGGTCCCGGGCGCCTGCTGAGCGGCGCTCTGGCGGGCGGCGTCAGGCATCGCACCGCGAGCCAGTCGGCGCTGTCGGTTGGTACTGCTGACAGGGTCGGCGGACCCTGGTTGGGCGTCGTCGGCGTCGAGCTGGCGCCGCAGCACTGGGCCGCGAGGCAGTGCCGCGAGGCCGCGTTAGAGTGATGATGGGCAGGACGCGATACATCTTGACTTTTCGCCGACGCGACATATCGTATGGGTGAGGGACTAGGATCTTCGGAGCGAGACGCATGTCAGACCAGGCGTTGGGTCGCCCCAGGCTGGCGGTGAGGTTTAAGTGAGCCCAGTATTCCGGCACGGCAGGCTACGGCTGTACCTGCTGAAGCTACTCGACGAGTCACCGCGTCATGGCTACGAAGTCATCCGCCTGCTGCAAGACCGCTTCATGGGGGTTTACGCCCCGTCCCCCGGCACCATCTACCCGCGGCTTGCCCGGCTTGAGGAAGACGGCCTTGTCACTCACGAGGAAGTGGATGGCAAGAAGGTCTACAGCATCACCGACAAAGGCCGCGAGGAGATCCGGTCCAGGCTCGGTGACCTGGCTGACCTTGAGGACGAACTGACCGAGTCGCTGCGCGATGTAGCCAGGGAGATTTCCGAGGACGTCAGGGACACCGTGCGCACAATCCGCGAGGAACTGGCCTCTGCCGCCAGGGAGTTCCGCGCCGAGGGCGCCAAGGCCGGCCGGTCCGCGGGCGAGCGCCGCGACTCTCGCGAGCAGGAAGCACAACCAGACGACGCGGGCGGTCCGACCGCCGGCGGCGAGGCGGGCCAAGGTGACGAGTCAGGCCAGGGCGACCGCGCTAGCGACGAGGCCCGTCGCATCCGGGAGGAAGCCCGGCGCAGCCGAGAGCAGATGCGCGCCCGCTTCCGCGCTCAGGGGCGCAGCCACGGTGACTGGGCGGCATGGGCGGCGCTGACTGGCAAGGCCGAGCGGTCACCGTGGAGCTCGTGGGCGGAGTGGGCTGGCTTCCGTGACGAGTCCGACCGCGATGAGCCGGGGCGCGCCGAGTCAGGCGAGGGGGCCGGCAGCCACCGCCCTGGCTGGGCACGGGACTTCGGGCCAGGTGCCGGCGAGCGGTCGCGCCGCAGTGGCGGGAGCCCGTTCAGCGATCTAGAGCGGATGGCGATGCAGTTCGCGACCGAACTGCGTGCCGCCGCGAAGCAAACCGGGAATGTCGGCGAGCGCTCACTTAACGACCTCCGGGACATCCTCACGGACACTCTGGCGAAGGTGCGAGCCGAAGTGTTCCCCGACGCCGGACCTGGCAGCAAGGCCGCAGACAGCGAGCCGGATTCGCCCGCGCAGGGCGACGGCGAAACGGGCGCGGCCAGCAGTCCGGCTGACGCTGACGACAAGTCCGAGACCGAGTAGGGCGCTGAAAAGGCAGCCCCAGGGCCGCGGCCGCCTGCTCATGGTGAACCCACACCGTGCGCTCTCCGGGAGGACCCGTGACACGCGTTGGACAAGGCTCGCCGGACCGGGACGCCGAGATGGTCCGGGCGGCCCGGCAGGCGGTTGCTAGCTGGGCGAAGTTTCCGGCCGGCGCTGACCCCCGGCCACTGGTGCTCCTTCACGGCCCCGTTCGGGTCGACAAGGGGTTCGCCAGCGGAGATGCCAAGCTTGCCTTCTTGCGGGGTGTTGTCAAGGCGCAGCCCGAGGTGCCCGAGGATGCGGTGCGGCCGCTTCGCCGGCGGGCCGCCGGGACAGGTCCGCAGCCACGAGGTCCGCTGCAGGTGGCCGCTGCCGAGCGGTCCGAAGCCGAATTCGCGACCGACCGGGGCCACCAACGCCTGCCCGCGTGGCGACTGGAGGCTGCGGCTACGCTCGGCCCGATCTGGGTACTCACCGGCGAAGCGCAAGCCCGGTGCTGGTCACCGTCAACGCCGGCCAGCCAGGAGCGGATCGGACCGCGCATACTGACGTCGGGCACCGTCGGAGCGGACGGCCGCGAACTGGCCGTGGAGTTCACCGGCGGCAGTGAGCAGCTGTTCCGCTATGACGCCGAGGTAACAGAAACCCCGGCCGCCGTCTGCGTGGTCCCGCTACCGCGGATGACTGTGCAGCTTGCGTCAGGCACCGCCATCACCGCGGAAGGCCATCTGCGGCAGATCCGCGTCACCTTGGCCGAACGCCTCGGCGGCCGGGTGCTGGTCAACCTGGATCAAACCCCCGTCCCCGTTACCTGAAGCTCAGGCCCGTGGCGGGCATCAGGGTCATGAGCTGACGGTGGCGCGAGCGGGGTTGCGGAGCGCGTCGAACGCGTGCCGAGCTGCCGCGGCGGCGCAGGCAAGCTCGTGATTGGGGTCGGCGTCCACACACCTGATCCAGCCAGTGAACCTGACAGGCGTGGATCCCGATCAGAGGGTGAACACGACCTTCCCGAACACATCGCCGTCGATCATCGCCGCGAACCCTTCCGGCGCCTGTCGGAGCGGCATGACCCGGTCGATCACTGGCCGCATACTGGTCTGCTCGCAGAACCTCACCAGCCGGGCGAGCTCGTCCCGAGTGCCCATCGTGGAGCCGATTACCGACAGCTGAAGGAAGAAAACCCGGTTCAGGTCAGCCGGCGGCACCGCGCCGCTCGTCGCGCCGCAGATCACAACCGAGCCGCCAGGCTTCAGCGCGCGCAGCGAGTGCGCCCAGGTGGCCTCCCCGACCGTCTCCATGACCGCGTCGACTCGTTCCGGCAGCCGCGCGCTGGTCTCGAAGACCTGGTCTGCGCCGAGCTGGAGCGCACGCGCTCGCTTTTCCTCGGTCCGGCTCGTCGCCCACATCCGGTACCCGGCCGCGCGGCCGAGCAGGATCAGCGCCGTCGCGACACCTCCCCCCGCGCCCTGAACCAGGACTGTTGACCCAGGACCGATGGGCGCGCGGTCGAACAGCATCCGGAACGCGGTGAGGTAAGCGGTCGGCAGGCAGGCAGCTTCCTCGAACGACAACGCGGCAGGCTTCGGAACGAGATTCCGCCTCGGCACAGCGACTCGCTCGGCGAACGTTCCGTCATACCGCTCAGACAGCAGCGACCGGGACGGGTCCAGCGTCTCATCGCCGCTCGCAACCGTGGGGTCGCCGACGACAGCGTGAACCACTACCTCGTTGCCGTCTTCGTCGATGCCAGCCGCGTCGCAACCGAGGATCATCGGCAAGCGATCAGCAGACAGGCCAACGCCGCGCAGCGACCAGACGTCATGGTGGTTGAGGGAGGCCGCCCGGACCGTGACTGTGGTCCAGCCGTCCGCTGCGGCTGGCTCGGCGTGCTCGCCTAGCTCCAGGCCTGAGATCGGATTGCCGGCATCGAAACGCGCTGCAGTGACTGCGAACATGTCTGGAGGTTAGCGCCCGCTACCGCGTCGGCCACCTGCAGGTTCGCCTGACCGCGGGTCTGCAGGCGGGCGTCCGCCCCGTCGGGCATCCGCCGCCCGCGCTGTCGCCCGGACATGGCACCTAAGCCGCTTAATGTAATTAGTTATGTGATAAGGAGGGGCACCCCGCCGATGGCGACTGTGCCATACTCGATCCGGGAAGCGGCCAACCTGATGAACGCCCGCAGGTAAGGACCGTAAGGACCGTCGTGAACCTCTCGTCATACGCAGAGCTAGCGGTTCGCCTTGCCAACACCGCTGTCCAGGCTCCCGGTGAGCCGGACCCGCTAGGCTCGGCCGCTGCATGCGCAAATGCCCTTGGTGACTGCCTGACCGGGCCTGTCACCCGGCGCGATCTCGTTGTGCTTCAGCACCTGCGGGACGAGTTCAACGCGATCTTCACAGCCGCGGCACGTGGTGCCGACCAGGACGCGATGGCCAGGATGAACGCATTGCTGGTGCGGTTCCCCATCCAGCCCGAGCTGGTTAGCCACGACGATCAGCGCTGGCACGTGCACCTGGCGTCACACGGCTCGGTGTCTGACCAGTTCGCGGCGGGCGCTGTCATCGGCGTCGCGCTAACCGTGTCCCTCGTGGGCGTCAGCAGGCTGGGGGTCTGCGCAATTGCCTCCTGCCCGAGAGTGTTCCTGGATTCCAGCCCGGGCAAATCACGGCGCTATTGCACCGAGCACACCGCGGCCAAGGGAAATGTGAGTGCCCTGCGCCGGCAGCCCGACGGCTTGCAGCCCGCAAGTGCCGTCGAGAATTCGCCGCGCGGGCGAGAGTCGCACTCGCACTCCACCCCTGCGGCCAGCTAAAGCGCGCAGTCGCTAAGTCGCGCCATCGCCAAAGCTGGCGCGGTCCTCAAAGTCGGCGTTCGCTCGCAAACCGCTCCGGTCCGCTCAAAGATGGCCCGGCGGCCGCAGAACGGCATCACGGGCCGTGCTATCTGCCGTGCCTTTGAGGCCGCCGCCCGCGTTAAGCCAGCGGACGCCACTCCAGCCGCCGGCCGCGCGGCAAAGCCCGCCAAGCACCCTCAAAACCGCTGCGCTGATCAACCCAGTCTCGGCCGGTTCGGCATATTTTCTTTCGGTACGCGACATGTCGGTCAGTCTGACCGGGCGCAGGTATCGTCCCCGCGCTCATAGCACCTGACCTGCTTCTACGTGCGAGCGGGGTATAGGGCAAGTATCCGACCAGCAACGCTTCAGTTACCTGCGTTACCGAACTGAAGCCAAGTGACTTCTTCTCAGCGACCAAGTCGATCATTACCATGAGGCCTACTCGCAGGGCGTATGGCCCGCGTATGCGAACCAGAAAGGTTCGGTCATGGCTGTTGATCGTGCGGATGCCAAGCGATGAACACTGCCGACCCTGTGGCTGCTCGCAGCGTCCGTCTACCTCAGCGGGCACGGGAAGCGCCGGAAGCGCTTAGAGACCCGTCGTGCCAGATGCGCCGGCGAGGCTCGAAGCGCGAATTCTCCTCGCTGACTAAGTCGGCTCATCTCATTGGGAGGAAATCTTGGCAACGACTGCCCCTGGCGTAACGCCAACCGGGGAATACCACCTTCAACGAAAAGTCGGATTGCGCGGGATGACGCTCGTCTCGCTCGGTTCCATCATCGGCTCAGGCTGGCTTTTCGGAGCCCTCGGCGCTGCTATGGCGGCCGGTGGCGGCGGCTCGCTGCTGACCTGGCTCATCGCAGCAGTCGTCCTCGGCCTGCTCGCTCTGGTGCACGCCGAGCTTGGCTCGACGTACCCGGTATCCGGCGGCACCGCGCGGTTCCCGTTCATGGCGTTCGGCGGCCTTGGCGGCTTCACCGGCGGCTGGATGGCGTTCATTCAGGCCGTCACGATCGCGCCGATCGAGGTCGAAGCATCCCTCAGCCACCTGCAGGACAGGTTCCCGGGCGGCTTCCATGTGTACAACGCGAACGGAACGCTGGCTGGATCCGGAGTCCTCTGGGGCCTGCTGTTCATGGCGTTCTTCACGATCATCAACACCCTGGGCGTCAGGTGGCTGGCCGAGACCAACAGCATCGCGATGATCTGGAAGCTGCTGATCCCGACCACGACGATCTTCGCCCTGCTGATCACGTCGTTCCACAGCGGCAACTTCACTGCTGGCGGCGGGTTCGCTCCGAACGGCGCCCACGGCGTCCTGGCAGCACTTGCCGCTGGGGTCATTTTCGCGGCGGAGGGCTTCGAGCAAGCGATCCAGATCGGCGGCGAAACCAAGAACCCGCAGCGGAATATCCCGCGGGCGCTGCTGCTCGCCATGGTCATCGGGACCATTTTCTACCTGCTGCTCGATATGGCGTTTGTCGGGGCCGTTAACCCCGCGAACATCATCCACAACTGGAACAACCCGCTGCCAGCGCAGGCGAAGCTCGGTCCTTACATCACGCTGACCACGCAGGCAGGCCTCGGCTGGCTCGCCACGCTGCTGACAATCGACGCGGTCGTCTCGCCTGGCGGCACCGGTCTGGTCTACATGGGGACCTCGTCGCGGCTTTCGTACGGCCTTGGCCGCAACGGCTACTTCCCGAAGATCATCAGCAAGATCAACGCGCGTGGCGTCCCGCTCATTTCGATCGGGATCTGCTTCGTGATCGGCATGCTGACGTTCCTGCCGTTCCCTGACTGGTTCGGCCTGGTCGGCCTGATCACGTCGGCGACCGTCCTGATGTACGCGATGGCCCCGCTGGCCCTGGCGGGCCTTCGCAAGCACGATCCGGACCGGCCGCGCGGCTACAAGCTGCCGGCAGCCGGCGTGCTAGGCCCGATCGCCTTCGTAGCCGCGAACATCGTGGTGTATGTCTCTGGCTACAGCACGATCTTCTGGCTGGAAATGTTCATCCTGCTGGGCTTCATCATCTTCGGCGTCTACCAGGCCAGCCTTCCGGCGGCCAAGCGGACGATCCTCGATCTGCGCTCGGCGACCTGGCTCGTGCCCTGGCTGGTGCTGCTGCTGATCATCTCCTGGCTGGGCCGCTACGACGGCGACCCGACCAGGGTGTTCGGCCTCACCCTGGTCGCCAGCCAGCGCCTCGGTAACTGGTGGGACCTGCTCGCCGTGGCCGTGATGAGCCTGGTTATCTACTACTGGGCCACAAACACCGCCATGCCTGCCGCGAAGGTCCAGGAGGCCGTCACCGAGGTCGAGAACGAGGCGTCGATCGAACTCGAGTCGCACCTGGTTTCGTAGGCACAGCTCAGATAGCAAAGCAACGGGGCGGGCCGGAGCACTTCCGGTCCGCCCCGTGCTGCTGTGCGGGTGGCACGCTGCTATCTCGTCCGCGCTCGCCAGTAGCGGCCGAGTACGAAACCCAGGACTAGACCTTCGGGAACGGGGCCGAACGACCGACTGTCGACGACCCCGGCCGCGGCCGAATTATCAGACTCAAGCCACCAGCCTCCGGGCCGGTGCGCGGCCGCCCGCTTCACCAGTAGCAGGTCAGTCTGCGCCGGGTGCCGTGCGATCACCAACTGGCCAGGCCGGATGCGGGGCGGTCTGCCGCCCGACAAGCCACGCCAGACCAGCAGCCAGTCGCCGGGGCGCAGGGCAGGCTCCATCGACTGCTCCGCGACGGCAACTCGCACCAGCGGCCAGCGCATGCCTGCCTCCCTCATGGGCATTGTTGGCTGACGTTGTACTGTCGGATTTCAAGCCAATGAAATGAGCTGAGAGAGGGCGATCAATGAGGCTGCTCGCACGTCTCCTCGCGCCGAAGGTTACCGTGCACGCGCACTGTGACCTCCCGTGCGGCGTCTACGACCCCGCGCAGGCGCGCATCGAGGCCGAGTCCGTAAAAGCCATTATCCAGAAGTACCAGGACAACACCGACCCAGAGTTCCGCACCCGTTGCCTCATCATCAAGGAGGAGCGGTCCGAGCTCGTTAAGCACCATCTGTGGGTGCTCTGGACGGACTACTTCAAGCCGCCGCACTTTGCGAAGTACCCGCAGCTGCACCAGCTGTTCAACGAGGCGACCAAGCTCGCCGGCGCTGCCGGCACCAAAGGCACTGTCGACGCCGGCAAGGCCGACGAACTGCTGGGCAAGATTGAGGAGATCAGCAAGATCTTCTGGGAGACCAAGCAGGCGTAGCCGCAGCGAGTTCTGGACCGGCGGGCCGTTCGCGGCCCGCCGTTCTCCGTTGTGCAGCGCTTCCGGTGGACAGCTTTTCCGGCAGCACAGTCCTTCCGGTCCCCTGCTCCTTCCGGTCCCCTGCTCCTTCCGGTCCCCTGCTCCTTCCGGCAGCCCGCTCCTTCCGGCAGCACAGCAGTGAGCAGGGCGACCGCCTGCACGGGCAACGCCGTAGCACAGCCCGTTCCGTTAGCCAGAATCATCAGCCGCACGCCTAGTTCTGGCCGCATAGCCGGCCCAGTTGCACAGCCGATCAGCCGCAGGGCTAGTTTCGTCGGACGGCTGTCTCGTTGGACAGCCCGATCTGGCAGACGCGATGCCGCAGCAGAGTCAATCGCAGTGCACGCAGTGCAATCGCGGATAGGACCGAACCCGTGTCTGATGCACTCGGACGGTCACTGTAAGTTGCCTACTGAGGCCGGGGACTGCCGGCAGTAGGGCTAATCCGGCATCTTGGGAGGACAGAAGTGACGGAGGAGACCACGGCGTCCGCGATGGCGGCCATGCCGTCCGGTAGCTCCGTGCCGCCAGGAAGCCCAGCGGCAACCGGAAAGCCAGTGCCAACGGGGAGCACAGTGCCGTCGGGGAGCACAGTGCCGTCAGGCTCTTCGCCACTGGCCGACACCGCACCCGGCATCGCTTCCGGTGACAGTGCTAGCGGCGACAGGGCTAGCGGTGACAGGGCTAGCGGTGACAGGGCTAGCGGTGACAGGGCTAGCGGTGACAGGCATAGCGCTGCGGCCGGTCCGCTGATGACCGCCCGCCCGCTCGATGTCGCCGCCGACCAAGTGACCGTTCGGATGCCGGCGGACGGTGCTTACCTTTCAGTGCTGCGCACGGCGACCGCGGGCCTCGCTGCTCGGCTTGACTTCACCCTCGATGACATCGAGGACATGCGAATCGCAGTGGACGAAGCCTGCGCAATGCTCCTCGGCCAGGCGATTCCGGGCAGCAGCCTTGAGTGCAACTTCGCGCTCAGCCCCGACGATATGACGATCACCGTCTCAGTCCCCTGCCTGAACCCCCGCCCCCCATCCGGTGAGACGTTTGCGTGGACAGTGCTCTCAGCCCTGGCGGGCACCGTGGAGGCGCAGGTAGGACCGGGAGACAGGCTAGCCATCGTGATGCGCAAGGGCCGCCCGAATCCGGGGTCGGTGTGACGGGGGAAACAGAGGTCGCCTTGACCGAGGAGTTCGAGATGATGTCGACAGCGCCGGCCAGGG
>Ga0335072_10004963_pt1 | contig 19647 bp, 18 predicted proteins | sample Lox_Sample_21_FD_206725 | JGI IMG/M metagenome (GOLD analysis project Ga0335072, IMG submission 206725) | Soil microbial communities from Loxahatchee National Wildlife Refuge, Florida, United States - Lox_Sample_2.1 | ecosystem: Environmental > Terrestrial > Soil > Wetlands | place: USA...
CCATTGGCGACCGCGATGGTGACCTCCGCGATGTTGCGCACCTGCGCTGTCAGGTTGGAGGCCATGGAGTTCACCGACTCCGTCAGGTCCTTCCAGGTGCCCGCCACGCCGAGCACGTTCGCCTGGCCGCCCAGCCGCCCTTCGGTGCCGACCTCGCGCGCGACGCGCGTTACCTCGCCGGCGAAGGCGTTGAGCTGGTCCACCATCGTGTTGATGGTCTCCTACAACTGCAGAATCTCGCCGGACACGTTGACGGTGATCTTCTTCGACAGGTCGCCCTTGGCGATCGCCGTGGTCACCTCGGCGATGTTGCGCACCTGGCCGGTCAGATTGCCTGCCATGGAGTTCACGCTGTCGGTCAGGTCTTTCCATGTGCCGGCGACGCCCGGCACCGCGGCCTGTCCGCCCAGCCGTCCTTCGGTGCCCACTTCGCGCGCGACGCGCGTGACTTCCGAGGCGAAGGAGTTCAACTGGTCCACCATCGTATTGATGGTGTCTTTCAGTTCGAGAATTTCGCCGCGCACGTCCACGGTGATCTTGCGCGACAGGTCGCCGCGCGCGACCGCGGTGGTGACCTGGGCGATGTTGCGCACCTGGTCGGTCAGGTTGCCGCACATCGCATTCACCGAGTCGGTCAGGTCTTTCCAGGTGCCGGCGACGCCCGGGACCACCGCCTGGCCGCCCAGCTTGCCCTCGGTGCCCACCTCGCGTGCGACGCGAGTCACTTCCGATGCAAACGACCGCAACTGATCCACCATCGTGTTGATGGCTTCCTTGAGCTGCAGAATTTCGCCACGCACATCCACGGTGATTTTCTTGGACAGGTCGCCGTTGGCCACCGCGATCGTCACGTCGGCGATGTTGCGCACCTGCGCTGTCAGGTTGGAGGCCATGGAGTTCACCGACTCCGTCAGGTCCTTCCAGACGCCGGTCACTTCGCGCACCTGTGCCTGGCCGCCCAGCTTGCCGTCGGTGCCGACCTCGCGTGCGACGCGCGTCACTTCCGAGGTGAACACCGAAAGCTGCTTGATCATCGTGTTGACGATGGTGGCGAGCCGCAGGAATTCTCCCTGGAGCGGACGGCCGTCCACGTCCAGCCGCACCGTTTGCAGCAGGTCGCCTTGCGCCACGGCGGTGATCGCGTGGGTGACCGCGGTGGTGGGCCAGAGCAAATCGTCGATGAGCTGATTGACCGAGGTCTCCATGCCGCCCCAGGCGCCGCTCGAGATACCGAAGCGGACGCGGGTGCGGGTCTTGCCTTCGCGGCCGACCACCTGGCCGACATGCTCCAGCTCTTGGGCCATGCGTTCGTTGGCGGAGGCGATTTCGTTGAAGGTATCGGCGAGCTTGCCTTCGAGGCCGGTCCGGTCTGTGGGCAGTCGGACGGAGAAATTGCCGGTGCGCATTGCCTGGAGCGCGTGCAGCAGTTCGTGCAGCGCCAGCGAGCCGTGGCCGTTCAGGCTGTCGGCGGGGCGAGCGTCGTTATTTGTCTCGATATCAGAGCAATTGCCGTCACTCACCGGAACCGCGGCGGCGGAGGGCATCTCTGTGCCGGCGTGGTCCAGGTCCATCGTCTTGCTCCTGAGAAATCGAGAAACGAGCGCAGCGGTCAAACAACATCCAGCCACGGTCGGGGCAACCATAGACCAACGATGATATCGAATTTCAGTGATAGCCGAGTTCCATATCTTGCTGGCGCCGACTCACGACTGCGTGAGGCTGCCTCGGATCAAATGCCACCAAGTGTTGGAATCGCGCTGATAAGCGCTGGGTTTTTTGCAAGCCGGCATATGAACGGCTAAAATTTGGCCCGGAAACACAACGTCGTGAGCAAAGCGAAACGGGCGCCGCTCCGCTGCATGTGACCAAGGGAAATGGCAACCCGGCGCGCAGCGTTTCGAAATGGTTACGCCGCCGTCAGCACCGGCCAAAGCTGGTCCGGACCGTTGGCGCAGACCAGGCGTCCGAGCCGGGCTGCCCATTCGGTATCCGGTCCGAATTCCTCACGCCACGACCACAGGCGGCGGGTGGCAAGCTGCAATGCGTATTCCTGAGTGAAGCCGATCGCACCGTGCACCTGGTGGGCAATTTCGGCAGCCAACGTGGCGGCATCGCCGACGCGGGTCTTGGCGATGGCGATGGCGAATTCCTCCGCGTCCGGATCGTTGCGCGACAGCGATTCGATGCCGAGATTGGCCGCCGCTACTGCCGCGGCGGTCTGGCCGGCCAGCACCGCGAGGTTCTGCTGCACCGCCTGGAACCGGGAGATCGGCCGGCCGAACTGTTGGCGCTCCTGCGCGTAGTTCACCGCGAGGTTCATCGCGCGTTCCAACGCGCCGGACATCATGGCGGCGCGGGCCAGTGCGCCGCGTCGGTAAAGCGCGGCGCGGGTGGTGCCGCCGCGCACGGGAGCAGCGGCGTCGGCTGCCAGGCGGAGTCCGGCGAAGCGCAGCGTATCGCGTGGCTCGCCGGCCATGTTGCGGCCGGTGGTGGTTTCCGCGCCATCGGTGCCGTCCAGCGCCACCGCCATTTCACCGTCCGGGCCGTCGGCGATCAGGATGATGCGGCTGGCGGAGCGGGCGTAGGGCAGGCGGCTGGCGCTGCCGGTGAGACGCCAGGCGTTGCCGTCGCGCTCGAGGACGAGTTTGTCGTCGCTGCGCACCGGCCCGACGGTCATCGGCGCGTCGGTGAGTTCGAGGCCGGCTGCCGCGGCGATCCAGCCGGCCAGCATGGTCTCGGCCAGCGGAATTGGCGCGGCGTAACGGCCGGCGATGCGCAGCGCGTAATAGAGATCGGACCATTCCGCGTCAGCGCCGCCCGCCGATTCCGGCAGGGCTGCGAGAGGAACGCCGGTTTCGCTGACCGCCTGCCAGAGGCCAGCCGCAAACGTGCCGTTCTCCGCCGCGTCCACGGTTTGCTTGGTGCATTTGTCCTGGAACAATCGGTCCATGCTTTCCAGGAGCATGCGGGTTTCGTCGCGCATTGGCATAATCGAAACCCTCTCCCGCGAGGCGGGGCAGGTCAAGGTGCCAGGACGGGGCAGGTCAAGGGGCCGGGAAACCGAGGGTCTGGCGCGGCACGAACTCGTTTCGTAGGCGATCAGGCCGGGCGGCGCAGGTGGTTTCCTTAACATCCGGTTTGCCTCGGCCCGCCGGCGGGCGATGGCCCCCGGTGCGGCGCGCCAAACCGGGTTGCTGGCGGCTTTCAACAGAAGCTGCCGGCGCCGCTCCCGCCAGGCGCTTGCTCCCGACGTTACCATTTGGAAGCCAGCATCAGGCTATCTCGCAAGGCGAGCGAGGTGGCAATGGCACTGACGCTGCAAGATCGGCTCGACCGCCTGGGCATGCGCCTGTCACGGCGCCGGCGGATCGATGGCCTTTGGCTTGGCGTATTCGGACCCAAGCGTGACGACCCTTTGCTGGACCGGGTCGAGGCGGCGCTGAAGCTGATCAAAGATCACGACGCGGTCAGATACCGGCGGCTGCTGCGTGATTTCGATCGGATCTGGATACGGGTGCTTCCTGGTCCGAGGGGGACGTTCAACCCAAGGCTCCGGACGTGCAGTCTCGAATATCGCTTGGTTGGCAAGGCTTCGGTCGAGGCCATTGCATCGACGATCGTGCACGAAGCCGCACACGCCCAGCCGCGATTGCTCAAATTCGGTTATCCGGCGGCGTTGCAGCTTCGTATCGAGAAGATCTGCGTCCGGCAGCAATTGGCGTTTGCCGACCGCGTGCCGGGTGGGAAGAAGCTACGCAAGCGGCTCGAGGCAGCCGTGTCTCTTCCTGAGTCTGCCTGGACGCCCGCGGTTCTTTCCAAGATCGCCGCCGACGGCGAACTTGCCGCGGCGCGGTACGTCGGCCTTCCCGATTGGCTGACCAGATCGGCGCGGGTTGCCGGTCGTACGATCGGACGTCTGTTGGGAATGCCGCGATCGCGGCGTGCCTGACGCTGAACCGGGCGACACGATCGGCGCAATGCCGCCCATAATGGGCGCGGCACCTCCCTGGCTTCGGGGTCTCAGCGCTTCCGGGTGTCAGCGCAGTCCGAGGCCGCGCGCGATAATCCCGCGCAGGATTTCGCGCGTGCCGCCCTGGATCGACAGCCGCGGCGCATTCATCGTCGCGCGTGCGATCATCGAGGTGTAAAGGTCGGCCGCCTCCAATTCCGGCTCGGTCGGAAACAACTGCCTCGCCACAACCGGTATATCCTGCTCGTACCGCGTGCCGAGATCCTTCACCACCGCCGACTCGTTATTCGGCTGCAATCCATCCTGCAGCATCCCGGCAATCGACAGCGACATGCCGCGCAGTGTGGCAAGCTGCGCCACCAATCTTCCCAATGCCGCCGCGGTGGCGCGATCGGGGTTCGGTCCCGCCATGCGCAGCATCTCGCGCAGCACCTGGAAGAACACCAGGAACCGGTCCGGCGCGCTGCGTTCGAACGACAATTCGCTGGTCACCTGGTTCCAGCCGTTACCCTCCTTGCCCAGCAGCAGGCAGTCGGGGACGAACACGTCGGTGAGAAAGATCTCGTTGAAATGGTGCTCTGCGAGCAAGTTACGAACGGGACGGATGTCGATGCCGGGGGATTTCAGGTCCAACAGGAACTGCGTGGCACCGGCGTGGCGGTCCGGCTCCGGGCCGCCCTCCTGCGCCATCTTGCAGAACAATATCGCGTAGTCGGCACGGTGTGCGTTGGAGGTCCACAGCTTGCTGCCGTTGATCCGATAGCCGCCATCGACCTTCACCGCGCGCGTGCGGGTGCCGGCGAGATCGGAGCCGGAATTGGGCTCGCTCATGCCGATGCAGAACGTGAGCTCGCCTGCTGCGATCTTCGGCAGGAAATGCTGCTTTTGCGCTTCGGTGCCGAACCGTAATATGTTCGGACCGCTCTGGCGGTCGCCGGTATAGTGCGCGGACAGCGGCGCGCCGGCCACCAGCATCTCCTCGATCACCACATAGCGTTCGAACGACGAGCGCTCATGGCCGCCGTATTGCTTCGGCCAGGTCATGCCAATCCAGCCGCGCCTGCCCATGGCGCGGCTGAAGTCGCGGTTGAACTCGCCGCGCGTGAACCCCATCAGGTGCTGATGCTCCTTGATGAAGGCGCGGACTTCGCCGCGGAGCGCGATCGCTTCGGCGGGCAGGCTCACCGGGTCAAAGCGGAAGGTCGGATCCGTCATGGCGCTTCTCCCTGCCAGTTCGTGTCGAAGCCCGCGAAGGTGTGCGGGATGCGGCGGATGTCGTTCAGCAACTCGCGTTGCAGGCCGGCGGGCGTGTCTGGTGGAAAATGCAGATCGATCGAATCCGCGACGCCGCCGAAGCGTTGGCGGATCGCGCCCCCGATCTGATCGAACGTGCCGCAGGCGGCAAAGATGTGCACAACGTCGTCCGCCACAGCTTCGGCCATGGCGTCCCAGCGTCCTTCGACCGACAGCCGGTGCAGCTTCAGTCCCAGATCCTGCAAGCCGTGCAGGGCGAGTATCGGCATGTAGGTGCGCGTCGAGCCGTAGAAGCCGATGCGCCGGCGCACCTTCTCCATGCCTGCCGCGACCGTCGCCGCATCCGCGCCGGTGACGATGAAGCCGCCGCCGTGGACGTCGAAATTGGCGCGGCTGCGGCCGGCGCGCCGCATGCCCGCCATCAGGTTCGGCAGGCAGACTTCTTCGAGGTAACGGCGCGAGCAAAGCGGATGCAGCCGCACGCCGTCGGCGACCTGGCCGGCGACACGCAGCATCGCTTCTCCGACCGCGGCGATCGTCACCGGCACCATGGGCAGACCGGTGGGTTCCGGCGAGAAATCGGGCGTCATCAGCGACAGCGTGTAGTTCGGACTTTCGAATTTCAGCGGACCGCGCGTTTCCCAGCAGCGCCACACTGCGCGCAGCGCGCGGACATAGTCGCGCAGTCGCGGCGCGGGCGGGGTCCAGGCGATGCCGAAGCGGCGCTCGTTATGACCCTTCACCTGGCTGCCCAGTCCCAGCACGCAGCGTCCATTGGAATTGGCGTGTAGGTCCCATGCCTGCTGCGCCAGCACGGTGGGGCTGCGCGGAAACGCCACCGCGACGGATGGCGTCAGTTCCACGCGCTGTGTCGCAGTGGCGGCGAAGGCGAGGGGGGCATACCAGTCGTGCCCAAGCTCCACCGTCATCACCGCATCGAAGCCGGCTGCTTCCGCGGCGCGCGCGGCGGGATCGGCGGCGCGCCAGTCGTCCTGCGGCAGGATGGTGAAGACGCGCATGCTCTCAGCCGCGCGCCAGGCGGCGTTCGACGAAGGGCAGGCGGTCCTGGCCCCAGAAGATTTCGTCACCGATGACGTAGCTGGGGGCGCCGAACACGCCGCGATCCAGGGCGGCCTGCGTATCGGCGATGCGCTTCTCCGCCCAGCGTGGTTCCGCGCCAAGTTTCATCACTGCGTCGGGGTCCTGGCCGATATCGCGGATCAGCCCGGCGAGCGTCTCGGGATCGCCGGTGTTCTTCTCTTCTTGCCACAGCGCCTTCAGCACGCGGTGCGCAAGTTTGATGGCGGGTGCGTCGCCCTGGGTTTCGCGCAGAGCGATGGCGCAGCAGGCGGCGGCTTGCTCGTTCGACGGAAAATATTTCGGCTGGATGTTGATCGGGATGCCGAGATGCTCGCGCCAGCGGCGCAGCTCCATCAGCCGGTACGCCTGGCGCTGCGGCGCGCGCTTGGGCAATGGCAGGCCGCCCGAGGCGGGGAAGATGGTGCCGAAATCGACCGGCCAGATGCGCAGGCTGGCGCCGTGAGCCATGGCCATCGCCTCGATGCGGGCTGCGCCCATGTGGGTCCAGGGCGAATTGAGCGAGGCGTAGTAGTCGATGTGCAAAGCCATCGGCGCTTCCTTCCCGGTGGGTTATCGCGGCGATCCTGCGGGAGGGAGACGGGGCAATCAACCTCGCCCGCGCAGAGGGAACCGTCGAGCCGCGAAGCAGCGAGGGTGATCGGGAAAGCAAGAGATCACAGCGTACCGACCCGATCACCGTCATCCTCGACGCTACGCGTCTCGACCTCTCCCGCTGAAGGCGGGAGAGGTGATGCCGGGCGTCTTCACTCGCAGCGTGTAGAGCGAGGTGCTCGCGGTGAGCAGCAGCGTGCGCAGGTCGGATCCGCCGAAGGCGATGTTGGCACAGACTTCGGGTGTTTCGATGATGCCGATGCGCGTGCCGTCGGGTTCGAATACCCAGACGCCGCCTGTGCCGGTGCAGAACACGCGGCCGGCCGCATCCACCTTCATGCCATCCGGCACGCCATTGGTGCCATCGCCCGACATGTCGGCGAAGATCCGCCGCCGCACCATGGCGCCCGCTCCGTCCAGTTCGATCGCATGGATGTATTTGGTCCAGCGCGTGTTGGCGACGTAGAGCGTATGCTCATCCGGCGACAGCGCGAGGCCGTTCGGATATTCGACCGGCGCCACCATGGTGACGCCGCCATCGGGCGCGATGCGATACACCGCGGCGTCCAGTTCGCGCTCGCCCAGCGGCACGCGATAGGACGGATCGGTAAACAGCAGCGCCCCGTCCGAGGCGCAGATTACGTCGTTGGGGCGGTTCAGACGCTTGCCTTCGAAGCGGTCGAGCAAGGTGGCCACCGAGCCGTCGGCCTCGGTGCGGGTCAGGCGGCGGGCGTCGCCCTCGCAGTTGATCAGCCGGCCTTGCAGATCGAAGGTGGTGCCATTGCCGCCCTCGGTTCGGCGCACGAGCTCCGGCTGTCTGCCGGGCGCCATGCGGTACAGCATGCTTGCGCGGACATCGACGAAGAAGAAGAACCCGTCGGGATGCCACAACGGGCCCTCGGTGAAGACGAACCCGCTCGCCGCCCTTACGAGTTCCGTGGTTTCCAGGACGTCGGACAATTTTGCCATCTTGGTATGTCCCCCGTGTCGCGGAGAGGAGTCTGGCGCCCGGCCGGAGCAAGCGTCAACGGCAACGCAACCGGGCGTGGGGCGCGATTCACGGCGAAATGCGTGTGTGCTCTGGCAATGTTCGCGCTATAAGCCTCGCGCCACAACTTTTGCGCGAGTGATGGAGATCAACCCAAGGCTGCTGGCCCGCCAGGAAATTTCGGTGACGACCGCCATGAGCGGTGCCGGGAGGGCCGCCGCGAGCGACCTTGGGCGCGGTGGGGTCAAGGCGGCCATGGTGGGCGCGGAGGTTGCCGTCACCATCCGCCGCCCCCGGCAGGACGTCGCGGCGGTCATGTTCAACCCGCGCTGCGACGCCGCCTGGATCTCCGGGGTGCGCACGGCGAGGGCGTCGGTGCCGGGACCGCTGCGCCGCGGGACCGAGGTGGCGCGCAGATGGCGGTGGTTCGGGCGTGGCCTCACCGAGACCAGCCAGGTCGTGGAGCATGTTGCCGACCGCAGCCTGGAGATGAGCACCGAGTTGCCGTTCGGGCTGAGCATTCGCTACGAGCTTGAGGGGATCCCGGAAGGCACGATTGCCCGCGTCCGGGTGGCGGGCCGCGCCGAGGGCTTGGCTCGGTTGGGCGCGCGGATGCTGCGGCGGTTGATGCGGTTCATCATCATTCGTGATTTGGGCCGGCTCAAGCGTCTGGTTGAATCCGGGGCTGCCGGCAGGCTTATCGCGTAACGACGGAGCCTGCGGCAGGCGGCGTGGCGGCAGGCGCGCGGGGGGCGGCGCTCTGGGCTGCCCGGTCGCCGGGCAGCCATGATACTACCAAGCTAGGTTAAAAATATTCTCCTGCTGGGGCGTCAGATGGCAGTGCGGGGAAAAATCTGCTAGGGAGAGCCCAAAAGCGGAAGGACCTCCCATTCGAATGGCTGCGGACAAAGAGCTGGACCGGCTGGACCGCGAGATCCTGCGCCTGATTTCGGCCGATGCCTCGCTGTCTCTGGCCGACATCGCCGCCAAGGTCGGCCTCACCCCCACGCCGTGCTGGAAGCGCATCCGCCGCATGGAGGAGGCCGGCGTCATCCTGCGCCGCGTTGCCATGATCGATCCGGCCAAGATCGGCCTGCCGGTCTCGGTGTTCGTCGAGGTGGAAACCGCGGATCATTCGGCGGACTGGCTCGAGCGTTTCGCGCAGGTGGTTGCCAGCATGCCCGAGATCATCGACGCCTGGCGCATGAGCGGGGACGTCGATTACTTGCTCCACGTGGTGGTGCCGGATATCGCGGCGTATGACGATTTCTATCGGCGACTGATCGGCCGGGTGAAGCTGCGCAATGTCAGCAGCCGGTTCAGCATGGAACGGCTGAAGGCAGCGCCGCTGCCGGTCTAGCCGGCGCGCGCCGCCGTCGCCGGCGCGCGGCGCCGCGGGGCCCGCGCGGCAGCCCCCGGGCATGTCGCACAGCGCGCCAAGGCGCGGATGCCGGGAGAAGCCCCATCTCTATCGTTGGTGCGCGAGGCGGCGCACCCGGTGGCTGCCGCCGACAAACCTTGCCCGTTCGCCGCAGGGCAGGCAGAAGCCCCGCAACGTCGCAGGATTTCAGGTGCGCAAGCTGTCCTTTCTCCTGGCCGTCATCGGCCTGGCCGTCTCGATTGCCCTGGTGGCCTGGTATGGCTTTGACGGCGTCGTCGCGGCCGTGGCATCCGCCGGCTGGGGTGGCTTCTCTATCGTCATCGCCTGGCAGATGGCCTTGTTCGGCGTGCTCGGCCTGGCCTGGGACGTGATCCTGCCCGCCGATAGATCGCGCTGCCGCCTCTGGGTGCCCGTCTGGGGGCGCATGGTGCGGGATTGCTCTGCCAACATCCTGCCGTTCTCGCAGGTCGGCGGTTTCATCTTCGGCGCCCGCGCGGTGACGCTGCACGGCGTCGCCTGGCCGGTCGCGACCGCCTCCACCGTGGTGGATGTCACCGCGGAGTTCCTCGCCGAGCTGGCCTTCGTCGGCATCGGCCTGGGCATCCTGCTTGCCCGCGCGCCCAGCTCCGATCTCGCCGTTCCGGTGGAAGTGGGCCTCGGCCTCGCGGTCTGCGCCACCTTCGCCTTCGTCTGGCTGCAGCAATGGGCCGCGCCCCTGTTCTCGCGCATCAGCGGCCGCATCGCCGGACGCTGGTTCCGCAACGCCCAGGACCGCATGGATGTGCTGCAGGCGGAGCTTGGTCTGATCTATGGCCGCACGCTGCGCCTGGCGGTGGGGTTCGCCGTTCATCTGCTGGGATGGATCGGCACCGGCATCGCCGGCTGGATCGCCTATCGCGTCGTCGGCGTGCCGATCGATTTCGACGATGCGCTGGCGATCGAGGCGTTGCTGGCCGGTGCCGCCGCGCTGGCCTTCCTGGTGCCGGTGAACGCCGGCGTGCAGGAAGCCGGCTATGTCGGGCTTGGCGCGATCTTCGGTGTACCGCCCGAGCTGTCGCTTGGCGTGTCGCTGATCCGCCGTGCGCGCGACGTGGCGATCGGCGTGCCGATCCTGCTGCTGTGGCAGTTCCTTGAGGCGCGCCGGCTGGACGCTCGCAGCGAGGCAACCCCTTCGGCTTGACCCACGTCAAGGCAGTGCCCGCGCGTGCGTGATAGCGGCTGACCAAACCCCTCTGCACAGGGATCGGGTCATGTCCGCGTTCACCTTTGCCAAGCAGCCAGAGCAATCATCGGCCTGGAAATTCTGGTCGCTGCCGCTCGCCATCGCCGTGCTGGTGGCGATCCTCGCATTGCCGACGCCCGAAGGGCTGCCGGTCGCCGGCCAGCGCGTGCTGGCGGTGTTCGGCTTCGCTGTCGTGGTGTGGGTGAGCGAGGCACTCGACTATGCCGTCAGCGCGGTCGTGATTGCTGCCTTGCTCGCCTTCCTGGTCGGCATGGCGCCCGATCCGGCCAAGCCAACCGCACTGATGGGCACGGCGCAGGCTCTGACCATGGCTGTCAGTGGCTTCGGCAACACCGCGCTCACGCTGGTCGCGGCGGCCTTGTTCCTGGCCACCGCGATGACCGTCACCGGGCTCGACCGGCGTATCGCGCTGGGCATCCTGTCGCTGGTCGGCGTGCGCACCAGCCGCGTGGTGATCGGCGGCATCCTGGTGACCATCGTGCTGAGTTTTTTGGTGCCCAGCGCGACGGCGCGGGCGGCGGCGGTGATCCCGATCATGCTCGGCATCGTCATGGCGTTCGGCGCAGAGAAGCGCAGCCGGTTGGCCGCGCTGGTGATCATGACCACGGTGCAAGCGGTCAGCGTGTGGAATGTCGGCGTGAAGACCGCGGCGGCGCAGAACATGGTGGCGATCGGCTTCCTGCAGAAAATGCTGCACCAGGACATCACCTGGCTGCAGTGGCTGGTGGCGGCGGCGCCGTTCTCCATCGCGATGTCGATCGGCCTGTATTTTGTGATGATGTGGATGATGCCGCCGGAGACCGACACGGTGCCGGGCGGCGCGGAGGCGGTTGCCAAGGCGCGTGCAGCGCTGGGACCAATGAGCGGGCGGGAAAAGCGGCTGCTGACCGTGTCGCTGATCCTGCTGTGCTTCTGGGCGACCGAGGGCATCCTGCATCCGTTCGACAGCTCCACCACCACGACCGCGGCCGTCGGGCTGTTGTTCCTGCCGGGCATCGGCGTGATGACCTGGAAGGAAGCGCAGCCGCGCATTCCCTGGGGCACGGTGGTGTTGTTCGGTGTCGGCATCAGCCTGGGCACGGCGCTGTTGCAGACCAAGGCGGCGACGTGGCTGGCGAACCTCGTGGTGACGACGTTCGGGTTGAACCAGCTCGGCGCGCTGGCGATCCTGGCGGTGCTGGGGGCTTTCCTGGTGGTGATCCATCTCGGCTTCGCCAGCGCCACCGCGTTGGCCGCTGCAATGATCCCGATCGTTATAGCAGTGCTGCAGAAGGTGCAGACCCCCGGCATCAGCATCATCGGCATGACGATGTTGCTGCAATTCGTGGTCAGCTACGGGTTCATCCTGCCGGTGAATTCGCCGCAGGGCATGGTGGCCTATGGCACCGAGACGTTCTCGGCGCGGGACTTCATCCGCACCGGGCTGGTGCTGACGGTGCTGGCCTACGCCCTGACGCTGGTATTCGGCGCAACGTATTGGCGGTGGCTGGGGCTGATGTGAGGGCGGGTTGCGCGGATGGCAGCCGAAGCCATCCGCTTTCGCGGCGAGGGATCGAGGTGGCGGCTACTCTTCCAGCCGCTCCACCTCCGCCCCGCACGCCGCCAGCTTGCGTTCCACCGCTTCGTAGCCGCGGTCCAGATGATAGACGCGGTTGACGATCGTCTCCCCCTTGGCGGCCAGCCCCGCGAGCACCAGCGACACTGAGGCCCGCAGATCGGTGGCCATGACGGGCGCGCCGGACAGCGACGGCACGCCGCGGACGATCGCGCTGGCGCCGTGCACGTTGATCCGCGCACCCATGCGGTTCAGTTCCGGCACGTGCATGAAGCGGTTTTCGAAAATCGTTTCGGTGACCATGGCCGCGCCCTCGGCCACCGCCATCAACGCCATGAACTGCGCCTGCATGTCGGTGGCGAAGCCGGGATAGGGCTCGGTCATCACGTCGGCGCCGTGCAGTCCGTTGAGTCGGCGCACGTGGAAGCCGTCAGCGTTCTCCTCGATCTCGACCCCGGCTTCGCGCAGCGTGCGGACCACCGCGCCGAGATGCTCTGCCCTGGCGCCGCGCAGGAACACGGACCCGCCGGAGATTGCCGCAGCGCAGGCATAGCTGCCGGTCTCGATGCGGTCGGGGATGACGCGATGCTCTGCGGTGCCGAGGCGTTCCACGCCATCGATGGTAAGTTTGTCGGTGCCGATGCCCTGGATGCGTGCGCCCATCTTGACGAGGCATTCGGCGAGGTCGCCGATTTCCGGCTCGCGCGCGGCGTTCGCCAGCACGGTGCGGCCTTCCGCCAGCGTCGCCGCCATCAGTAGATTCTCGGTCGCGCCGACCGAAACGAACGGGAACAGGAATGTGGTGCCGCGCAGACGGCCGGCGATGCGGGCCTGGATGTAGCCGCCCTCCAGCAGGATCTCGGCGCCCATTTGCTCCAAGCCCTTCAGGTGCAGGTCGATCGGGCGGGCGCCGATGCTGCATCCGCCGGGCAGCGATACGCGGGCCTCGCCCACGCGCGCCAACAGCGGGCCGAGCACCAGGAACGACGCGCGCATCTTGCGCACGATGTCATAGGGCGCCTCGGCGTTGGTGATCGCGCCGCCGAGCGACAGCGTGCGGCCATCGTTGCCGATTGGCTCCACGGCGATGCCGTGCTGCGCCAGCAGCAGCGACATGGTCGTGATGTCGTCGAGCTTCGGCACATTGGTCAGCACGACGCGCTGATCCGTCAGCAGTCCGGCGGCCATCAGCGGCAGGGCGGCGTTCTTCGCCCCGCCGATCAGGATTTCCCCCGACAGCGGACGGCCGCCACGGATGCGGATGCGATCAAGTGCCATTCAGGGTCTCCGCGGCAGGGTGTGGATCATAGTCTCGGCAGGGCCACGCCGCGCTGGCGCATGTACTTGCCGGCCTTGTCGGCATAGCTGGTCTCGCAGGGTTCGTTTCCCTGCAAGAACAGGAACTGGCAGATGCCTTCGTGCGCGTGGATTTTCGCAGGAAGCGGAGTGGTGTTGGAGATTTCGATCGTGACCTGGCCTTCCCATTCCGGCTCCAGAGGCGTCACGTTCACGATGATGCCGCAGCGCGCGTAGGTGGATTTGCCCAGGCAGATTACCAGAACATCGCGAGGGATTCGGAAATATTCAACCGTATGGCCAAGCGCAAAACTGTTCGGCGGGATGATGCAGGTGTCGGTTTTGCGGTCGACGAAGCTGGAGCCGGCAAAATCCTTCGGATCCAGCACGGCGGAATCGATGTTGGTGAAGATCTTGAATTCGTCGGCGATGCGTGCGTCGTAGCCGTAGCTGGACAGGCCGTAGCTGATCACTCCCTCACGCTTCTGCGCCTCCACGAAGGGGGCGATCATGGCGTGGTCCTGCGCCATGCGGCGAATCCAGCGGTCGGACATCACGGACATACGCGGCGACTCCGGCGGGCGGGAGATGAACGTCCGGCTATCCGTCTAGCGCAGGCGGGCAGTGCGCCGCAAACGGGTTCGGCGCGCTGTCAGTCCGGCTTGGCATCGTCCGCCGATGGGGTGCGCTGGCGTGCCTGATCCTTGCGCTTGCGCAGATTGGCGCGGAGCGCCGCGGCCTCGCGCGCCAGCCGTTCGGTCCGAGGCGGCGGCTTGGCGGGTCTGCGCGGTGGCGTGCGTTCGGGGGGATCCTGTGCCATGCGAAGAGAGCATTGACATGGCGGGGCGAGCGTCAAGCCTGCCTTGCGCCGGCCGGGCGACGGCGGCTATATCCGCGGGTCCGGAGCTGCCGTAGCTCAGTGGTAGAGCACCCCCTTGGTAAGGGGGAGGTCGTGAGTTCAATCCTCCCCGGCAGCACCACCGAATTCCGCATGGCTTGCCGGATGCGTCGCGTTTTGGCGGCACCGCGGCCGGATGCCGGGGAATTGACAGGCCAGCGGCACCGGTCCAGATGTCCGGCCGGCTCGCGGCGTGGCCGCCGAGCCACAGGGATACATCAATCCAGATCGCAACGATATCTGCCCCACACCGGGCCGCCATGGCGCCGGTGCGACGGCTGGTTTTTGCCGATCTGCCGACCGGTTCGAGGAAACGCCTATGAAGTTCAAAGCCGCACTGTTTGGATTGCTGACCGCCGCTGCCGCCATCACCGGCGCGCACGCGGAGAGCGCGCCGGGCGAAATCAAGATTGGCGCGCTCTATGCCAGTTCCGGTCCGTTCGCCAGCATCTCCATGCCGGTGTTCGACGCGTTCAAGCTTTGGGTGGATCAGGTGAACGCCGATGGCGGCGTGCAGGTCGCGGCGTTCGGCAAGAAAATTCCGATCAAGCTGGTGGCTTACGACGACCAGAGCAGTACTGCGACCGCGGCTACACTTTATAATCAGCTCATTACGCAGGATCATGTGGATCTGTTGATCGCCGATTCCGGTTCCGTACTTACCTCCGTCGGCGTGCCGATCGCCAAAGAGCACAAGCAATTCCTGTTCGATGTTTCCGGCACGGGTGCCGCGTTCTTTTCCAACGACAACCCGTATATCGCGCTGATGTCCGATCCCGTGTCCACCATCTGGCCGCACTACATCTCGGACTTTCTTGACAGCGATGGCGTGAAGCAGGGAGTCAAGACGGTCGCGATCCTGTATTCGACCAACGATTTTACCGGCACGCAGGCCAATGCCCTGAAGGGTTTCTTCGAGCGCGACGGCAAGGTCAAGATTGTCTATTACCAGGGCGTGCCCACCAGCACATCCAACTATACCGTACTGATCAACAACATCGCGGCACTTAATCCCGATGCAGTGCTCGAACTCGGCTACGTCGGCAATGATATTGCATTCCTGCGCAACCTGCAGGACAGCGGCGATCAGTTCCGCTTTGTGTTTTCGATCTATGCAGGAACAGAATTGGAGGAAATCGAGAAGAACGTCGGCGCTTCGGCAATGTCAGGCATCTATAGCTATGTGCCGGCGTCGAATTACGAATACAAGCCTGAGTTCGGCATGACGCTCCAGCAATTCAAGGCGGCCTGGGAGAAGAAGTACCCGTCCGGCTCCAGTGTCGCCTTCGGCGCCAATGCGGTCTACGGCTATATGACCGGCCTGGTGGTGCAGCGCACGCTGGAAACCACCAAGAGCCTCGACCAGATGGCGATCCATGACGCGGTGTTCGCGCTGTCGGGTAAGCTGAAGACGTTGGATGGTACATTCACCTTGCGCCAGGATGGTGCTCAGATCGGTGAGGTCACTCCGCTGGGCCAGTTGCAAAAGGACGGCGATGGCAAGCTGAAGCTGGTCGCGGTCTATCCGCCCGATCTCGCCAACGGCACGGCCGTGCTGGGCAAATGACCGCTGGCGGGGCGCCGAGTTCCAACTTCCGCGGAACCAACAACGGGGCTTGCGAATGCTGACCGGCGCCCTGGTCGCGGGTGTGGTCTTCGGATTGTACTACACCCTCGTTGGCCTCGGCCTGAACCTCGTGTTTGGCGTCATGCGCATTGTCAACCTGGCACACGGCGATTTTCTGATGCTGGGTGGCGTCGCGGCGTGGCTGTTGTTCTCAATGCTCGGCGTGCATCCGCTGGGCGCTGTTGCCGTGGTGGTGGTGGCATTCACCGCGATCGGCCTGCCGCTCTATTATCTGATTGTTCCCCGCTTGCTCCGCGCCCGCGACTCCGAGATGCTGTCTCTCATACTGTTCTTTGGCCTGTCGCAGATGATCGAGGCGGTTACTACAATCTGTCTCGGCACCACGGAACGTTCGCTGCCACCACGCTTGCTCGGCATCGGCCCGGTGTTCCTGCTGGGAACGCGCCTGCCGAAATCCTGGATCTTCAGCGCCGTCGCCAGCACCGCCGCGGTGCTGCTGGTGTATCTGTATCTCTATCGCACGCGGCTCGGCACGCTGACGCGAGCAGTGATGGTGAGCCGTGACGAAGCGCTGGCAACCGGGATCGATGTGAATTTCGTATCCGCCGTCGCGTTCGGCATCAGCTTGGCGCTGGCCGGAGTGGCCGGGGTGTTCGCGCCGTTCATACTTGGCAGCATCACGCCGAATATCGGCGTTGGCATCAATATCACCGCCTTTGCCGTCATCGTGGTCGGCACGCTGGGCAACCCGCTTGGTACCGCGTTGGGCGGGATCATCTATGGCGTGTCGCTGATGCTGATGCAGACCTATCTGAGTTCCTGGGCGAACCTGCTGCCCAATCTGCTGCTGATCGCGGTGCTGCTGGTGCGCCCCGAAGGCTTGCTCGGCCGGAGCGTGCGTCGTGCCTGATACATCGACCAACGTCATTGCCCGACAGGCCCGCGCGCGGCAGATCCGGCACATCTTGCTCGACTGCACCATTGCCGCGGTGGTGGTCGTGCTCATGGGTGCACTCCGCGCGGTATATTCCAACGAACTGATGCTGTTCAATTTCATCGCCTTCCTGGCATTGGCACAGGGGCTGAACATCATCTATGGATTCACCGGCTATCTGCCGTTCGGCTATGTCGGATTTTACGGCGCCGGCGCCTATGGTTTTGCGCTCGCCGTGATGCATCTGCACGTTCCGGCATTGCTCGGCATGGTCGCAGCCGGCCTTGCCGCGTTGGTGCTGGCGATGATCCTGCTGCCGCTGCTGCGGCTGTCCGGCGCCTATTTCGCCATCGCCAGCATGGCGGCGGCGCAGGCGGTGTACGAGGTGATCGCCAATCCGTCGCTGGAGGGTATCACCAAGGGGCCGTACGGCGTCTCGCTGTCGCAGGTGTTTGCGCCGGCCCTGTCCTATTACATCGCGCTGGCGATCCTGGCGGGCACGCTGGCACTGGTCGTGTGGCTGCGACATTCGCGCTTCGGACTGTCGCTGCGCGCCATCCGCGACGACAATGTCAGCGCCGCGATGGCCGGCATCTCCGTGGTCCGCGGCCGCACCATCGCCTGGCTGTTGTCCGCGCTGGTTGCCGGTCTGGTCGGCGGCGTGTTCGCCTGGCACGTCTCGGTGTTCTATCCCGACACCGCGTTCGACCTCAGTATTTCGATCTTCGCGACAGTGTTCCTCTTGTTCGGCGGCGCAACCACCTTGTCCGGCCCATTGCTCGGCGTGTTCATCCTGTACGGCACCTATAACCTGATCGGCCTGACGGTGCCGCAGTATTTCCAGTTCACCTACGGCACGCTGATCGTCCTGTTGGTATTGTTCCTGCCCAACGGCCTCGTCTCATTGCTGACCAATCGAGGCATCCGTGTCCCCTGAGCGCCCGCTCCTCGTCGTAGAGCAGGTGGCGAAGCGCTTCGGCGGCTTCCGCGCACTGGATGGCGTGTCGTTTCATCTGCGGCCCGGCGAGGTGCTGGGCCTTGTCGGCCCAAACGGCTCCGGTAAGACCACCTGTATCAACGTGATCTGCGGCCTGTATCCGCCCGATGAGGGCACCGTGACGTTCGACGGCCATCCGATTGGCGGCTGGAAGCCGCATCGTCTGGTCAAGCGCGGCATCAACCGCACGTTTCAGTCGCCACGTCCGTTTCTGTCGCTGACGGTACGCGAGAATGTCCAGGTCGCCGCGCATTACGGCGAACCGCGGGCCGGCTTCGACATCGACGCGTTGCTGGCCGAGATGGAACTGGACCACATCGCCCAGCGTTCTGCCGCGGAACTCAATTCCGCCCAGCAAAAGACCTTGGATCTTGCGCGCGCACTGGCGAGCGAACCGCGGCTGTTGCTGGTGGATGAACTGGCGGCGGGATTGAATCCGGTGGAACTGGCCCGGATGGGCGAACGGCTGCGTGCACTGGCACGGCAAGGCATGTCGCTGCTGGTGGTAGAGCATTTGATGGGCTTCATCGATCAGGTCACCGACCGCGTCGTTGTGCTGGCCGCCGGCAAGGAATTTTTCGAGGGCACGCTGGCCGCGGCAACCAAGGATCCGGAAGTGATCCGCGTGTTCCTGGGCGGCGGCCACCATGTCTGACGCGGCACCCGTACTCAGCGCCACCGGCATCGAGTCCGGCTATGGCCGCGTGCAGGTGCTATGGGGCGCCGGGCTCGACGTGAAGCCGCGGGAAAGCGTGGTGCTGCTGGGTGCCAACGGCGCGGGCAAGACAACGCTGCTGAAGGTCATTGTCGGCCTGTTGCCCGCCTGGCGCGGCAGCGTGCGGTTGGAACCCGATGAGGTTACGCAGTGGCGCACCGATCGCCGCGTGCGCAGCGGCCTCGCCTATATGTCGGAGATCGGCGTGTTCCCCGGACTGACAATCGAGGAGAATCTTCGCGTCGGCGGGCAGTTCATCGAGAAGATCGCGCTGCGCCACCGGTTGGCCGAACTGTACGAATACTTTCCCGATCTCGCGTCGCGTCGTGGCGTCCTGGGCGGCAGCCTGTCCGGGGGACAGCGCAAGATGCTTGGCATTGCCAAGGCGCTGGCATCGTCGCCGCGGCTGCTGGTGATGGACGAACCCTCGGCGGGCCTGTCGCCCTTGTTTGTGGGGCAGGTGATCACGGTGCTGTCACGCTTTCGCGCCGCTGGCCTGGCAATGCTGATCGCGGAGCAAAATGTCGCGTTTCTGGATCTGGCGGACCGGGTCTTTACGTTGGAAGGCGGCCGCATCCGCTTCGGTGGCACGGTCGCGGAATTGCAAGCCGATGACAGTCTGCACCGGGCCTATTTCGGACTGACCTGAGCAAAGCCGACACCCGCACGAAGAGGTTCGCGATCGGGCGCCGGAGTGGGCCGATATCCGCATTCCGCAAAGCGAACCCGGCGGCGTCAGGCGCGTTTGGCGTGTCAGCGGCCAATGAAACGCCGGGCTTGCCGCGGTAGCGAAGCTGCCGGCCGCGCCACTGCGGTCGGGTCGGGGCCGCGGCCGCGGCGACAGGCGCATCCCGACGTGCCGTTCAGCGATACCGGCTCGTGTCCTGCCAGGACACGACGTGCGTGCACGCCGTGGTTGCGAAGGCGTGCCGTGCCTGACCACGCGGCGCATCGGTTGCGCGATATCAATAATAAGAGCGGACTGCTGCGGGCGACGCTGATCGTTTCTGCCAAATAGCAATTTCAGGCTCTGACGAGCGATAGCAACACGTGATGGTTGTATTATGCGCCGATCTCAACCAACAATGGACGAAACGTCCCATTATTTATACATTCCAATGGTCAATTTTCACCAT
>Ga0335072_10004965_pt1 | contig 19639 bp, 19 predicted proteins | sample Lox_Sample_21_FD_206725 | JGI IMG/M metagenome (GOLD analysis project Ga0335072, IMG submission 206725) | Soil microbial communities from Loxahatchee National Wildlife Refuge, Florida, United States - Lox_Sample_2.1 | ecosystem: Environmental > Terrestrial > Soil > Wetlands | place: USA...
CGGAAGCCGTCGAACCCGGCATTCTTCAGCGCGAACCGATACTCGGCTTCATACATGCCGAACCGGCACGGACCGCACGAACCCGCCGTAAAAAACACATAATTGTCGAGGATCTCCTGACGCGAAACTCCTTCCTTCTCGAGGAATTGCAGATATTGCACCAGATTCCCGACCGTGAAATAGGTGGGATTGCACTGCCCGTTATTCCCAAACTCTTTCCCGATCTGAAACGCCGGCACGTCCGGTACTGGAAGCTTCTCACACCGATAACCGCAACCCTGGAACACCGCGCGAATCAGATCTTCATGCTTCCACGTGAAACCACCAAACAAAATGGTGACGCGATTCCGTTCCTCTGCGGTAAAAGCGCGCTCAACCGGCCGATGGAAATGCGTCGGCATATCTAGGCCGGCAATCTTGCGCAGATGCGCTCGTTCTGCTTCCAAACGTTCTTTGATTTCTGCTTCGCTCTTAATCCGAATCAGATTCGTCCCCATAAAGCCCTCCAGGTCGTCGGGGTCTTGCCAAAAGGATTGAAGTGGAACTGGCCGGTGGTTTCGAGAGTGGAATGGTGCCGGTCTGACAGGCAATTGCCAAATCAGAATATCTCAAGAAGAAGGGCCCGCAGGGCGGGATGCGGAGACGGGTCCCATGGTCTACTTCGGAGCCGAGTACGCACAACATCCGAACTCCACGCTGTGTAAGGAAGTTCGAACTCTGCAGCCAAGAGTCCCCATAACCCTTGGACCCAGCCACTATACCACTCAATACATTCTGCGCTTGCGATTTTTTTTGTCTTGGCCGGCCGGATTCTTCTTCAGATCGATTGCACCAGGGCAAAACCCGACCCTTTGGCCCCAACAGAACCGCGAGATTGCTTCTTACATTTGGTCCAGTTTAAAGATGCGCTCCATCAACACCCATTTCTGCCCGGGCGCTGCTCCAGCAAGCCCCTGCTGAAACTTCCACATCAGCTTCTCCCATTCTTGAACCTTGGGATTGCTCGCATCGAGCTTCGCCTTCTTTTCGAAGGAAAAGCTGCCATCGACCTCCATGACCATGAATAAGCGCGTTCCCAGCAGATAGATTTCCATATCTTGAATCCCGGCACTCTTAAGACTTTCCGTGATCTCCGGCCAGATTTTCTGATGGTGGCGCTTGTACTCAACCACCAACTGCGCGTCGTCTTTCAAATCGAGCGTTAGGCAGTATCGCTTGTTCATGCCAATGCACCTTCATCGCTCCCCGGGAGTTCTTCGCCGCCCAGCGCCGGAGCGGGCTTATAGCCAGATAGCCCAAAATAGAGAATAAACACATAGCACAGCAGCGGAATAACAAAAGCATTCTTGATGCTGGACGCGTCGGAAATTCGCCCCATAATTGCTGGGAAAAACGCGCCGCCAATAATCGCCATAACCAGCAAAGATGAACCCCTCTTGGTCAACGGCCCCAGATTCTTGATGCTCAGCGCAAAAATGGTCGGGAACATGATGGAATGAAAAAAGCCGATAAGCACCACCGCCCATATGGGAATCAGTCCCGATCCCAACACAGCCACCGTCGCGCAGATCAGCGAGGCCGCGGCGAACAGCGACAATAGCCTTGGCGCGGCAATTTGTTTCATCATTCCCGAGCCCACAAAACGTCCCATCATGAATCCCGTCTGATGCAGTAACAGGTACCACGCTGCATTTTTTGCGGAAATCCCGGGCATCGAGAACTGCGCATAACGGATCACGAAACTGGCTACGCCCACCTGCGCTCCTACGTAAAAGAACTGGGCAATCACACCTCTTACCAGGTGGCTCTGTGACAATATTCCACCTGAACTTCCCTCCCGCGCCCTTGTTTCCAAGGAGTCCTGTACATCCGGCAGATGGGTCACCTGAACGAGCACGGCGATAACCACAAAAATCCCCGCGATCAGGACGTAAGGACCGCGGACCGTGCCGGCCTGTGCCGCTCGGTAAGCGTCCAGTTGCGCCGCGCTCATGGCCGCAATCTGCGCCGGGGCGTACTCCACTCCGGTGAGGATGAAAGAACGGCCAACCACAGGAGAAAGCATCGCGCCTACCGCATTGAAGGATTGCGCGAAATTCAAACGCCGTTCGGCGCTGGCAGCCGGCCCCAAAATGGTCACGTACGGATTCGCAGCAACTTCTAGAAAGCTCTGCCCACAGGCCATGACGAATAGCGCAAACAGAAAAAATCCATAGACACGGGATGACGACGCAGGAAGAAATAGTAGCGCGCCCGCGGAGCAGAGAAATAAACCGGTGAGGATGCCCTTCTTGTAGCCGATCTTCTCCATGAGCCTTCCCGCCGGGAAGGCAGCCAGGAAATAGCCTCCAAAAAACGCCACTTGTATAAAAGAGGATTGAAAGTCAGTCAGGCCAAAAGCTTTCTTCAAGTGCGGAATCAGAATGTCGTTCAGGTTGACGCCGAACGCCCACAGGAAAAACAAGCTCGTAATCAGGACAAACGGCGCCAAAAAGCGCCGCTCAGTCACAGGAACGGAATGGCTCTGGCTACCTGGTGCCCCTGAACTTGCCCTCATTCATTTGCCTCGCTAGGTCAGCGCCCGGTCCAGGTGTGTGTAGCCCGCGTCCACGTAGATATGCTGCCCGGTAATGTGACTCGCCCGTTCTGAGATCAAGAACACCACCATATCGGCAATTTCTTCCGGTCTAGTCATGCGCTTGCCCAAGGGAATCTTCGAGACGATCCGCTCCAGTTTCTCTCGCGCATTGGGGAATCCCGAGATCCACTGCTGGTAAAGTGGCGTATCCACTTCCGCGGGAACCACGGCGTTTACGCGAATCCCGTGCAGCAGGAGCTCCGCCGCCCATTCGCGCGTCAGGCCCAGAATTGCGGCCTTGGCGGCCACATAGCCGGACGTCCCTCCTTGTCCGGTAACCGCGGTTTTCGAGCTGATATTCACGATTGCGCCGCGCACCTTTTTTAGCGCAGGCAGCGCCTCGTGAGCCATCGCGTAGTAATGCACCAAGTTCAACTGCAGCGAGGCGAGAAACTTATCCACGCTGCCATTCTCAAGGCTCACGTTATCATTCGCTCCCACATTGTTTACCAACGCGTCGAGCCGCCCGAATTTCTGCAACGTTTGTTCCACGGTAACTGCGCAAGTTTGCGGCGCGGTGATGTCCCCAGGGATAAATTCCGCATTCACACCCAGGCTTTGCAGTGCTGGCAACAACTTTTGCGCTGCTTCCACATCGCGATCCAAAAAAACGGGCGTCGCTCCCTCTGCTGCGCTTGCGCGCACAATCGCCGCGCCAATTCCTTTCGCCCCGCCAGTTACCAAAACCACTTTTCCTTTTAGCTGTAAATCCATAGGTAGTTAGCCACGCAAGTTAAAGAAACCGCCATCGAGCGGATAATCGGCGCCGGTGACGAAAGACGCTTCGTCGGAGCATAGAAATAGAGCCAGGGAAGCCACTTCTTCCGGTGTTCCCATGCGTCCCACCGGTTGTGATTTCGCCAATTTCTCATACATTTCTTTTTCCCGCCCAGGGTAGTTCTTCCGCAGGTAATCATCCACAAACGGTGTGTGCACCCGGGCCGGCGAGATGCAATTGCATCGTATGTTGTACGGCAGGTAGTCCTTAGCCACCGAATAGGTCATAGCCACGACCGCACCCTTACTCATGGAGTATGCAAAACGGTCGGCCAGCGCGGCTGAACCCGCGATCGAGGCCATATTGAGGATCACACCTCCACCGTTTGCTTTCATATGCCCGACACATTCGTGAATTCCGTTATAGACGCCTTTCACGTTCACTCGGAAGACGCGGTCGAAATCTATCTCACTGGTGCCTTCCGCGGTTCCAATGTGCGAAACTCCCGCGTTATTCACGAGAATCACAACACTGTCTTTGGCAAAAATGCCCTGGAAAGTTTCGCGAACCTGCTGCTGATCAGACACGTCGCAGCCGTGCACGCTGGCATTTCCACCTGCGTCCTGAATTCTTTGCGCTGTATTCTCCGTTTGTCCGGGATTGATGTCTACGATACGAACTGCAGCACCGTTCGCTGCAAATTTCAGCGCGATGGCCTGCCCAATGCCGCTGCCGCCTCCCGTGATAATTGCCACTTTGCCGTCTAAGCGAAAGTTGGTACCTGGACCGGCCGCCCTTGTCAAAGAAGACCTCTCTTCCGTCACATTCGCATGGCATTGTAAAACAGACCACCCCGCCTCGGAACGGTTTCGATCAGATTTTCAGCTTCCAGAACTTTGCGGCGTTTTTCCCAAGCACCGCGCTCTGTTCCTCTGGCGAGTATCCCCTCAAGTACTCCTTGACGAGATGAACCGCGCGGTCGTAGGAAGCGGCCAAGGTACAAACTGGCCAATCCGACCCAATCACCAGCCGTTGCGCGCCAAAACAATCGAAAGCTATATCCAGATAGGGCCGAAAATCCTCCGTTTTCCACGCGTGCCAATCCGCTTCTGTCACCAGGCCCGAGAGCTTGGCATAAACGTTAGGAAAGGAAGCCAGTTCGCGTATTCCCCGCTCCCAACCGTCGATCTCTCCCAGTTTGATCATCGGCTTTGCCAGGTGGTCGAGCACAAAACGCTGCCTTGGGAAGCGCTTCACAAATTCCACCGCGGTCGGGATATGTTTGGGGTAAATCAATAGGTCGTAGGCCAGATCGACTTCTTCGAGCACAGAAATGCCCTTCAAAAACTCCGGCTCAAGGAGAAATCCGTCTGGTTCACTTTGAACAATATGCCGAACTCCTACCAACTTGGTCTTCCCGGCGAACGACCGGAGGACTCCCCGGAGATCGGGCGAACGCAGATCAACCCATCCCACCACTCCGACAATAAAAGGATTTTCCTCGGCCAGTCTTAACAGCCAGTGTGTCTCCTCTAGGGTTTGCCGAACCTGCACGACAACACTGCCCTGAAAGCCATTGTCGTCTAGCAAAGGCTTCAGGTCCGCTGGAAGAAAATCGCGACGGATCGACGCCATGGAATTGTCGATCCAGCCATGTTCGCGGACGTTGTAGCGCCAAAAGTGCTGATGAGCGTCAATCTGCATCGCGCCTTGTATCCTTCCGCTGTACGCCAGCCGACATTAACAAGAGACGCTTCCCTTTGCACGAGTTTCTAACCAACACGAAAATGCCGTAACATGATGTCCATCTCGGTCCGTTCCGCCAACGAACGTATTTGCCGGTGAGCGCGTCGTGAATAAAGAACCAGTCCTGGTCGCACGTCCTCCGTTACTCCGCCAGACCAACGCCCAGCTTTTGCTAAGACTGCTCCGCGAATCCGGCCCCTGCTCCAAGGCGGATCTGGTGCGCGCCTCTGGGCTGAGCGCTCCCACAGTCACCAATGTCGTGGCACATCTTGCGTCCGTCGGTTTGATTGAACCCGTCGGCGAAGGAGACTCCACCGGTGGCCGGCCCCCGGATATCATTCGTTTTCGCGCGGAGCGGGGCTGCGTGGCTGGTCTGGAAATAGCTTCGGACGCCGTTCTCTTTTTACTGACGGATTTGGATGGACATGAGCTGGCGCGCGCGAATACTGCCATTTCTTGGAACTCGTCAAAGCCGTCCGCGATTTGCTCGCAGATTACCAAAGAACTGCGCAGCCTGATTCGCAGGCAGAAGCACGCGGAGGAGCAACTGCTCGGCGTGGCCGTAGGCGTTCCTGCAATCGTCAATGTCGACGAAGGGACCGTGCTTGCACTGAGTAGCTTAAAGGCCTGGAACCATGTGCCCCTCCGCTCCATGCTTAGTCGCGACCTGAAGTGCCAAGTCACCATCGACAACGATACAAACCTCGCCGCGCTCGGCGAGTACAACCGAGGGGCCGCGCAGGGCGAAAGTAACTTCGTATTCATCACCATTGGCGAAGGGGTGGGCGCCGGGATTTTTCTCGATGGCAAAATCTATCGCGGCTCCCAATGGTCTGCCGGAGAGATCGGCTACTTGCGTGTGCCGCATATCGCCAGAGAACACCCTACAATTCATGAGTACGGCCGGTTGGAGAAAGTCCTGGGCGCCTCGGGTATTTTGCGCAGCTGGCATGCTGCTTCGAAGCAGGGTCGGTCGAAATCCAAACCCGCCCGACCGGCGGACGTCTTTAATTTGGCCATTGACGGAAACGCGCGTGCCAAGAAAATCCTGCTACACCGAGCCACGATCCTGTCGGACATTATTCTGGACCTCGCACTTATCCTCAATCCCAGTTTGATTCTGCTTGGTGGAGAAGTGGGCGGCCATCCGCGCTTACTCCAAGAAGTGAACGCCTTATTGAAGGGTAGCGAGTTCGCGGTGGTCCGCGTACTTCCCGGCGCTCTTGGGACGTCCGCCGTGCTATGGGGTGCGGTGCACGTTGCCATGGAATCTGCCCTTCTGAGCTTGCTGCAACCTCCCGACTGACCATCGCATTACCCACGCGAATTGACCTACTTTCTAAACAGAGTTAATTTAGTCCTGTATCCTTCTTCGACTCATGCGCAAGAACACCCGATCGAAACGGACTGCTCCCCGTATGGAACATGTCGTCGCCGTAGATATCGGCGGCACGAACCTGCGCGTCGCTCTCGCGGACAGCGGTGGCAAAATCCTCGCCAAGTGGAGCGCCTCGACAAAGAGTACTTCGTCACCGAAAGCGGTAGTGCAACTCATTCGCAACGGTGTCGGCCTTTTGCTCACGGAGGTCGGCGCATCTTCGCAATCCCTTCGAGCCGTGGCTGCGGGTGCTCCTGGCGTTACGGACCGGGAGGCTGGAATCGTGTTAGCAACTTCCTATCTGAAGGGATGGAAGAACGCCCCACTAGCCGCTTTGCTGCAATCGGCCCTGCACATCCCAGCAGTGGTTGAAAACGACGTGAGGTTGGCGGCCATCGGTGAGAGCTGGTTGGGGGCCGCACGTGGAGTGCAGAATTTTGTTTTTCTGGCGATCGGTACGGGCATTGCCGCCGGCATATTTGTAGATGGTCAATTGCTGCACGGTCCGAAGTGGATCGCCGGCGAAGTAGGCTACCTGATGGTCCCGGGTACGCCGGAATTGCCGGTTGGGCCGCGATCGCCTGGATCGTTAGAGACCGTGATTGGCGGCGAGGGAATTCGCCAGCATTGGCAACGCATTTGTGGGAACGGGCAGCGGGCTCTCGCGGCCACTGAAGTCTTTGGCCGGGCAATGAATGGCGATCGTCTCGCCAAGGATGTTCTCGAACAATCCGCTCGAATTCTGGCCTATGCCATCCACAACATGTCTACCGTCCTGAATTCCTCGCTTTTTGTTTTGGGTGGTGGGGTCGGTATCAACAAGGTGCTGCTCACCGCCACGCGGCACATTCTGCAGCCCTACACTCGACCCTCTCGACCAAAGCTAATCAGCAGCGCACTAGGCGCGGATGCACAACTCATCGGCGCCGTGCGGCTCGCACTGGATATCGCGGAGTTGTGAGCGAACTGCGCGAGCCGTCAAAAACAGCCCGCACGAATGTGAGGCGAATCGTACTTCTCTCTAAGCAGGAGGCGCCATCCAGTTCTCTTTGTGCGCGCTGATACTCTCCAATTCACGGCCGCACGTTTCGGGCACCACAAACCGAACGAACAAAAGTGTCACTATGCTAAGCGCCCCATAAATTGCAAACGTAGACGCACTCCCCACGGCCTTGATCAGCGACAAAAATGTCAGCGAAACCGCAAAATTGGAAATTCCTGAAAACAACGTAGCCACTGCGACCCCGCGTCCGCGCACGCGAAGCGGAAATACTTCCGACACTAGAATCCAGGCTATCGCCCCCAAACTGAATGCGAAACAGGCGATGTATAAAATCAGGCACCCTATCGCTATATAACCCAACGTCGTTCCCAGTGACGCTTGGTGGCTGAACGAGTAGGCCAGCGCAAACAGCGCAACCGTCATTCCACCTACACCCGCATACAGCAACGGCTTGCGGCCTACTCTATCGACCAACATTATTCCCACCACAGTGAAAATCACATTCACCACTGCGACCAGCAGCGTGGCCAGAATCGAGTGCGAATGCGACGAGATCCCTGCAAATTCGAAGATCTGCGGCCCATAATAAATAATCGTGTTGATCCCAGTCACCTGCTGCAGCACTGTCATTCCCACCGCGATTAAAACCGAGCCGCGCACCGCAGGGGTCAAAAGCGCGGCCCAACTCTGTTCCATCGGGGTCTTGAGTCCCTCGCGAATGTCGGCGAGAAACTGCTTAGCTCCGCAGGTGTCCGTATAGCTCAGCAGCACCGACTCTGCATCCTTCTCACGTCCGTGCGCAAACAACCAACGCGGGCTCTCGGGTACCGTAAGGATGACACCGAGAAAGAACAACGTAGGAACAGCGGCAATCGCAAACATCAGCCGCCAACCTTCTTGCGGCGCCAGCCAATAGCCCACCAGATCGGCCCCCGCAATACCAAGGGTCAGGGCGAACTGGTACAGCCCGATGAGCATGCCCCGTGATTGCGGCGGAGCCAATTCCGAAACGTAAACCGGTGCGGTTACCGAGGTAAATCCGATGCCGATTCCAATAATTGCCCGCGCCACGATCAGCGTGGCGACATTTGGAGATAGCGGAGCCAGCACTGAGCCTGCGATAAAGATCGCTCCTGCCCACACTAGCGTGGCTCGACGCCCAATGCGGTCGGCGACGGCGCCTCCCACCATCGCTCCCAGCATGGCCCCGACAAGCACGATGCTGACCACCCACTCCTCTACGATCGTCGGCAACTGAAATGTATGTTGCACAAAAATCAATGCAGCGGCGATGATGCCCATGTCATAGCCGTACAGCACTCCACCCAGTGCGGCAATGAAGGAAATACGGGCAAGGAAGCTGTGATTTACGTGCGGCCGGGCAGCAAGCTCCGAGTCAGGCATGAGTTCCTCTGGCAACGATGATATCGTAATCTTTGTTATGATTCATGACAAAGTCTGCTTTTCCCACTTACCCGGCGCACAAGCGCTAAAACCATCTTTTCGAGGACGATGATGACAGAATCGCCGAACAAAGATCCAAAGTGGATTGCCGGAGTCAAGCCACCCGCGGAAATGCTCAACATGAGCATGATCGGAATTTACGAGCGCGAATGCCGCGAACAGCCGTGGCGGCTCGCCGAGCTTATCCGCGCTTACTCGCACGACTCGGCGGTCCTCGAAGAATTGAACAAGCTACGGCACATCGCCTCGAATGCAGGACCGATTCTCTTCCTCGGAATGGGCGCTTCCTACTGCTCCTCGATCGTCGGCTCCGTCTGGCTACAATCTTGTGGCCGTTCCTCTTTTTTCGCCGATGCGGGTGAATGGCTTCACTACTCCATGCCCGTGTGGGATCAAGTTGGGGGCTCCATTCTCACCACGGCTTCGGGGGAAAGTGCGGAACTTGTCCAACTGTGCCGAAATAACCCAGGTAATCCCCTTGCGCTTATCTGCAACAACGAAAAAAGCGCCTGCTGGTCACTGGTGCACCAGCGCTTGCCTATTCTCGCGGGCCCAGAATACGGCAATGCGACAAAAACCTATACGAACGCAACCGCAGCCTGCATCATCCTTGCTTCGCATTTGGCCGGCCGCTCTTGGCAGGATCACGCGGACCGCCTTTTGGACACTTACGAGAACACCCTCAATCACGTTTTCGACCTGCGCCATCAATTAGAGGATTTCTGTCGGGGTGCCCGAAACATTGAGTTGATCGGCCGGGGGCCCACATACGGGTCTGCGATCATGGGTGCTCTGTGCATTCGCGAAATGGCTGGGAATCGGGCTGCCCCCCATTCTGGCGCTGGTTTCCGCCACGGTCCTTTGCTGGATGTAAGTAACTCCCATGTCGCCATCATTTTCGCTTTGGGACGTGGGGCAGAATTGGGACTGAAACTCGCTCAAGATTGCAACGCGCGCGGCGGCAAGGTAATCCTGGTCAGCGCAGAAGATCACCCCCCTTCCGAAAAGTTTCTGCCTGTCAAGCTACATGAGGTCTCCGAACCCTGGGAATCCCTCACTTCCATCCTGGTGCCGCAGTCTCTTACTCTCGGCATGATCGAACAACATGGAGCAAATTTGCGCCCGCGGTTCCAATACGGAACCATGGAAGAGTAGAAGTTCACCAGCCTTGCGGCCCTAAACGATCAAAGGCTCGTCCCTCCCATAAATTCCACATCCGCCCGGTGACATCCGTCACGTCGACGAGTGCCATTCGTCATAGCCCTCCCTCCCCACTCAGTAGTTCACTGGCCTACGGTAACTGGACAGCAGTAGTCCAATTTGGGAATGCAAATCACTCGTACCACTGACTACGCCGTTCGCGTCGTCGTTCAACTCGCTACTCTTCCCAAAGGGAAGAAGGCACAGTTGGCATCTTTGGAACTCGCTACAGGCGTGAGCGGCTGTTTTCTCTCTAAGGTCTTGCAACGGCTGGTTCATGCCGGGATCGTCGATTCCCATCGCGGCACGGGTGGCGGGTTTTGTCTGCGGCCACACGGCGAGAAGACCACCCTGCTCCAGTTGGTCGAAGCCATTGAAGGTCCGACCAGGCTCAATCAGTGTTTGATTCCGGGTTTGTCTTGTGACCGAAAACCTTGGTGCGGCGTTCATCCGGTGTGGCATCGGGCTCAGGCGGCACTGATCGATGTTCTGGACAGCGTTACCGTGGCCGAAATGGCGAAAGACACCTTCACTAATCTCGCCAAACACGCGGAACGCCATGGGTCCCGGAGCGCTCTGGTTCGTCTGCCGCAAGGCTGACCGAACGTTCTGGCCCCTTTAACCAGAGTACCCGCAAGTCCGTTGTTTTTTGAGCAGCTAGCAGGCAGTCAAGAGGAGGTTTGTAATGAACGACCCAAGTCTTTTGGCGCGCATTCAATTCGCCCTGACCGTTGGCTTCCACTTCATCTTTCCCCCGATTACCATCGGCCTCGCCTGGTTGCTGGTGATCGTCGAAGGACTGGGCTGGAAAAGGGACGACCAGACCTGGGTCAGAATCGGCAAGTTCTTTTCGAAGATCCTTGCGCTAACTTTTGCGGTGGGCACAGCCACCGGCATTGTCATGGAGTTTCAATTTGGCACCAATTGGGCCGAGTATTCCAAGTTTGTCGGTGACATTTTTGGTGCTCCTCTTGCCGCTGAAGGCGTCTTTGCCTTCTTCCTCGAATCTGGATTCTTGGGTCTGTACTTATTCGGAAGAAGCCGCGTCTCCAAGGGAGTGCACTGGTTTTCCTGCTTGATGGTAGCCGTAGGGGCAACCATTTCTGCTTTCTGGATCTTGGTTGCCAATTCCTGGCAGCAGACCCCTGCCGGTTTCATCATTCAAAATGGGCGTGCAGAACTCACCAGTTTCTGGCAAGCCGTGTTCAATCCCTCGACGCTCCCCCGCGTCCTGCACACCGTAGACGCCGCTCTAATCGCTGGAGCTTTTATCATGGCCGGCGTTTCGGCCTATCTAATCCTGAATAACAAGGAAACCGAAGCCGCCAAGAGGGCCATGACCCTCGCCGTCACCTTCGGATTGATAGTGTCGCTGCTCGAAGTTTTCCCGTTCGGTCACATTAGTGGTCAGCAGGTAGCTAGAACCCAACCGGAAAAGTTCGCCGCAATCCAGGGCCTCTACACCACACAGCAGGGTGCTCCCATCGCGCTCTTCGCCTATCCAACCACGCCACCTCCAAAACTCAAGGCGCGCGTGGAGTTTCCCTATCTGCTGAGTGTGTTGGCCTTCGGTGATCCCCACGCCACGATCAAGGGATTGAATGAGTTCCCACCGGACCAGGTCCCGCCTCTCTGGGTTACCTTCGTCTCTTACCACAACATGGTCCTGCTAGGGATGTACTTCATCCTGCTGATGCTTGTCGGCTTCGTCCAGATTCGCCGTGGCAAGCTTTGGCAGAGTCGTGGACTCCTCAAACTGTTTGCGTGGTCCATGCCCTTACCTCTGATCGCCTGCCAGTTTGGCTGGAGTGCTGCCGAGGTCGGACGGCAACCCTGGGTTGTCTACCACGTGATGAGGACCGCCGACGCGGTCTCTAAGACCGTGGCTCGGGAAGCGATCCTTTTTTCCCTCTTCTTATTCGGTGCCATCTACTTGTTGCTCGGTGCGCTTTATCTGTTCCTTTTCCTCCGTGAAATGAAACATGGCCCCGAGCCTGAGGGGCCAAAGTCTGCTTCGATCAATCCAAAGGAGGTGTTCGCCTAATGGATCTCAATACGATCTGGTTTCTCCTGGTCGCTGTTCTTCTGACTGGGTATGCCATCCTGGATGGTTTTGATTTCGGGGTCGGCACGCTGCACTTGTTCACCAAGGGCGAAGAGCGCCGCCGGGTCAATCTCAATGCTATTGGCCCGGTCTGGGATGGCAACGAAGTCTGGTTACTGACCGGAGGCGGCGCGCTCTTTGCGGCTTTTCCGATCGTTTACGCCACCGTCTTCAGCGGCTTCTACTTGGCCTTGATGCTCTTGCTGTTTGCCCTGATTCTCCGCGCTGTCTCCATGGAGTTCCGTAGCAAAATGGATTCCCCCGCATGGCGCTCGGTTTGGGATTGGGCGTTCGGTATTGGCAGTTTGTTGCCCGCCGTTCTATTCGGGGTGGCGCTCGGCAACATTCTGCGCGGCATCCCTATCGATTCTGCCGGCGTGTTCCGTGGCTCCTTTCTCGGCCTGCTGAACCCGTATTCCATAATAGTAGGTGTTTTGGGTCTTGTGGGTAGCGTCATGCACGGCGCCGTGTACATGACCATGAAGACAGAAGGCGATCAGCGCCAATGGTTCATTGACTGGGTCAATCGCTCTTGGGTTGCGTTCGTGGTTTTGTATGTCTTGGTTTCCGTGGCAACTCTCTTCAGTGCTGGCTTTTTGTTTCAGAGCTTGCTGAAGAATCCGGTATTTTGGCTGCTCTTTGTTCTTCTGATTGTGGCCATGATCTGTGTTCCGGTGGCGGTGAAGAACGGCAAATACTTCCTTGGCTTTTTGGCCTCTTCCAGCACCATTCTGTCAATGGTGGGTCTTGCTGCCGTCAGCTTGTTTCCGAGGTTGGTGCCTTCGAGTATTGACCTTGCCTACAGCCTGACGGTTTATAACGCTTCCTCCACGCACCGGACCCTGGCCACCATGCTGGTTATCGCTCTGATCGGAATGCCGTTGGTTTTGGCCTACACCATCTTGATCTACCGGGTGTTCAAAGGGAAAGTGCTGCTTACCAAGGAAAGCTATTAACCCGGCTCTGAATCGATCGAGACTGAAGTGGGAAAGAAAACTTGTTCACCGCTGATCCCTCGGAAAACATTCTGAGGGTGGAAGGCGGTCGCCTTGTTCGCGGTCAAGATCGCCGTGATAAAGCAACTAGTACGATTAATTCCATTTGCGCCCCTCGAACACGAGGCGGTTGCCAATGCCGAGAGGGCACTTCCTGTTGCCCTGTGTAGTGAGTCTCACGCGCCGAGCCGTTTGTTTTTCCGATTTGGCCTCGCGGTTTTTCTTTCGCTCGATCTCCTAGCGCTCCGTCTCTACGTTAGTCGTCTCCACAGCCCACAGCATTACGTGCCGTTTATGCTCATCGCGCTTGCCACTCCGGTCGTTTTCTATTGCGGTTTTCCCATTCTGCGCCGGGGTTGGATCGGGGCGCGGAATCGCACACTCCGAGTTGAATCGCTCTTGAGCATTGCTGTGCTGACGGCCTACTTGTTTAGTGTGGTGCAGGCGTTTCGCGGCACTTTTCAGGTCTACTTTGATGCCGCAAGCGTGATCGTCACCTTCCTGTTGGCTTGCAAACTAATCGAGTGGAGTGCCAAGCAGAAGACTTCGCGCTGGGTCGCGCTTCTGTATCAATTCGTTCCCGCTAAGGTCCTCTTACTCAACGAGAATCAAGAGCATTTCGTCAGTGTGGATTCACTGAGCCCCGGGCGTTTGTGTCTCGTCAAAGCGGGAGAGCGATTCCCCGTCGACGGTGTAGTGCAACATGGGGAATCCCACGCCGATGAGTCTTGGCTTACAGGAGAATCAACACCGGTTGCGAAGGCACCTGGCTCGCACGTAATCGCCGGCAGTCTAAACCTCTACAATGTGCTACGCGTCCAAGCCACGCACAACGTTTCCGGGTCCACTCTGTCGCGCATCATCGCGCTGGTAGAGACCGCCCTCGGCAATCGTTCCGAATTGGAGAAGGCTGTCGATCGTCTCTCGCGTATCTTTGTGCCTTCTATTTTCATGGTTGCACTGGCCACATTCGCTATTTGCTGGCTTGGCAATTTCGCCACGTTTGGCGCCGCTCTGATGCGCGGCGTCACTGTGTTGGTGATTGCTTCTCCCGGTGTCCTCGGACTCACCGCGTCATTGGCCATCACGGCGGCTCTGGGGTCGGCAGCCGGTCGCGGTATTCTGATACGCGACACGCACGCTCTGGAAATACTGGGACGCGTGAAACACTTTATCCTGGATAAAACCGGCACCATGACGGAAGGGAACTTTCAGTTGCTTGGTTGCGAGTTGGATCCCAACTTCAGTTCCTCGCCCGCTTGGATGCAAGCTAACGCGGCGAATGCCGACCAGGATTCTTTGCCTGCGGATTTCCCTTTCGACGTCAGCGGCCCTTCTTATGAGCACACCTTTGCTCTTCTCGCCTCACTTGAACAATATTCCGAGCATCCACTCGGCAAAGCCGTCGTCCAGTTTGCTCGTGAAAACCATATCACCCTGGGCGAAGCTACCTGCGTGGAGATTCATAAAGGCCTCGGCATTACTGGAATCGTAGACAACAAGAGTATGTTCATCGGCGGTCGCCGGCTCATTCAAAATTTGGCCGTCACCATTGATGTGCGGTCAGAACTGATTGCTCGCCGTTGGGAGTCACAGGGACAGAGCGTTACGTTTTTCGGTTGGGACGGCGGGTTGCAGGGATGCCTCGGCTTTGGCGACACACTCCGCGCGCATGCCGCCGCCCTCATTGCCGATCTCAACACCCGGGGCATCGCGCTTCATCTCCTCTCCGGAGATTCCCGCATCACTACCGAAGCTATTGCGCGTCCGCTTGGGTTGACAAGCATTCACCCCGGTGTATTGCCGCAACAAAAAGCCGAAGCGGTCCGTGATTGGAAAAAGCGCGGAGAGATCGTGGCCATGATCGGCGACGGTGTTAACGACGCGCCTGCTCTTGCCGAAGCGAATATCGGAATCGCCATGGGTTCGGGTATGGCAAGTGCCATGCCGGCTTCCTCAGTGGTCCTCACGGATAACGATTTGCGAAAGATCCCAGAACTCCTCGACCTTTCAAAAAGGACCGTTCGAATCGTCCGGCAGAATTTGTTCTGGGCCTTTTTCTTTAGTACGACTGGAATCACTCTGGCTGTTACGGGGATGGTCAGCCCAACTGTTGCTGCTGCCGCAATGCTGCTTCCCAGCTTGGCCGTCGTTGCAAACTCGCTCCGGATCTCCCGGACGATCTCCGCGAATTGATGGATGTTGCAAAAAATCAGTTAGAATGGCGGATGCGCTCGGCCAAAGAGCGAGCTCGTTCCCGTGCAATTTCCACGAAGCGGGAGTCATCGGAGATTTGATCCAGCAGCGGCAGAACCCTTTTCGGTTCTGGCAACACTCCCTTCGTGAAATCCGTTTCCAACTCCAGAAGTGCATCATTCACGCCCAGACGGTCGTATTTCATCCGCCGTTGCAGCAGGTCGATCAACTCCTGCTGGCGAGCCAGCCCTTCACAGATTTGTAGTAACTCTGTCGCTTCCGGATTCACTGTGTAATTAAACGTAACTTCATAGGCCTCGGACCCATGCTCCCATCGGAAGGTTTTCGCCCCCAAATTCGCGATTTTGCGATGGACGTCGAGATCCAGGCCCTTAAACTCGTTCAGTTGGGCTGCCAACTGAAATATCCTCGCGCGTATCGCGGAGCTAACCTGGAACGGCGTCGCGCCGGGGTCCTCATCGAGCTGTCTAATCTCGTAGGAAGCTGTGTCTGAATCCTCGTTAATCTTGATTTCAATGAATTCCGGCGTGCTGGATTTGAAGATGCGTCGGTACGTAAAAACGCTGGACCCACTTGCCGGGGAGCCCTGCGCCCCCGTTGCAAGCACACAAAGTAGAATCGTCAGAGTCAGAACCGCACGAATTATTGCTTTCATCGGATCATCGGTCTGCTTGGCTGTACATTCCATGCTCCGCTGTTGGACGACCAGAGCCCACCGGGCGTTTTTGTTTCTTGTTCTTTTTATCCGCGGTTACGTCCCGTTTGCTGACCCCAAACCGCTTCTCGAATTCGTCCGTCTGTAAGTGACAAAACGCCACGGCCAGCGCATCCGCCGCATCCGTGGGCTCCGGGATCACTTCCATTCTTAATTGCGCCTTTACCATTTGTTGCATTTGCCGCTTGTCCGCATGGCCGTACCCGGCGACACAGGCTTTAACTTCCCGAGGCGAATAACTACGGACTGTTACTCCCAGCTGTTGCCCCGCAAGCAGCACGACACCTCGCACCTCGGCCAACCGCAACGCCGTCCTCATATTCAGCGCGGTAAATACCGATTCCACTGCCATCACATCCGGTTTGTATTTTTCAATAAGCTCGCATAGCAGCGCGTGCACATCTTGCAGTGCCGCTCCTGGCGAGAACTTCTGCCGCTTAGCCGCAACTTGAAACGCACCATAGTGCAGCACCCGGAAGGTCCCACCGCTACGCTCGATGATTCCGTAGCCCGTGGGGCCCGCCGCGGCCGGATCCACCCCCAACACCCGCACACATTCGCTGGACTTCGTGCTACCAGTGGCGCTCATGTCTGCTAGTCTAAAGCGAACTCTGCGCGCCCTCCAACAACTAAGAAGCGGAAATAGAAAAGGCCACCCTCAAAAACAAGAGTGGCCCCAATGCCCTGTCCCAGGTTAGCCGGCGCTTACCGCCGCCTGGATCTCAGACTCATCGATATCAAAATTCGCGTACACATGCTGTACGTCGTCGTGCTCTTCCAGCGCTTCTACCAGTCGCAGCATCTGCGTGGCTTGCTGCCCAGTCAGCTTTATATAGTTTTGCGGCACCATGGCGACCTCAGCCGAGGCCGGAGTGATCCCTGCTTTCGTTAGCGTCTCTTTCACGGACTCCAATGACTCCGGCGGCGTCACGATATACCAACTGGAGCCGTCGTCTTTCATGTCTTCCGCACCTGCTTCCAGAACCAAATCCAGCAATTTTTCTTCACTGGCAGCTTCTTTCGGCACCGTAATTTCACCCTTGCGGTGGAACATCCAGCCTACCGCCCCGGCTTCCGCCATGTTTCCGCCGTTCTTACTCATCAAGTGACGGAACTCACCAACAATGCGGTTTCGGTTGGTGGTTACAACCTGGATCAGCATGCCCACTCCGCCTGGTCCATATCCCTCGAACATCGCCTCTTCGTACTGTTCGCCTTCGAGTTGTCCGGTTCCCCGAAGGATGGCGCGCTCGATGTTTTCATTCGGCATGTTCTCGTTCTTCGCCGCCAAAATGGCCGTGCGAAGTCGAGGATTCGAATTGGGGTCGCCTCCTCCGATGCGCGCGGCAATGGTGATTTCACGTATGATTCTCGTGAAAACCCTGCCCCGCTTTGCATCAGTGGCAGCTTTCTTGTGCTTAATCGTGGCCCATTTTGAATGCCCAGACATGACAATTCCTCTTCTGTTACTCGTGGCCTCGACGGCCATCTGAATTTGGGTTAAATAGTACCCCGCCACTGCCAAGGAATAGACTCGCGGCTCATCCTACCCGCATTGCGGGGTTACTTGTGCGGAGACCCACATCTCAGCGACAGCCGCGACGGAGCGACCCTCCCTGAAACTCAATCATTCTAGCATACTTACACAAAATCAGTGAGCCGCACCCGACGCTACGGGCATCGTCGCGAGCAGCCCTCGTGGATGTATACTTGGATGGCTTAATGCTCCTGGATTAAATTCGTGGGTCCGCTAAGCAAACTCAAGCCGTGTTCAGCTGAGGTGGTCGTTGCCTGAGCCTCGCTACCGAGTGCTTGCGCTCTGCTCTCATCCGGTTCAGTACATGTCCCCGCTCCTTCGCCACCTGGCCGGGCACCCTCAGCTCGATCTTCACGTCGTGTACTGCTCCATGAGGGGTGCCGAGCCCGCCCTGGATCCCGAATTCGGGACCACCGTCCAGTGGGATGTTCCACTTTTGGATGGCTATTCATGGACAAACATACCCAATCGCGGCTTTGGTGACTCTCGCGTTTGGGGGCTGTTCAACCCAGGCCTTTGGGGCTTTATACGCAGGGGCCGATTTGATGTTGTGCTCAGCTATGTGGGCTATGTATGGAGTTCCTTCTGGATTGCCTACTTCGCAACTCGTCTGTCTCCTTGTGCCTTTGTTTTTGGTACCGACGCCAGCAGTCTAGCGCCCCGCGATGCAGCCCGATGGAAACCCCTGCTCAAGAAGCTCGCGTGGCCACATCTCTTTGGGCTAGCGGACCAGGTAATTGTGCCGTCTTCCGCAGGACGCGAAATGATGCGGTCTTTAGCTATTCCGGAGAATCACATCACACTCACACCGTTCGTCGTCGACAACGATTGGTGGACTGAGCAGTCTCATCTGGTCGATCGAGCTGCGATCCGCTACCTCTGGGGTTTGGGCCCACAGGACCTTGCGGTTCTTTTTTGCGCCAAACTCCAACCTTGGAAGCGCCCGCTTGATCTTCTGCGCGCCTTTGCAAAAGCAAACGTTCCCGGAACTCATCTGATTTTTGCCGGAGACGGACCACTTAAGGAACAGTTGCAAGAAGAAGCGCGCACTCTGGGGATCGGTCAACGTGTGCGGTTCCTGGGTTTCGTCAATCAGTCGCAGCTCCCAGCGACCTACACAGCGGCTGATTTGTTCGTCTTACCTTCAGACTATGATCCCTGCCCAGTCGTGGTATGCGAATCTATGCTTTGTGGCTTGCCTGTTCTCCTGAGCAGTGAGATTCGTGGACGCTTCGATCTAGTCCAGCCGAGCGTCACTGGCGATATTTTTACTTGTGGCGACGTCGACGGATTGGCGGCGCTTCTTCGCACCTATTTGACTGATCGTGACCGGCTCCATCATCTTGGCCAGTGCGCGCGTGAACGAATGGCTACGTGGTCTCAGCGAGAAGCCTTGGATGCGGCGCTGCTAGCCATCCAAAGCGCTGTCCAGCATCGTCGCGGGCAGCGCGGCACCTAGCAGCCAAGCCCGCCCCTCGTATATTTATGATACCGTCACAACAGGAGTCCGCATTCCCTTTGAACGGTGCCCTTGCTGGTGCTGGTCACAGAACTGACGATCCCATGAAAGAATGTTTTCTCAGCCTTGACGTTTGTCCTCCCGCGCGGATGCCCATCGCTGGCGTGAGGCATTGCCAATGAAGGGGGTAGGAGCACTCCCGCAGTTGCGCAGTACGCGGAATCCGCTCTTGGCACTTGGATTCTCTGCTGCAGCGCTTTTTCTAGCCTACAAGGCGGCGCAGGCGATCCTGGCCAACGACCTGAATACCCTTGGCCTCGCAGCACTTCTTCTTATCGGTGGCGCCGTCGTTATCGCAATCCTTAACGATTGGAAAAGAGGCCTTTACCTCCTGGTTGGATGGATCCTGTTTGAGGATTTTGTTCGAAAATACCTCGGCAACAACATGGCCATCTACTTCGCCAA
>Ga0335072_10004966_pt1 | contig 19638 bp, 16 predicted proteins | sample Lox_Sample_21_FD_206725 | JGI IMG/M metagenome (GOLD analysis project Ga0335072, IMG submission 206725) | Soil microbial communities from Loxahatchee National Wildlife Refuge, Florida, United States - Lox_Sample_2.1 | ecosystem: Environmental > Terrestrial > Soil > Wetlands | place: USA...
GTCGGCATTCCGCTCGACGTGCTTTACGCACCAGTGGAGCATTCCACGCACGTACTGCTGGTGGTCGGCGCTGGTATGCTGACCGTGGCGCTGGCGCTGGCGATGCTGATTGGCCACCGTATCTCCGGGCCGATTCGCAGCCTGGTGAGCTATGCCGCGGTGGTCGGCCAAGGCCGGCCGGTTCCCCTACGCCTGACGGGATTGCGGGAAACCGACGCCGTGGCATGTTCGTTGCATCGTGAGAGTGAGAATTTACGCCAGACCATGGAAGAACGTGAACAAGCCGCCGCCGCCCTCCACGCCAGCGAGGAGCGCAAGCAGGTCCTGCACCAGGCCGTGTTGGCGCAGGAAAATGAACGCACGCGCATCGCGCGGGAACTGCATGACAGCCTGGGTCAATACCTGACCGCGCTGCAGCTTGGCCTGAACGCGATCGGGCGATCGAACAGCGATCCCGCCGTGGGCGATGAGCTTGCCAGGCTCCGCGACCTCACCTCTGAAATCGGTCACGAGGTCAACAGGATTGCGTGGGAGCTGCGGCCCACGGCGCTGGACGATCTGGGATTGGAGACGGCGATCGCACAATATCTTGAGGAATGGTGTGAGCGCTCGCAATTGCAGTTCGATCTGCAGGTCAATCTGGGCCATCGGCGGCTGCCGCAAACGATCGAAACGACTGTGTATCGTGCGCTGCAGGAGGCCGTGACCAACGTCGTGCGTCACGCCGAGGCACAGCACGTCGCTGTGATCCTGGAAATGGTGGGGCGACAGTTGCAACTGATTGTCGAGGATGATGGCAAGGGCTTTCCGCTCAATGATGACAGCGGGGGCGGGCAGGGCACTCTGCATCTCGGTCTGCTGGGCATTCGCGAACGGTTGGCGCTGGTTGACGGGACATTGGAGATCGAGTCCTCCCCGGATGGCGGGACGAGTTTATTCGTGCGGGTGCCGGTTTGAAGAAGCGACGTAGTTCTCCTGGACGGGACAGGCTAAACCCGACTGGCCGCAGCAAGATTTCCCGGCTTTTGCCGCCGGGGGATCTGTCGCTTTCTGTGAGCGGATTGAGCGATTTTCCTGGATCGCTTCGACGCGAGGAGAGCGACGATACTGCACGTACTGCATTCGAGCCCGGCGCACCGCGTGGACCGCAACGGTCCATGATGCCGTTGCGCGTGCTGATGGCCGATGATCATCCGATCGTGCTGGCCGGGATGAAGGCATTGGTCGCGTCCGATCCTGACCTCGACATTGTCGGCGAGGCCCGCGACGGCCGCACGGCTTTGCAGCTTGCCAAGGATCTGCGTCCGGATGCCGCGGTGCTGGACATCGGAATGCCGGGCCTGAACGGGCTGGAGGTAGCGCAGGCCATGCGCACCGAAGCCCCCGACACACGCGTCGTGATCCTGACGGTGCACGAGGACCGCGCCTATCTGCGGCAGCTTCTGGAAGCCGGCGTATCGGCCTACCTGCTGAAGCGCTCGGCCGCCGAGGAGCTGGTGCGCGCGATCCATGCGGTGGCCGCCGGCGGCCTGTATCTGGACCCGGCGGTGGCCGGCAAGGTGGTCGGATCCGCGACGCGCGCCACTCCCAGCTCGCCGCCTGGCGCCCCGCCCGAGCTGAGCGAGCGGGAAAACGAGGTCCTGCATTTCGTGGCAGAGGGGCACACGAGCAAGGAGATCTCGTCGCGCCTGGCGATCAGCGTGAAGACGGTGGAGACCTACAAGGCGCGGGCGATGGAAAAGCTCGGGTTCAAGACGCGGGTCGATGTCGTGCGCTATGCGTCGAGCCGTGGGTGGCTGAACGAGCGATAGGGGCGTGGCCCAGGCGGCACCGTCGTTCTTGTCCTGGCCGGACGTGGCGCGCTGGCTTCAGGGTAACGCCAGCCGGCAATTTTATTGTGTCCGACATGCCTTGCATCTTCCGCAGGGAGGGTCGCAAGGGCGGGTTTAGCGGCCTCTGGTTGGGTGAGGGTACGTTGGGGTAGAGCCGCCCGCAGAGCGGAACCAACCTCGATCATGTTGACCCTCCCAGGTTAGCCCTCCATGCTCGACCGGGATTGCTTCGTCCCTACGCTCCGCGCAATGACACGTATCCAACCGGAGTCATTTCCATGAAGCTCGGTCTGTTCATCAACACGCAATTCCCCGAAGGCACTTCCATCCCGGCGCGCATCCCGGAACTGGTCGAGCAAGTGCGCACCGCACGTGACGCCGGCTTCGTATCGCTGTGGTTCCCGCATCATTTCCTTACGGATCCGCTGCAAATGCTGCAGATCACGCCGATGATGGCGTATCTCGCCGCCGAGGCACACGGCATGGCCATCGGCCCCAATATCCTGATCCTGCCCTTGCTCAATCCAGTGCAGGTGGCGGAAGAAGCGGCAACGCTCGATGTGCTGACCGGCGGCAATTACATCCTCGGCGTCGGCCTTGGCTATCGCGAACCCGAGTTCCACAGCTTCGGCATCCCGCTATCCGAACGTGCTGCGCGCTTTACGGAATCGATCCGGCTGATGCGGCGGCTGTGGACCGAGGATCGCGTCAGCTTCGAGGGCAAGTTCTTTTCTGTGAAAGACGCCGGTATCGGCATGAAGCCCATCCGCGCCGGCGGGCCGCCGATTTATATTGCGGCCCAGGTGGATGCGGCGATCAAGCGTGCGGCGCGGATCGGCGACGCGTGGCTGATCGTGAATGCATCGCATCTCGATACGGTGGACAAGCAGATGCGCTTGTATCGTGAAGCGCTGGCAGAAGCCGGACGCACGCCGCTTGAATATCCGATCGCCCGTGAATGCTATGTCGGCGCCAGCCATCACGCGGCTTTGGCAGAGTGCCGCGCAGCGTTGGAGTACAAATACAACGCTTATGCGTCCTGGGGCCTGGGCAGCTCCACGTCCCAGCCGTTTGAAGAATTCGCCCGCGACCGGTTCATCATCGGCGACAAGGTGTCGGTGAAGGAAGACATCGCGCGGTATCGCGAGCGCCTGGGCGTGGATCATTTCATCATGCGCTGCCAATGGCCGGGCCTGCCGCAGGATCGCGTTCTGGGATCGATCCGGCGGCTGGGAGAAATATTCGGCTGTTAGAAACCGGCACAGTTTCCCCTCCCCTTGTGGAAATGTAGTCACAAGGGGAGGGGGAAGCCTTTCATCCGGGCACGGGCGGGTCGCGCCGGCGGATGGTGAATGACATGTGCCGCGGCTACCATCGGCCGGGATCGCGACGTCAGCTTCCATGCGGCTCGATCAACGTTCGCCAAGATTCAGCTTGACCATTATCCGGACGAACCTGCCGCCCAGAAGCGGCCGGGCGGTCATGCCCCAGTCTGCACGCCGCAGACGCCCCACCGCCTCCACGACGTTGTGGTGCCAGTCGAGAGTCAGCGCGAACGATCGGGTGACGCCGTGCATGGTCAGTGCGCCGGCCATGCCGTCTGGCGCGCATGCGCCATCATAGGCGAGAGTCGGAAAGTGCGCCGCGTCGAGGAAATCCGGTCCCAGCACTGTCCCGGTCATCGCGCCGGGCGACATCACGAGGCTGGCGACATCGACGTGCAACACAACGCGGCAACGGGTGCGGTCATCGGGGTCGTAGCTCAGCACGCCGTCGAAGCGCCCAAACCGGCCATCCAATGGGAACAGTCCGAGGCCATAGGTGCGGATGGCAACCGTACTGCTGCCGGGTGCCAGCTGTACCTCGCGCGGGATGGTGCCGTCGCTGGCGCCGGCGAGGAAGCTCCATAACGCCAGCAGCAATAATGCGAATCGCCTGATCACGCGTGACTCGATCCACCGCGGTGCCCGCTTATGAATGCAGTGCCGCCCGGATCTTTTCTGCCAACTCCGGGCGGCGGTACGGCTTGCGGATCAGCCGCTCCTGCCAGTCAGACGCACCGGCCCTGTCGTGCATTCCCGCGTAGCCGGTGGTGAACAATACCTTCAGCCTGGGACGCATGGCAGATGCGGCCTCGGCGAGCTGAAAGCCGGTCAAGCCCCCAGGCATCGTGACATCGGTGAACAACAGATCAACCGTCGTGCCGGCTCGTAACAATGCCAGCGCCGCGGGTCCGTTTGCCGCGGACAGCACCGAGTAGCCGAGGGAACGCAAGTGTCGTTCCGCCACTTGGCGCATTTCAGCACTGTCGTCCACCACCAGTATCGTCTCATGCCCGGTTGGGAGGCCGGGGAAAGGCGCTCGGCACGCTACCGCGGCATCCGGCTCACCGGCGACCCGCGGCAAGAAGATCGACACAGTCGTGCCGATCCCGACCGTGCTGGCAATCGTCAGATGCCCGCCTGACTGGTGAACGAAGCCGTAGATCATACTGAGCCCCAGTCCGCTGCCCGAGCCGGGCGGTTTGGTGGTGAAGAACGGCTCGATCGCCCGGGCACGCACCTCCGGCGACATACCGACCCCGGTGTCGCTCACCGCCAGTACAGCGTATTCGCCTGGGGAAACACCCGCGCCGTGCGCCGCACCCATCGCCCGTACCCGATCGTTATAGGTGTCGATAGTGAGCACACCGCCATGCGGCATCGCATCGCGCGCGTTGATCGCCAGGTTGAGCAGCGCGTCGCCAATCTGGGATGGATCTGCTCGCACCGGCCAGAGATCGTTGCCAAACACGGTTTCCACACGGACGCCTGTGCCAAGGGTCCGACGCAGCAATTTTATGTGCCGCTCGGCCTCGGCGTTCAAGTTGATCCGCAGCGGCGACAGCGACTGGCCGCGGCCGAAAGCCAGCAGGCGGCGCGTCAGTTCGGCGCCATTGAGCGCGCTCTGCAAAACCTCCTGCGCCAGTTCGGCACGTTCGGGCTCATCTGTCAGCATTTCCAGCAGGCATTCGATGTTGCCGATGATCACGCCGAGCAGGTTGTTGAAATCATGTGCCAGGCCGCCGGAAAGCTGGCCGATGGCTTCCATGCGCTGAGCCTGGCGCAGCGCCTCCTCTGCTTCGCGCAGGCGCGAGATGTCCTCCACGACGGCGAGCAACTGCGGGCCGCTGCCGCCGAGCGGATCGAACACCGACACGCGGATCCGTGCCCAAACAACCACGCCGTCCTTGGTGAGATAGCGCTTCTCCCGCGTACGCCATCCGGGTCCCACGCCTTCAAGCGTCGGAAATATCCGCTGCTCCACCGGTTCGTCCGGATGCGTGATCGAGACTATGCTACGCCCGATCAGTTCGTCCGGAGTATAGCCGAGCATTTGGCAGAACGCTGGGTTCGCCTGCAAAATTCGACGATGGTGGCCTTCCGACAGCGTGATGCCGAACGGGCTGCCTTCGAAAATGCGGCGGAATCGGTCCTCGCTTTCGCGCAGTGCAGCAACGGTGTGGCGGATGTCATCGATATCCGTCAATGCACCGACCCAACGGGGTCCTTTGCCATCACCGGAATCGGCGATTGGCACCGATTGCGCCAAGAACCAGCGATATTGGCCATCCCTGCCACGCAGGCGGAATTCCGCGGCAAATGGTCCATGCTCGCAAACCGCCTGCCGCCAGTGGGCAGTCACGCCGGCAGCATCCTCCGGATGGACGCGATCCCATCCGATCTCACGGGTGAACTGGTTGGCAGCGCCGGTATAGTCGTTCCAGCCGCGGTTGAGGAATTCACCGGTTGCATCGGGAAACAACACGAAGACCATCTGCGGGATCGCATCTGTCAGTCCCCGCAACATCTGCTCGCGGTCACGCAAAGCTTGTTCCGCCTGGCGGCGTTCGGCCGCTTCGCGCAGCAGGGCTTGATTTGCCTTTGCCAATGCCGAGGCACGCTCCACCGCCAGCGCCGCGCGCGCCTGACGATCGTGCCAGATCAGAAGCAGCAGCAGCATGATGAGCCCGGCGCTCACCAAGGTCCGAACTTCGGAAATGACGAAAATGTGGTTGACGCTGTCTGCCGCAACATCAAACCGAGCGGTCCGAGCCCGCTGCTCGTCCTGCGCTATCGCGTCAACCACAGCATGGACAGCTTCGTTCTGTCGCTCCCTGCTCAAGAGTTCCTGCGCCAGATCCGGGGTTGGCAGGGAGCCCCGCCCGGCTGCCATGTCCAACGACGCTGTTTGCTGGGCCACAGCCTGCGTGAGGGCATCCAGCTTTTGCTGCAGCGCCGGTGGATCGCCGGTAAGTGCACGAAGTTGGTCGATGTCGACTGCCAGGTGTCTGCTTGCGGCGCGATATTGCTGCACGGCACGCGACCGGTCGGACACCAGGGCGTCACGGACATCGCGTCCCATTTTGCCGATATCATCTCTTATTTGCAATAACACGCCAGCCGCAGCGTCGCCATTGCGAACCTTCGCATACTCCCTGTGCAAGCCGCGCAAGACAATGACGCCGAGGGTTGTATTGATGACGACCAGCAGGACGGCGACGGCGGCAATTGCGGGTTTGGGCCGCAACCAATGGAAATAGCGATCGGGACGCAGGCGGTCCGTCCACCTGGCGGCCTTGCCAGGCGGGTTACGGTCCATCGTCAGAACGGCGGCATCCACCGTGACGGGGCTGTCCGCAATGTGGGGCATCGAACCAGGCCCATCATGAACGCATTAACACGCTAGTGGCGTTGACCGGTTCATGCAACCAACAATTGCTCGAACCGCGCCTGCTACACCTGGATCCGTTTCGCCAGGTGTCGGTCTGTCCGGTGGCCGCTGCAGCCTGGTTTCAGCGGCTGCGCGTCGTCACGGGCACCTCGGCCAACACTAATCCATCACCGCATGCCCGCCGCCGCCACCCTGCGACGGTTTCCGCATAAAGAGCAGAATGGCCATAATTGGAATGGCCAGGATTCCCATCAGCCAGTAATCGTTGTTGTAGGCGATCACTTGCGCCTGATACGTGATCATCTGGTTGAGCATCGTCGCGCCATGCCTGGTCATCGGGGAGAGTGAATGCATGATCGCCGGTGCCACCTGCAGGGCTCTGTTCAGTGGTGACGCAAACACTGACAGCACCGAATGCTCTACCTGGGTGTTCTGCGTAATCAACGCTTCGAAGATTGAAATCCCCATCGACATCCCGATGCTACGGACCAAGGTGAGGAATGATGTGCCTTCATAGCGCAGATCAGGTGCCAGCGTGGCGAAGGCGACCACGTTCAGCGGCACGAAGATGAATCCGACGCCGGCACCCTGGATCATCGTGTTGTAGATCAGCGTCCATTCGTTCACCCCCGGCGTCCAATCGGATAGCCGGAACATGCTCCAGCTCAGCAGCACCACGCCGAATGCCATGATCCAGCGCGAATCGACCTTGTTGGCCAGCCGGCCGGATATCATCATCGCGATCATGGTGCCGATGCCGCGCGGTGCCAGCAGCAGCCCGGCGACATCCACCGGGTAATTGCCCAGAAGCTGCAACCACGGCGCCAATAGCGCCGTCGAGGCGAGCAAGATCATGCCCACCACGAACATCACCAGGAAGCCGATGACCAGGTTGCGGTCCTTGAAGATGCTCGGGCTGACGAAGGTGCGCTCGCCGGTGATCATGTGGACGATGAAGGCGTAGAATCCGACCACCGCCATGATCGCCTCGATGATGATCTCGGTGGAGCCGAACCAGTCCTTCGTTTCGCCGCGGTCCAGCATGAGTTGCAGGCCGGCGATGCCGATGGCGAGCGACCAGAAGCCGAACCAATCGAAGGCCACGCCGCGCTTCGGGCGCTGGCGCGGCAGCGCGTACCACAGGCCCAGCGAGCACAGGATGCCGAACGGCAGGTTGACGAAGAACACGTAGCGCCAGTTGTAGAGCTCGGTCAGGTAGCCGCCGAGCGTCGGGCCAAGGATTGGCCCCAGCATCACGCCCATGCCCCAGACAGACATGGCCCAGCCACGTTCCTCGGCCGTGTAGATGTTGAGCATCGTGCCTTGGGACAGCGGCACGAGTGCGGCGCCGAACAGACCCTGGATCAGACGGAACAACACCATTTCGTAGAGCGAGGTGGCGACGCCGCACGCCATCGATGCGATGGTGAAGCCGATCACCGACACCAGGTAGATCGCGCGCGAGCCGAAGCGGGCTGCAAGCCAGCCGACCGGAGCGGTCATGATCGCGGCGGCGACGATGTAGGATGTCAGGACCCAGGTGATCTCGTCATAGCTCGCGGACAGGCTGCCTTGCATGTAGGGCAGCGCCACGTTGGCGATGGTGGAATCCAGCGCTTGCATCAATGTCGCCACCATCGCGCACACTGTGATGATCGTGCGATTCGGGACTACCTCTTCGTAGCCGGAAGCATGTCCGGACATAGTATTGCCTTTAGAAGAGATTGCCGAGCGTGCGGTGGTGGTGGGTGTCGATGGATATCTCGGCGCTCATGCCGGCGGAGAGCGGCGGCTGGTGCGGGTCCGGCTTGATATCGACGCGCACCGGCACGCGTTGCACCACCTTCACCCAGTTGCCGGACGAGTTCTGCGCCGGCAGAACAGAAAATTCCTGGTCGGTGGCGCGGGAGACGCTTTCCACGACTCCGTGCCAGACCATCCCCGGATAGGTGTCCACCGTCACGGTGGCCGGTTGGCCCTGGCGTGCATAGGTCAACGCGGTCTCTTTCGGCTCAGCGGCGACCCACATATCGCTCGTTTGCACCAAGCCGAACGCCGCTGTTCCGGCGGGAAGATACTGGCCGGGTTGCAGCTTGTTGACCTGCATCACGACGCCGGCGAACGGCGCATGCACGATGGAATGGCGGTACTCGCGCTCGGCTTCATCCAGTTGTGCCTGGGCTTGTTTGTAAGCGGGCATTTGCTCGACCGGCATGGCGACGGCGCCGCCCAGCCGCGCCAGCACGGATTTTACATTTGCCTGGTTGCCGCCCAGCGTCGCCTGGTCGGCCAGCAACTTGGATCGCGCATTGTCGAATTCCTGCTGCGTGACCGCCCCGTGCTTCACCAGATTGGCGTAACGGTTGTAATTGTCCTGGTCGTTCTGCACGATCGCTTGTTGTGCCGCGACCTGGCGCTCGGCACGCAGGTAGTCTGCCTTGAGAGATTGTAATGTCAGGACGGTCTGGTTGAGATTGGCCCGGGCATTGTCGAGCGCGATCTGGAACTTCTCGGGATCGAGGCGGAACAATACCTGGCCTTTGGCAACATGCTCGCCTTCGAAGACGGGGATCTGGTTCACGATGCCGGAGACGTCGGTGGAAACGGTCAGCACGTTGGACTGCACGTAGGCGTCATCGGTCGTCACGTAGCGACCGCCGGTCAGATAGTACCACAGGCCGCCAATGACCAGCACCGCCGTGCCGAGGGCGAACAAGCTGTAGCGGAGAACGCGGCGCGGCCGGCGGCCGCCAGGGATGGGAGGCTGCGCGCTGACCTGCCGCTCGGGTTCGCGGCGCGCGGTGGTGGAACGATTTTCGGCGGCGGGACGGGCTTCGGTTACGACGTCATTCATTGGAAGGCTGCCCCCGGCTTGATGCTTGGCAACAAAAGCGGGAGCGCTACGGCAGACGGCATGATCGTACTATCAGCTTATTATGTGCGGGCATATAGTTGGTTGCGTCCGCCGGTTCCATTGAGCCCTTGTCGGTACCGGCATGATGAATGAACGTGACTCGCTGCGCCGTGGGCTCGCGACGGGATGGGCTGGCGCAGTGACGCATGCTCCGGCGTTGCTTCACGTTTCCGGGATTGGCAGTCGAGCAGCACTTTCCAGAGGATTTGCCGGACCAATTAAGCGCGCAGTCAAGGAAGGAGTTCCCACCATGCGTTCCAGCTTGCTGTCGCTGATCGCTTTGCTTGCGTTTGGCGTGGCGCCGGCGGGCGCACAGCCGGTCGTGCAAGCGGGTCCCGGCAAGGTGGTGACCGGACCGCCGAGTTTGCCAAGCGTGGAGCCGGCGTCGCCGAGCGCGAGCAATATCAGCGGCGCCGACACTCGTTCGGTGATTGCGCCAGCACTGCCGCCGGTGAATCTGCCGCCGAACGCGACGGCAGCGGACTATCTGCGCGCGGCGCAGAGCGCCTTGGCCGCGGGCCAGACTGGCCGCGCGCAATCGGCACTGGAGAATGCCGAGACTCTGCTGCTGACTCGATCGGTGCCGCTGGGGGCGACCGGGGCGCCGGATCAGAATCCGGCCATCGGTAACATCGAATCGGCGCTGAACGCGCTGGCCGCCAATAATATCCAAGCCGCGATGGGCATTGTGCAGCAGACGATTCCGATGGCAGGGCAGGGACGTCCGCCGGCCCCGCCTGGACCGCCGGGTTAGGCGACGCAGCCGGCGGTGGCCCTCGCGCCGTTGGAGGATCGGCGTATGGTACGTGGTTGCATCCGGCGAGGTCCGACATGTCCCAGCTTCTGCTCCGCCACGGCATATTCCTGCCGCCATTCCATCCGATGGAGGAGAACCCGACACAGTGCCTCGAGCGTGACCTGGAGCTGATGGCCTGGCTCGACAAGCTTGGGTTTCATGAAGCGTGGATCGGCGAGCACCATTCTGCGGGGTGGGAGACGATCAGCTCGCCGGAATTGTTCATTGCCGTAGCGGCGGAACGCACGCGGTCCATCCGCTTCGGTACTGGCGTGGTCTCGCTGCCCTACCACAATCCGCTGATGACGGCGAACCGGATCATCCAGCTCGATCACATGACGCGCGGGCGGGTTATGTTCGGCGCCGGCCCGGGATTGCTGGCGTCCGATGCGCTGATGCTGGGCATCGATCCCAACGTGCAGCGCGACCGAATGGCGGAGGCGCTGGACGTGATCCTGCGCTTTTTCAAGGGCGAGATCGTTAGCGAGACGACCGACTGGTACACTTTTCACAATGCGCGGGCGCATCTGCTGCCGTACACGACGCCTTATCCGGAGGTGGCGGTGGTGAGCGCGGTCACGCCGTCGGGTGGGCGGCTGGCGGGCAAATACGACCTCAGCATGATCTGCGTCGCGGCGACCAATCCATTCGGATTTGACGCGCTGGATGCGAACTGGAAGATCGCCAACGATATTGCGGCAGAGCATGGGCGGCGGATGGATCCGGCGCGCCTGCGCCTGGTGGGGCCGATGCATATCGCTGAGACCCGGGCGAAGGCCTATGAAAATTGCAAGTTCGGGTTTGAACGGTACCTTGGTTATTTGAACAATAATCAGCCGCGATTCCTGCCACCGGCGGGCGCCGACCCGGCGGAATGGTTCGTGGAGAACAAGTTCGGTGTGATCGGTACGCCCGACGATGCGGTGGCGCTGGTCGAGCGGTTGCTGGCGAAGCAAGGCTCGTTCGGCGTGATGCTGCAGCAGGCGCATAACTGGGCGGATTGGGAAGCGACGAAACGGTCTTATGAATTGTACGCCCGCTATGTGATGCCGCGGTTCTCCGGGGACAACGTGGCGCGAGTGGAGTCGTTCAACTGGTGCACCGCGCATCGCGATGAACTGACGGAGAAGCGGTCCGCGGCAGCACGTGCGATGTTCGACAAGCATGAGGCAGAGCAACGGGCACGGCAGGCGACGGCGCGGCCGGCGAAAGGGCGGGAGGCTTGGTAAGTCAAGTCTGGTCGTGACCTTGTGCGATGGAACCCGGTGAGCGACCGTCGACACGATCGGAAGCAGGATGCGCGGGCATGATTCGCGGGCTAGCCCGAACGAGGTCGCTTCGTTTCTGCACTCCTCGCAATGCCATATGGAAGGCGTGAGTTACGCTCCACTGACACCGGGTGCTATCCGGTTCTGGTGCCGGGCGTTACCGACTGACCGAGCGCCATGCCCGCGCCGAGGGCGATGGCCCCGCTCGCCATGCCCAAGATTGTCAGTCCGATGGCCGCGCCGGCCAGCCAGGGCGGCACCGGCTTTGCGCCTGGACCACTGCCGGTACTCGCTTTTCCGTGCATCGAGCTGCTCCTTCAATGCGTTATGACAAGGGGATGATGCGTCGTAATGCAAGTCGTGCTGCCCTGCATTGGCAGTTGCCGGCCATACGCCATCTTCACGCGATGTGCCGCCCACCATCCACAAATAGGTTTGCGCCGGTGATGTAGCGGCCTGCGTCGGAGCATAGCAGCAACGCCGTCCCCACCAGATCGTCCGGCGTGCCCAATCGCCCGACCGGGATGCGGGCACTGATCGCTTCGCCCTCGCTCGCCATCTGGACGCGGTTCCGCGCGGTCAGGATCGCGCCGGGCGCCAGGTTGTTCACTGTCACGCCTTGGCCACCGTACTGGCGCGCCAGGTTCAGTACCCAACTGAACTGCGCCGCCTTGGTGCCGGCATAGACCAGCATTCGCGGATGCGGCAGCACCTGCTGCACGCTGCCGATCGTCAGCACACGGCCCCAACCGCCCGCCGCCATGGGCGGCACCAGCGCCTGGAGCATCTCCAGCGTGGCGCGGAGGTTCACGGCGATGTGCCGGTCGAAACGCTCCCGGTTGATGTCCTGCCAGTCTTCGGGAATCTCGATCGAGGCGTTCAGCACCAGGATGTCCACCGCCGACCAGGTGGTGACCGCCGCCGCCAGGTGCTTGCCGGCATCGTCGTTGGCAAAATCCTGCGCGAAGGCTTTGGCTTCACCACCGCCGGCGCGGATTTGCGCCACCACGTCGGCCGCATCCCTGGCCTCCTCGTCGGTGCCGGCGTGGTGGATTGCCAGCCGCGCTCCTACCCCCGCCATTGCCAACGCTATGGCGCGACCGATCTCCCGCCGGGCTCCGGTCACCAGAGCGGTACGGCCATCCAAACGAAATCGCAGCAGCGGATCGTCCATCGCGAGCTTCTCATGGTGGGGAAGAAGGCAACCGTCGCATGCGACTGCCGCGTTGTCGATATGATCGGCGCACGGCACTGTCGCGCGTTGCGCCATGACCGAAGCCCTTTGCCTCCGCCGTTATAGCGGCCACTGTCGCGACGGCGCCCGCCGCTCCTCCTTGTGACGGGGAGCCAACTGCGTGGCGTACCACATGCTTCCTGTCCCCGAGCGGTCCCCGCCTTGTCCTTGGTTTCCGAGCATCACCTCATCCACCTGGTCACCGCGTATGGCCCCGGGCTGGTCGGCCTTTTGATAGCGATGGAGGCGATGGGGCTGCCGCTTCCCGCTGAAAGCTTGCTCGTTGCCGCCGCGGCGTCGCTCGCCACGACGCATCGGCCAGGTATCACCTGGGTGATCGTGTCCGCGGTGGCCGGTGCGATCATCGGCGATAATATCGGATATTTGGTCGGCTACACGCTCGGCTGGCGCGCGTTGCGCCGCTGGGGCCGGCATGTGGGATTGTCGGAGGACCGGCTGATCCTGGGCGCCTGGCTGTTCCGCCGCCACGGCGGCACAGTGGTGTTCTGCGGCCGGTTCGTGGTCGTGCTGCGTACCGTGGCGGCATTGCTGGCCGGCGCCAACCGCATGTCCTGGCGTTGGTTCCTGCTGTGCAATTCGGCCGGCGGCACGTTGTGGGTCTGCACCTATGGCCTCGCCGGCTACTGGCTCGGCCACGCGGTGATGCAACTGGCGGCGCCGGTGGGCATCGCGCTTGGAGGCGCGGGATTCTGCATTGTCGTGGCAGTGTTCCTGATGGTTCGCCGTAACGAGCAAGCTCTCATGGAGCGGGCGAAGCGAGAGACGACTCAAGTCCGACCCTGAACATGCCGCGGCGAAACCTGGGCTCGCGGTCGGCTTCGGGAATCTCCGGCATCTGAAGGGGCGGGTTTCCCGTGCGAGATCGTTTGCGGCAGGCAGGACCGTAGCGGACGCGGGATCGACCCGGTCCCCCGCTTCCGGCGGCGCCGCCCCTGGTGTAGACGCCCCCGTAACCCTGCCGCCGGAGCATGCATGACCGCCGCTTATCCCGCCTCGGCCCTGGAACCGGCGCTGACCGGCCCCTTGGTGCTGGCGCTGCCGAAGGGGCGCATCCTCGCCGAGACGGGCCAGGTGCTGGCGCGGGCCGGTGTTCACCCGGCGGCCGACTATGCCGACGAGGACAGCCGGCGCCTGCGCTTTCCCACCGACGATCCGGACCTGGACGTGATCCGCGTGCGTCCGTTCGACGTCGCCACCTTTGTGGCGTTCGGCGCGGCGCAGCTTGGGATCTGCGGCGCCGACGTACTGATGGAGTTCGATTACCCGGAGATCTATGCGCCGCTGGACCTGGGGATCGGGCGCTGCCGCGTGTCCGTGGCGGAGGCGGCGGAAACCGCCGGCAGTGACGATCCCTCGCGGTGGTCTCGGGTGCGGGTGGCGACGAAATACCCGAACATCGCGCAGCGCCATTTCGCCAGCCGAGGGGTGCATGCCGAGGTGGTGCACCTGAACGGAGCAATGGAACTGGCGCCGGGAATGGGGCTGGCCCGGCTGATTGTGGATTTGGTGCAGACGGGCTCGACGCTGAAGGCGAACGGGCTGGTGGAGACGGAGGTGATCGCGCCCGTCACCAGCCGGCTGATCGTGAACCGAACCGCGCTGAAGACGCAGCCGGAGGCAGTGGGGGCTTGGATCGCTCGGTTCCGGGCAGCGCTGGGAGAGGGCTGATCCTCGTTCGGCCGTTAGTGGCGGGTGTCGGTTGTGGATGGGTGAGGGTGGGGCGAATCTCGCGGGTGTCTCGATTCGTTTCCTGCGAGACGTTTGTTGCGGTGATGAGACTGCGTGGCGGTATGGCTGTCGTGGTTGCTCTGTTCGCGTTCCAATGAGTCTCATCGTCATCTCTGTTCGTTTGCCTTGAGACAGCCACAAGTCAGTTCCGATCATGATGGCCGTTTGGTGAGGTTGAGAGCCGTTGCGGACCGACGGCGGCGGGAGCGGTTGCCTGGCACGAATCAGGACGGCGGGGCCGCCGGGTGGCGGTCCCGTTGATGGCAGCGCGAGCATGTCAGGTCAGGCGCGCAGGGCTGCATTCACGATGGACTGGCGCGGGCGGCATAGTGCCATTGCGGCGGCCGGACATGGGGGAGGGGGCGGCGGCAGAAAAGCGCGCGATGGTACGAGGCGAAGCTGCGGCTGTGGCGCAAGGCCTGTTTGCCTCGGATCCGGAACGAATCTGCGTGGTCGAGGGCTGGACCGCCGGCGTGGAAGCGGGGGCGGGGCGGAGAAGGGCGGTCTGGCGCGGTCTGATGCGCGGCGGTGGCGGCGAGCGGCGGGTTGTGCGGCGCGGCGTCGCGCAGCGTTGCTGTTTGTGCTTCGGGCGGGGGCACCGGTGCGAGCGGCATGTTCGGCAATGGCTCAACGCGTGTGGCCGGTGCCTCTTGTGGCGGGGCATCCGGCATCGCTGCATCGAGCGCGGTGGCAAAGCGGTCGTACAGGGCGGAAAACAGCTTGTGCGCATCCATCATGCCTGCTGCGGGCGGCACGATGTCGGTGATGGTCCTGGCGAACGCGGCAAGCAGGACGCGCAGGGTGTCGGGATCGATTTCCTCCAGCGGGGTGTTGAGAATTGTGCAGAGCTCGGGGCTGAGGCCCGGGCATTCCTCTGGGGTGAAGGGCGCATCGTTATCGTCGCGGAGCAGTGGGGGGATGGGCCACGCGGCGCGGCGTCTGCGAAAGAGCAATCGCGCGAGGCAAGCGGACCTGGCGGGCGAAGATGGCGGGGCGGTTTTGGTTGCGCGCGGGCGGCGCGTGGCGTGCGTTGGTCCGGACGCGGGGCGCGCGTCGGCATTTCCGGCCACGGTGTGGGCGATGCAGGATGGCGACGCTGTCGGGCGTCGCAGAACGCCGGCCAGAACCAGGCGGCCGGCGATGGCGTTGCGCACCGCACCGCCGATGCGGCGGATGAGGCGCGCGCCAATCCCCGCATGGGATTGGGAAGGACAGTGAGGCGTCAGGCGTGCATTCATCATGAGGGCCAATATGGGGGCCGCTAACGTCTAGTCAATATGACTAACTGATCATGGGGGAAAGATTTTTGGGTGGATCTGGCCTCCGTTGGGGGCCACGCAATCTGAATGTTGGCTTGGGTCGTTCTGATGGCGCGTCGTGTGGGGCAGGATCGTTTGCGAAGGTTCGAGATCGGACGGCATGATGGTGGTAGCGTGCAAGCCATGTCTGGCTCGGTTGCGGCGGCGCCACGGGAGGGGTCCGAGCGAATCGCGCCGGCGCTGGCGGGGTATCATCATCAGGGCGGAGAAGGAGAGCGGGCGATGACGACGTTCGATACAACGACGCTCGATGTGCTGCGGGGGGAGCGGGAGGTGGCGATTTGCACGGAAAAACATCCGGCGATCGCGGTGGTTATCTGGGTGGTGGTAGATGGGGATACGGTGTTCGTGCGGTCGGTGAGGGGGGAGCAGGGGCGGTGGTACAAGGACCTTGCGGCGGGTGGTCCGGCGACGCTGGAATTTGAGGGCCGGCGAGTGGCGGTGCAGGCGGTGCCGGCGACCGACGCTGACTCGGTGGCGCGGGCCAGCCGGCAGTATTTGGCGAAGTATCGCGACAGTCCGTATGCCGAGCCGATGGTGCGGGGGGAGGTGCTGGCGACGACGTTGCGGCTGGATCCGCGGTAGGGGGTGCGGCCTCGTATAAAGCCGGAGCTTTGGGCGTCGGTTCGTTCGTATGGCGCGATGGTGATGGAGCTGGGCTGACACCGGGGTTGCAAGGCGCCCCATCGGACAGCAACCGTTTGATTCTGGTTCAGACCTGCCGTTTTATCGCCGGGGCCCTTTGATCAGGGTCCAGGGAAGCGGCAGCCTGGCCGGTTCAGCAGGTAACCTGCGACATAGTAACGAGCAAACGAGCTGTCGACTTCAAGCTGTGGGCGCCTACTACGAGGGCATCGCTTCAGGCAGATTGTCGGAAAGCATCGCAAGGAAGGCCGCTCGCTACAGATAAGGCAAGTTCACATCGATCCTGGCATTGGAAAAATGGCTTGCAACCAGCTTCAGGAACAGGTCTTGGTCGTGATGGCAGCGGTTGAATGCTTCGGCAATAAGTTGGCAACGCAATGAACCGAAGCTGCTGCGGCCGATCACGATCTTTTCGCCAGCTGCGGTTCGCCGACCGGCGACGATCTCATCGCTCGCATCAAGACCGAGGCCGACGTTCACGTTTTGCCGGGGCTCTCCGCCCTCGCTGACCCCGACCAACCCCAGATAGGGCTTCGTCATCTCGGGAACTTCATCGTTGAAGTAATCTTTGTGTTCACGTTGGAATTGTCGCAATTGAGAAAGGATTCGGTTTCTCGCATTCCCCAGTCTGAGATATATGACGATAGTATCACTGCGACCCTTCGTCTCTCGGTGCCCATGCAGGGGTGAGAACGGCGCTGCAAGCTTCACCGAATCTACATCGTTCGGCATCGCGATCAAGAACTCGCGGACCGCCATCTCGAATACGTCAAGGATATGTTGCGGCTTTACATTCAGGTAGAACCGCCAATCCGTCGCGATCCGAATATTTTGAATAAAATGGTAAAAGCCAGTCATCATGAGTTCAATGAATGTGTCTTGTATGGCTAGATTATTGATGGATCTTTGGAATTCATGTGTCTCGTGGAATACGCTTGCTTGGTATCCGATGTCACGCAGGTAGACTGGGCGTACGTACTCATACATTTGTTGACTCAGGCAATAGGTGTCTGGCGCGTAAGTACATTTTAATAAGAAGTCTATTAGTTCTTTGTATTTGAAGTCAGGAAAATTCTGGGCGAATATATGACAAGTATTCTTTGTGTCGCAGCGATATTTTATCTCCAGAGTCTTCTCAAAGAATTCCCAAATCATTCGTATATTCACGCCGGACAGCACGTTCTTATTCGAGACACGACCGTAAATCTTGTAGACGTCGTTTAGACTTATTTCCGACCTTTCCTTGAATTCATTCCAAACGACCAAACAGAATTCCCGCAGGCGCCCGTTGGGCAGTTTCACGCCGGGGGCGTCCGGTGGTCGCTTGCTTTGGACCCAGACCCTCGACGATGGCTTTTGACACATGGGAAATATCTCCCTGTACCTGCGGGCTGGCTGCAAGCTGGGCAACCATGCCACCTGGGCAGGCGAGGCGACAAGCAGAAGTGGCGCAGAAGTTGCCGCTTCAACGTTATGGGTTTCGGTTGCCGCGTCGGCCTCTTGTTCCGCACCGGCCGCGCCGAGGAAGATTTCGCGGGCAGTCACTGGTTGTCGCGCGAGGGCCGCCGGACCATGCGATTTGGGTTCCAGCGGGATCGCCGCCGCCTGGCAAGCGGTTCCACCCTGGCCCCGTGTCCTCTATGACAAGGGCATGTTCCGCATCTTCACCACCACGCCCGACTTCGCCGCCGGCTTCACCGCACTTCTCTCCCAGGCACGCGAGACCACCGAAGATGTGGGCCATTCCGTCGCCGCCATCATCGCCGCCATCCGGTCCCGCGGCGACGCCGCCTTGCTCGACTATACCGCCCGCTTCGACCGCCTGACCCTGACCCCCGACCGCCTGCGTATCGGGCAAGCCGAGATCGACAGCGCCATCGCCACCGTCGCGCCAGCGCAAGCCAACGCCCTGGATCTGGCCGCTACCCGCATCGAGGCCTTCCACCGCGCCCAGCTCCCCAAGGACCTGCGCTTTACCGACGCAGCCGGCCTGACGCTGGGGATGCGTTGGACCCCGCTGGACGCGGTTGGCATCTATGTGCCGGGCGGCAAGGCGGCGTATCCGTCCTCGGTGCTGATGAACGCCATTCCGGCGCGCGTCGCCGGCGTGGACCGCATCGCCATGTGCGTTCCCACGCCCGATGGCGTGCTGAACCCGCTGGTCCTGGCCGCCGCGCGCCGCGCCGGTGTCGCGGAGATCTACCGCGTTGGCGGCGCCCAGGCGGTGGCGGCGCTGGCTTATGGCACTGCCAGCATCGCGCCGGTGGACCGCATCGTAGGCCCGGGCAACGCCTACGTCGCCGAGGCCAAGCGCCAGGTGTTCGGCCATGTCGGCATCGATTCTATTGCCGGCCCGTCGGAGGTCGTCATCCTCGCCGACGCCGCCAACGACCCCGTCCGCATCGCGATCGATCTGCTTGCCCAGGCAGAGCATGACGAGGCCGCCCAGGCGATCCTGATCACCACCGACGCGGTTTTCGCCGACGCGGTCGCCGATGCGGTCAAATCCGCCATCCCCACCTTGCCGCGCGCCGCCATCGCCGGCGCAAGCTGGCACTCGCACGGCGCCATCATCGTGGCGCGGAACTGGGAGGAAGCGGCGGACCTGGTGAATCGCCTCGCGCCAGAGCACCTGGAACTGATGCTGCCGGATCCGGAGCCGATATTTGCGAAAATACGCCATGCGGGCGCGGTATTTCTGGGCGGCTGGTGCCCGGAGGCGCTGGGCGATTACGTCGCCGGCCCGAACCACGTGCTGCCGACCGGGCGTACGGCGCGGTTCGCCTCCGGCTTGTCGGTGTACGATTTCCTCAAGCGCACGACGTTCGTCGCCGCGGATGAAGCGGCGCTGGCGCGGGTCGGGCCGGCGGCGGTGACACTCGCGGAAGCCGAGGGCCTGCAAGCGCATGCGCGCAGCGTGGCGATGCGGCTGGGGCAATGAACAGCCTGATGTCAATGACCAACGCGCGCCGGCGCGCCTTGACCTGATCCGGCCCGGCCCTCATCTTGCCGCCGGGAATTCACCCCTGAACGAGGTCTGATGTCGAAAGAAGACATGATCGAATTCAGCGGCACGGTGACGGAGCTGCTGCCCAACGCCATGTTCCGCGTGAAGCTCGACAACGAACACAGCATCCTGGCGCATACCAGCGGCAAGATGCGCAAGAA
>Ga0335072_10004967_pt1 | contig 19638 bp, 16 predicted proteins | sample Lox_Sample_21_FD_206725 | JGI IMG/M metagenome (GOLD analysis project Ga0335072, IMG submission 206725) | Soil microbial communities from Loxahatchee National Wildlife Refuge, Florida, United States - Lox_Sample_2.1 | ecosystem: Environmental > Terrestrial > Soil > Wetlands | place: USA...
ACCCGCAGCGCCGCAGCATTGTTCCACACGATCACCAGGATGTGAAGGGCGATGACCGGCAGTGCGGCGATGATGTATGCGTTCTCGATGGCGCGAGGAGTACGCGCGTCCAGGTGTGCAATATTCACAAAGCGGGCCAGCGCGGCCAGCGCCAGCACGCAGCCGACGGTAATCAAGATGAAAGCCAGCTGTCGTCGCCAGGGGACATAGGGTTCGGCGAAAATGACGGTCTCCATCGCCAACAGCGCCAAGAACGCCAGCAGGTTCGGCGCGATAAACGTCAGCAGCAAAACGGCGGACCAGTTACCGATACAGGCCAGCGTGATCGATTGCTGTTGTCTGCCGCGTCGCGCCAGCCGCAGCGCCACCCCCAGCACGACACTCTGCGCGGTGCAGACCGCGACGATGCCCAGCAACCACGGGACTCGCGCCACAAACCGGTACTCCCACAGCGGCAGCACCACGCCGGCAAGGGAATACATGGCCAGCAGAGTGCAGAGGAACACCTGAAGGCGTTCCGTCGACCAGCGGTGAATGTAGTCGTAACCCGACGGCACGGGACCGGCCTCAGTGGGCTGCTTGCCATAACCTGGCCAGCAGATCTGGACTCAGGTTTTGCTTGTGCAGATAGGCCGCGGCGCCGCAGTCGGCGGCCCCCGCGGGAAGGTCCTCGAGGTCATAGGTCGACATGAGCAGCACCGTCAGATCCGGGTGTGCGGCGTGGATTCGCCGGGTGGCTTCGATGCCACCCATTCCAGGCATGTGGATATCCATCAGCACGATCCCGGCACCGCCGTCCCGAAGGAGTTCGATTGCGGATTCCCCGGTTTCGCATTCGCCGGCCATGACGAAGTCTTCCGTGGCAGCCACGGTGGCGGCGGTAGCGAGCCGGAAACTGGCCTGGTCCTCGACCACCCAGACTGGCACCCGCTCTTCCCTCACCTGAGAATTATGCGGAGCCCGCCGGCCACACACCATGGTGTACACACCACTTTCCTGAGGGTGCAGGCCCTCAGTTGCGGACCGGCGCTGCGCCATCGGCGTCGACCGACCTGACCTGAACGTCTTGTGCCGGCAGTCGGCTCAGCTCGGTCAGCGGGTGGCCGGATCGGGTTGGCTCTTGCTCGGTACCGACCTCGCAGGACGGCTCCGAGGAGTCCGCGTGCGTCGGGGTGGCGAGGGTGGCGGTGAGCCGGGTGCCACACCCCCGTGCTGCGTCGATCACGAGTTCCCCGCCGATCGCGGCGACGCGGTCGGTCATGTTGGTCAGCCCGGTGCCGATGGTGCTGGGGTCGAATCCGCGGCCGGTGTCGCTGATGGTGAGGGTCAGCGTCTGGTCGTCGGCGCGGGCGGTGATGGTGGCCGTGGTGTCGGGGCCGCCGTGTTTGGCGGCGTTCTGCAGTGCTTCGCTGCAGTAGAAATACAGGGCGGCCTCGGTCGAGGCGGGGTAGCGGCCCAGGCCCTGCAGGTCCAGCTGCACGGGGATGGGGGTGTTGGCGGCGACCGCCGGCAGGGCGCGGTCCAGGCCGCCGTTGATGAGCAGCGGCGGGTAAAGGCCGTGGGCCAGTCTGCGGATCTCGGCGATCGCGGTCTCCACCAGCCCGCTCGCCTCGGTGAGCAGCGGCTGAAATCGGTCGGGTCCGGCGGTGCGGGCCAGCTGGACGAGCACCGCCAGCGCGACGAGGTGTTGTTGGGCGCCGTCGTGCAGGTCGCGTTCCAGCCGGCGCCGCTCCTCGTCGGCGGCGGTGATCAGCCGGCTGCGGGAGGCCTCGAGTTGGGCGGCCCGCTCGGCGACCAGGTTCTCCGAGACCCGCAGCGCCGCGGCGTTGTTCCACACGATCACCAGCAGGTGTAAGGCATTGACCGGCAGCGCGATGACGATGAATGCCGTCTCGATCCAGTGCGGCGGTTGGGCGGCCGACGCGGCGACGTGCTCAAAGCGCGCGACCAAAGCCATGGTCAGTACGCAGCCGGTGGTAACCACGGCGAGAACCAGCCCTCGCCGCCAGCGGACGTAGGGCTCGGCGAAAACGACCGGCACCAGGGCCGCGAGCACTGTCGCCGGCAGCAGGTTCGGTGCGACGAACGTGACGAGCATAATGGCGGCCAAGTTGCTGATACACGCCAGCGTGATCGATTGCTCGTGTCTACCGCGCCGCGCCAGGTGCAGCGCGACCCCCAGCACGACACTGTGCGCGCCGCAGATCGCGACCAGGACCAGCAACCAGGGGGATCGCGTCAGAAAGAGGTACTCCCACCCCGGCAGCACCACTCCGGCACCCACGAAAAAGGCGATGTAACCAGCGAGGAACAGCTGAAATCGCTCCGCCATGAACCGGTTGATCAGGTCGTGACCTAACACCGACGAAGAGCGGACCGCTGCCAGCAGGAGAACCTTCGGCACCCGCCAGTAGGGCACCGACGGGGTCGCCGCCTTGGGCGTCAGTGGGCTGCTCGCCATAACCGGGTCAGCAGATCTGGGTGCAGGTTTTCTTTGTGAAAGTAGGCCGCGGCGCCACACTCGGCGGCTCCCGTGGGAAGGTCCTCGAGGTCATAGGTCGACATCAGCAGGACCATCAGATCCGGGTGCGCGGCGTGAATTCGCCGGGCGGCTTCGATGCCACCCATTCCGGGCATGTGGATATCCATCAACACGATCCCGGCACCGCCGTCCCGAAGGAGTTCGATTGCGGATTCCCCGGTTTCGCATTCGCCGGCCATGACGAAGTCTTCCGTCGCGGCCACCGTGGCGGCAGTAGCGAGCCGGAAACTGGCCTGGTCATCGACGACCCAGACCGGTACCCGTTCATCCCTCACCTAGTGCATTTTTCAGGGCTCGTTCGCTGCACACCATGGTGTACACACCACTGTCAGGCGGAGACGTCATCGAGAAACATCAGCACCGCCTTGACCCGTCGATCAACTTGGTCGTCGACGGTCAGACCGAGCTTGGCGAAGATGGAATTGATGTGCTTCTCCACCGCCCGCTGAGATAACACCAGCCGTTCGGCCACTGTGCGATTGCTGTGCCCGGTCGCCAATTCGGCGAGCACCTCGCGTTCCCTGGGCGTCAATCGGCTGAGCGTTGCGGCGGAACGCGGCTGGGCCAGCAGCGCCTCCACCACCAGCGGATCGAGCACCGTGCCACCGGCTGCGACTTGGTGCACCGCCTCGCTTAGCTGGTCGAAATGCGAAATGCGTTCCTTCAATAGATACCCGCGGCCGGCCGTGCCGCCGTCCAGCAACCCCGCCGCATAGCTGGGATCGGCGTATTGCGACAACACGATCACCCCGGTATCCGGGTGCGCCGTCCGCATCCATCGGGCCAGGCGAATGCCCTCGTCGGTCGACGTCGGCGGCATCCGCACGTCGGTGAGCAGCAACGTCGGGTGATGCTTTTCGACGAGTTCGATGGTGGAGTCGTAATCCTCGGCGGCGCCGACGACAGTCACATCGGGGTCGATCGACAATGCCCGCTGAACGCTGTCTCGGACCAGCAGGGAATCCTCGGCAATGAGGACCGAAATCGGACCACTCACCTCAATGCCATCCTTCCCCGGCCGTTCACGATTACTCATTCACGATTTGCTGCTCGAAACCGTCAGGGTTGACCTCTGCAATTATCCCGGTATTGGCGCCGGTGCGCCTGAGTAGTGCACTACCTAATTGAATGCAAGTATCCCACAGCAGCAAGACCGCAGCTCAGCGGGAGTCAGCCGCATTTTCTGCGGGTCGGCAGGCCGGCCTGCAGTTCAGCGAGTCGCGACCCGGTTGCCGCGGATGGTTGCGGCCAGTTGTTCGCGATCGGAGATGTCGAGCTTGATGCAGGCGCGGTAGAGGTGGCCCTCGACGGTGCGTACCGACACCACCAGGCGGTCGGCGATCTCCTTGTTGCTGAGCCCCGCCGCGACCAGATTCGCGATTTCGCGTTCCCGCATCGTCAACGGCAGCGGGTGCGACGCGACTTCCAGTGCGGGCGTGCGGATGCCGCCGCATTCGGCAGCCAGGCGGTGGGCGACTGCGGCGGCCTCCACCGCACGCCGCCGGTCGTCGCACGCCTGGAACGCGAACGCTGCCTGCGCGGCGGCGTCGGCTGCCGACAACAGCGCACCGATCTCCTCGAATTGGTGCGCGGCGGCAAAAATCGCCCCGGCATCGCGGTCGCGCAGTGCGGCGGCGTGGGCGGCGATGACCCCCGCCAGCCGCCCACCGACAGCTGTCGCGACGTCGACCAGGCGGCCCAAGCAGGATTGGTCACCGAACCGGACCGCGTCGTGCAGCGCCAGCATTTCGATCGCCCGTTGGCCGGACTCTTCGGCGCGCCCCGCGGCGTCAAGCGCCGAATCGATTGCGGAGCTGACGTTTCCCTCGGCCGCGGCCAGCCAGGCCTCAGCGATGCGCAACTGTGGCCCGAACACCGCAACGTGCCGGCCGAACCGGGTCCGCAGCTCGGCCACCATCTTGGCGCCCGGCCCCACCTGGCCCAGCACACAATACGACTGCGCGAGCAGCAGCCGTGCCGGGAAGCTCCACGACGCGGCCGATTCGGATGTCAACGCCGCGACGGTCTGCTCCATCCGGGCAACAGTGTCGGCGAAATGGCCGCGGGCCAGGTCGACGGTGCCCGCCAGCACGTTGGCCATGCTCCACGCCAGGTACTGCCCGGCCGACGAGATCTGCACAAATCCAGCGGATTGCTTGGCAGCAGCGGCAAACTCGCCGACCAGCGCGAGTGCGCGAACCTCGCCGAACGCGGTCAGATACCTCAGCAGTCCGTCGACTCTGTTCTCGATCGCGTGCCCGCGCTTGGCCATTGCCGCAGCTTCGTCTCCCCGTCCCTGCAACGCGAGCGCCAACGCGCCGCCCAAGACCGCCCATTCAACCGCGGCGGCACAGGCGGTTTCGTCAGAGAGTACGTGCTGGGACAGGGCGACGGCCTGGTCCAGCTGGTTCTCGAAGCACAGCATCGCCGAAGCGATGCCGTCGACCAGCAGCCGCAGCGCCGGGTCGCTCACCCGGGCCCGCAACATCTTCAGCACCTCGGCGGCACGTTCGGTGTCGCCCATCGACCATTGCAGGTTCGCGATCCTCGCTATACCGCACCGGACCAGATCGGGGTCGTTGAGCGCATCGGGGTGAAACGGCCGTAGCGCCTCCTCGGCTTCGACGCCATTGCCCTGCCACGACAGCGATCGAGCGAGCAATTCGCTGGCCTCCAGCCCGCCGCCTCGACTTACCGCGGCACGCGCCAAACGCTCACCCACGGTGATGTCGGTCAGTGCTACCGCATCTCGGGCGGCGGCCACCAGCAGCGGGACGTCGGCGCCTTGATCACTGTCGATGGTCAGCTCCGCCAACCGCATCCGCTCGGCGGGCGTGGTCGGCCGCCGCTCCTTCAAGGCGCGGACCAGCTCAGCACTCAACCGCCGCGACGCCGCCGTCCCGAAACGCCGGCGAAGGACCTCACGGAAGAGCGGGTGGTTGAACCGGACATTGATGCCGTGGTCCTTGGTGACCCGGATCAGCCCCCGTGTCTCGGCCGCCTCGACGGCGTCGTCGCCGGCGATCTTGGACAGCGTGTCGAGGTCGAGCGGTTCGCAGCACGCCAGCACCTGCAGCACGCGGAGCACCGGTTCGGGCAGCTGATCGACCCGGCCGTACAGCAGCGAGGCCAGCTCTGAGGTAACCGCCATGCGGCCACGCAGCTGCCAGATTCCGCGCACCTGCCGCAGCGTGCCGGCCTCGAGCGCGCCCTCTACCAGATGCCGCAAGAACAGGGCGTTGCCGCCCGATGCGTCCCACATCAAATCCGCGCTCAGACCCTCGACACGGCCGCCCAAGGCTTGCTCGATGAGCCGCACGGACTGCTCTTTGTTGAACGGAGCGAGATAAAGCCGCTGCAGATACCCGTCCTTCCACAAGGACGTGATCGCGTCAGGCGCCGATTCGCCGGAACGCACCGTGGCGACGATGCGCATGGATCCGTCGAGCGCCAGTTGATGGAGCAGGGTGGCCGACAACTGGTCCAGCAAGTGGGCATCGTCGACACCGATGACCGAATGATCCCCGGCGAGCAGGGCTTCGCGGGCGGTGGCCAAGCAGCTGATCGGGTCTGGTGGTGTCGCCGCGCCAACCAGCGGTGCGAACACGCCCAGCGGGATGCTCCGTGCCGACTCCGTTCCGGCAACCCAGCGCACCGGGGTGGGCAGTGCCTGCGTCACTACCCGGGCCAACGTCGTCTTTCCGACCCCCGCATCGCCGATGATCACGATGCCGCAGATGCCGGGTTTGTCGACAAGTGCGGCCTGGACGGCCGTACTTTCGCTTTCCCGTTGCACAACTGGCCAATTTCGGGCCATCGCCAGAGTCATTACGTCCTCCGGCTCGACCGTTTGTCGGTCAGCTGAGAGGTGGCGCCATCAGCCCTGAGTGCCTTGATCTCGGCGAGGGTGACCAGTCGCTCGTCGCACGCTCGGCAGCCCATGTCTGCCCGCGGGTTGCGACCCGGAGTGAATGTGCTCAACAGCATCGTGGATTTCATGATCGTTCCCTTCTGCTCGACGCTTCTATGGTCGGAGAAGGTCGAGGTCCGGGGCAGCCTGCCGACACCACGGTTTCTGTTGGTGTGCCCACGGTGGTGCCTGCACCAACGGGATCGCCGGATGCCAGACGGTCCGGGACGCGGCGCTCGGGGCAAGGCGGCAGGTGCGCACCACTGTCGACACTGGTGTCTACATCCCCGCCAATTTTGGTGTGTGCTCTCTGGCTCACCGCCTTGCCGGCCGACGACACTCGATGCCTATCAGCACATCGCCACCGACGGTGGCAAGCCAACACGGCGAGGAGGCGAAATGTTTGAATCACCAACGACATCCGCGACAACACCCGATGTCGTCCAAGATACCGAACCAACCTTGGTCGACCACGGGCCTTCTCCTGAGCCCGTTTTGATCACCGAGCAGGAGGTCATGTTCAGCACCGCAGTGGCTACGTCGCCGCGGCCCGTGTCCACCTCCCGCCGCTTTATCGACGCAATCCGGGGTTTCGGCGGCGCATTCCGGCTTCCGCCACCGAAACGGCACTACCCGCAGCGCAGCAGTTACCTCGAGAAGGCCCGGATGGCCCGCGAAATGGACCGGCTGTGAGCATCTTCCAGAGTGTCGTCATATTGGTGACACTCGCGTTGTCTGCGGTCGGCGTGCACAACCTGCAGTTGGGGCTTGAGTCCTGGGACCACGAGCGGCATTTCAACGATTAATGGCGGGGCTGATCAAAATGTCAGCAGCACAACCAGTTTCATTCTCGACGGCGGACGGGCTGCAACGCGTCGGACCTGTCGTCGCGGCGGCTGCGCTGATCATGTCGATCGTGTGCGTCGCGATGGCCACGTCGCAGCTGTCGTTCATGAAGATGCTCGGTTCCGGCCGCGCGGTCAGCCCGGGTAAGACCTCAGGCCAACACGAAATACCGCAGCCACATGTAGATCCCGGCGAGGATGACCGAAACCGTGGTGACCACGATGCCTTTGCGGGTGAATTCCCAGAAGGAGATGGGGCTGCCTTCGCGCTTGGCGATTCCAAGCATGACGACGTTCGCGCTGGCTCCGACGGCGGTCAGGTTGCCGCCGAAGTCGGCGCCCAGTGCCAGCGCCCACCACAGCGCGTCGTGGTTGACCTGGCCCGGCATGGCCTTGACGAGTTCGGCGACGATCGGTGCCATCGTGGCGACGTAGGGGATGTTGTCGATGATCCCGGACACCGGTGCCGCGATGCCCAGGATCAGCAGCACGGTGACCAACTCGTTGCCGCCGGTCAACTCGGTCGCCGCGCGCCCCAGCTTCGCGATGACGCCGGTCTTCACCAGCGCGCCGACCATGATGAACAGCCCGGCGAAGAACAGCAGGGTGTCCCATTCGACGCTGGACAGGTAGTCCGAGCGGGGCAGCCGCGACATCACGATGAGCATCCCGGCGCCCAGCAGTGCGATCAGAGACGGCTGGAGATGCAGCAGGGGATGGGCGATGAACGCTGCGAACACGAGGAGCAGAACGACGCCGCACTTGACGAGCAGGCCGCGGTCGCGGATTGCTTCGCGCTCGTCCAGCGACATCACGTCGGCGACTCGCTCGGGCTCGACAGTGATCGGGCCGAACAGGCGGGGCAACATGGCGACGAAGACGACGATGACAATCAGCACGATCGGCGCCAGGTGCACCACGAAGTCGTTGAACGTCAATCCCGCCCGGCTGCCGACGATGATGTTGGGTGGGTCGCCGACCAACGTCGCGGCGCCGCCGATGTTGGACGCGAACACTTCTGCCATCAAAAACGGCGCCGCATTTATCGCCAGCCGGTCGCACACCAATAACGTGACGGGTGCGACCAACAACACGGTGGTGACGTTGTCCAGCAGAGCTGACGCGAACGCCATCACGAGTACCAGCAGGATCATGATGCGCATCGGGGAGCCGCGGGCCCGTTTGGTGGCCCAGATCGCGACGTACTCGAAGACGCCGGTCTGCCGCAGCACGCTGACGATGATCATCATGCCCAGCAGCAAAAAGATTACGTCCCAATCGATTCCCGTCTTGCGTGAGTAGAAGACGTCGTCGGAGTCGATGACCGGCAGGGTAACCACGATCGCTGCGCCCGCCAGCGCGGCCAGGGTCTTGTTGACCCGGTCGCTGGCGATCAGCCCGTAGGTCACCACGAACACCGTGACCGCGATGATGGCGCTCATCGGTGCTCCTCCGAATGTCCAGTCAGCTCAAAACGAAATAGCGCAACCACAGATAGACCGCGCTCAGTATCAGCGACATCGACGTAACCACGGCGCCCTTGCGGGTGAATTCCCAAAAGGAGACCGGGTTGTCCGCATGCTTGGCGATGCCCAGGATGACGACGTTGGCGCTGGCCCCCACAGCGGTGAGGTTGCCGCCCAGATCGGCGCCGAGGGCAAGGGCCCACCAGAGCACTCCCGGATCGGCGTGGCCCGCCAGCGACGGCGCCAGATCGGCGACGATCGGCGCCATCGTCGCCGCGTAGGGAACGTTGTTGACGAAGCCGCTGATCAGGAAAGACGCCGTGAGGATCACCATCGTGGCCAGCAGTGCGTTGCCACCGGTCACCGTGGCAGTCAGGTGCGCCAGCTGCCTGACGACCCCGGTCTTCACCAGGGCGCCGACCATGACGAACAAGCCGGCGAAGAACAGCAGTGTGTCCCACTCGACGCTGGACAGGTACTCGGATTGCTTCTGCCGGGAGACAACGATCAGGATCGCGGCGCCCAGCAGCGCCGCCAGGGATGGCTCCAGGTGCAGGGGCCGCTGGGCGATAAAGGCGACAAACACCGCAACCAGTACGACGCCGCACTTGATCAGCAGTCCGCGGTCGCGGATGGCCTCTTTCTCCTCCAGCGCCATCACGTCGGCGACCCGTTCGTCGTCAACCGTGAACGCGCCGGGAAAAAGGCGCGGCAGCATGGCGATCAGGACGGCCGTCACGATGATCACGATCGGCGCCAGGTGGAGCAGGAAGTCGTTGAAGGACAGGCCGCCCTTGCTGGCGATGATGATGTTGGGTGGGTCGCCGACCAAGGTCGCAGCGCCGCCGATATTGGAGGCGAAGACCTCGGCCATCAGAAACGGCGCCGGACCGATGTCCAGCCGGTCACACACCAGCAGCGTGACCGGCGCGATCAGCAGCACCGTGGTGACGTTGTCCAGCAGCGCCGAGGCGACCGCGGTGACCACGACCAGCAGCACCATGATGCGCAGCGGCGAGCCGCGGGCGCGTTTGGCGGCCCAGATCGCGGTGTATTCGAAGACGCCGGTCTGCCGTAGCACGCTGACGATGATCATCATGCCCAGCAGCAGAAAGATTACGTCCCAATCGATTCCGGTTTCGTGGGAGTAGAAGACGTCGTCGGAGCTGATGATCGGCAGGGTGACCACGACCGCCGCGCCGGCCAAGGCCACCGCGGTCTTGTTGACCCGGTCATGCGAGATTAACGCGTAGGCGACCACGAAGACGGTGATCGCAACGACACTCATCGAATCGCTACGCGATCACGTCTTCAGGGCAGCGGCCAGCAGGCGCGAAGCCGTGATCACCCCGAGCAACCGTCCGCCGTCGACCACCGCGAGGAGCGGGCTGCGCAACCGAGCCATCGTCGCGGCCACCTCGATGATGGTGTCGTCGGCATTGACCGGCGGAACGTCGACCAAGTGGTCCGGCAAGACGTCGCGGACGGTCTTGCCGCGCAACTTGTCGGCCGCCCGGTCGGCCATCGATTCGTTGAGCACGCCGGCCAATGAGGGATCGTCCTGGACGTAGCGGGGCACAATGAAGCGCACCACCTGAGATGCAGGCAGCACCGCGTACGGTTTGCCGGACGTGTCGGTGACCAGGAGCCCGGGCAGCCGGTGCTCGGCGAGGGTGCGGGCGGCGTCCAGAGCATTGGAATCGATCGTGACGACGGGGAAGTCTTCGGCGAACTGCTCGGCGCGCATAACGTGACATTACGTCTGAACCGCGACGATGTTCTGGTCGACAGTTGGGGCCATGGTGTACTCCGGGGTCGCAGTGACATGACTGCCGACCAGGCTTCCCGGCTCACCGCAACGTGACGCTACCAAACAAGCGATGTCGGAGCTCGTCAAACCGGACGCTCTTGCGCTCGCTGCGTAGACTGGCCAGATGCTGGAACAGATCCGCGGCCCCGCCGATCTGCAGCACCTTTCCCAGCGGCAGTTGCGCGATCTGGCTTCCGAGATTCGCGAATTCCTGATCCACAAGGTCGCCGCCACCGGGGGGCACTTGGGGCCGAACCTCGGTGTCGTCGAGCTCACGCTGGCGCTGCACCGGGTCTTCGACTCACCGCACGACCCGATCATCTTCGACACGGGCCACCAGGCTTACGTGCACAAGATGCTGACCGGCCGCTGCCCGGAGTTCGAGAGTCTGCGCAAAAAGGGCGGCCTGTCGGGGTATCCGTCGCGCGCCGAGAGCGAGCACGACTGGGTGGAGTCCAGCCATGCCAGCGCGGCGCTGTCCTATGCCGACGGCCTGGCCAAGGCGTTCGAGTTGACCGGGCACCGCAACCGGCACGTGGTCGCGGTGGTCGGGGATGGCGCGCTCACCGGCGGCATGTGCTGGGAGGCGCTGAACAACATCGCCGCTTCGCGGCGTCCGGTGATCATCGTCGTCAACGACAACGGCCGCAGCTACGCGCCCACAATCGGCGGTGTCGCCGACCACCTGGCCACGCTGCGGCTGCAGCCGGCCTACGAGCAGGCGCTGGAGCGTGGCCGCGACGCGGTGCGCGCGATGCCGCTCGTCGGTGAGTCCTTCTACCACCTCCTGCACAGCGTCAAGGCCGGCATCAAGGACTCGCTGTCACCCCAGCTGATGTTCACCGATCTGGGGGTGAAGTACGTCGGCCCGGTGGACGGCCACGACGAACGCGCTGTGGAGGTCGCGCTGCGCAAAGCCCGCGGCTTCGGGCGCCCGGTGATCGTGCACGTCGTCACCCGCAAGGGGATGGGCTACCCGCCCGCCGAAGCCGACGAGGCCGAGCAGATGCACTCCACCGTCCCGATCGACCCCGCGACCGGGCAAGCGACCAAGGTGGCGGGCCCGGGCTGGACGGCGACCTTCGCCGACGCGCTCATCGAGTACGCGAAGAAGCGCCGCGACATCGTGGCCATCACCGCGGCCATGCCCGGCCCCACCGGGCTGACGGCATTCGGAAAGCGGTTCCCGGACCGGTTGTTCGACGTCGGGATCGCCGAGCAGCACGCGATCACGTCGGCGGCCGGGCTGGCCATGGGCGGGCTGCACCCGGTGGTGGCGATCTACTCGACGTTCCTCAACCGCGCCTTCGACCAGATGATGATGGATGTGGCGCTGCACCGGCTGCCCGTCACGATCGTGCTGGACCGGGCGGGGATCACCGGCAACGACGGCCCCAGCCACAACGGCATGTGGGACCTGTCGATGCTGGGCATCGTGCCCGGCATGCGGGTGGCCGCACCCCGCGACGCCACCCGGTTGCGCGAGGAACTCGGTGAGGCGATCGACGTCAGCGACGGTCCAACCGCGCTGCGGTTCCCCAAAGGCGATGTGGGCGAAGATATTTCGGCCATAGAGCGGCGCGGGACCGTGGATGTGCTCGCGGTGCCCGCCGATGGGTTGAACCATGACGTGCTTCTGGTAGCGGTCGGGGCGTTCGCGTCGATGGCGTTGGCGGTGGCCAAGCGGCTACACAACCAGGGGATCGGCGTGACGGTGATCGACCCGCGCTGGGTGTTGCCGGTCTCCGACACCGTTCGCGACCTGGCGGTCCAGCACAAACTGCTGGTCACGATGGAGGACAACGGGGTCAGCGGCGGCGTCGGCGCCGCGGTGTCCGCCGCCCTGCGGCGCGCGGAGATCGACGTGCCGTGCCGCGACGTCGGGCTGCCGCAGGAATTCTTCGACCACGCATCGCGCGGTGAAGTGTTGACCGAACTGGGGCTGACGGACCAGGACGTGGCGCGCCGGATCACCGGATGGGTCGCCGCGCTGGGTGCCAACGCGGCCGAACCTGAGATCAGCGAGCGTCTGGACTAGTTGCGATCGCGGCCGTGGCGGCCGGGGTCGCGTCGAGACTGTACTCAGGGCTATGCCGACCCGCGGAAACCAGCCCTCACTTCAGTCTCGATGCCCTCACTTCAGTCGCGACGACGTCCCGGGCGTCCGCTGGGTCACGCTCACCACCAGCCCGGGAAGCGTAGGCACAACGCCGGCCGTATCGGGCGTATGGCAAGCATTTTGGGGGCCCTAGCACTGGGTGAGCAATCCATCGAACACGCGACTAGCCGGCTTGCGTCATCGCCGCGGCCAGCACTGGGACCACAAGTTCTCGCTGCCACGCCCGCGCCTGGCCGAGGCGCAAATGCTCGTCGACGGCCTCGACCGGATCGCGGGAGTTCGCCGAGATGACCTCCCAGTCCCAGCACAGCCGCCGCACCAACTCGGGCAGTATCAGGTTCTCCGTCGGTATCCCGACCCGTTCCGATACCGCGGCCAGCCCCGTCCGGGCCGCCTCCAGTCGTGCCGCGGCCTCCGGTTTGCGGCGGCCCCACCGCGACGGCGGCGGTGGCGCGTTGGCGGGTTCACCCTCCTCCGGCTGATCACGGCTTTCGCGGGCCGCTTCCAGCGCCGCCAACCACATCGAGGCGTTGCGCCGCTGGTTGCGGCCACCGAACACCGGCAGCGCGACCAGGTCATCGACCGTCGTGGGGTTGGCGATGGCGGCGTCGACGATGGCCGAATCCGGCAGGATGCGGCGGGGCGCGATGTCGCGGCGCTGGGCCATCCGGTCCCGCGTCACCCACAATTCGCGCACCGCGGCCAGGCCGCGCGGGTCACGAATCTTGTGGATGCCCGACGTTCGTCGCCAGCGTTCCCGCCGGACCGCCGGCGCCGGCTCCCGGCTGTCCCACGTTCGCAGATAGTCGAATTCCTCTGTGGCCCAAGTGGTTTTGCCCTGCTCGGCCAGCACTTCCGCGATCGCTGCGCGCAGCTCGATGAGCAGTTCCACGTCCAGGGCCGCGTAGTTGAGCCAGTCCATGGGCAGCGGGCGCTTGGACCAGTCGGCGGCGCCATGACCCTTGGCCAGCCCGAGCCCCAGCAGCCGCTGCACCATGGTCGCCAGATTCACCCGGTCGAACCCGGCCAGACGTCCGGCCAGCTCGGTGTCATACAGCGCCGGCGGCCGCAAGCCGACCTCGGCCAGACAGGGCAGATCCTGGTCGGCGGAGTGCAGAATCCACTCGTCCTGGCCGAGTACCTCGGCAACCGGCCGCAGCACGGTCAGCGGATCCCGGCCGTGGCTGACCGGGTCGATGAGTACGGTGCCGGCCTTGGCCCGCCGGATCTGAATCAAATAGGCCCGATTGGAATAGCGGAAACCCGACGCGCGCTCGGCGTCCACCGCAAAGGGGCCAGTCCCGCTGTCCAGAAGTTCGGCGGCCGCCTCGATCTCGCTGACGGTTACCGAGAGATCCGGTACCCCACCGGCCGGATGCAGTAGTGGGGTGGGTTCGAGTTCCGTGCTGCCCGGCGGGTGGGTCTCCGATGGTGGCGACCCGCTTCGCCCGGCTGCGCCGCGCTCGCGATCGCCACCGTCCGATGGTGGCGACCCGCTTCGCCCGGCTGCGCCGCGCTCGCGATCGCCACGCCCCGGTGGAGACGGCTCGGGGCACATGTCAGGCGCGTGACCGCGAGCCCAGGTCGGTGACCCCGGCCGGCGGTATGCCCGCGGCGTGTTCCAGTACGTCGCAGAAGGCCTCGACGTGAGCGCCGACCTCGGGGGTGGTCGCCGTCCACGACGCCCGCAACTCCAGCTGGTGGGCGCGCGGCGGCCCGGAGATGTCGCCGTAGCGCACCGACGTGGTGGCGGTCACCGTGCCGCCCAAGGCGGTCATCTGCTCGGTGCGCGCCTGAAGCGCGTCGACCAGCCAGCTCCATGCCACCTCCGGCAGCAGGGGGTCTACGGCCATGTGGGAGTCCAGGTCTGCCTGAATGTAGGCGACCAGGCGGATGGTGCCGTCCCAGGCGTCGGAGCCGTCCGGGTCGTACAGCAGGATCAGCCGGCCGAACGCATCGCCCTCGGAGCGCTCGGGGACGATGTCGAGGTCGGCATGTTTGACCTCGGCTCCCAGCGCGTAGCTAAAGGGCGCCAGCCGCTGCGGTGGCCGGATCGGTCCGAGCTCGATTTCAGGCCGCACGGTGACAGCGTTCATGGCCGCTACCGCTTCACGGAACGGGGCCGGTTCGGCTGCTGAAGTCACGATTGGACGGTAGACCCATCGGCCGACACGCCGCGACAGGCGCGCCGTTTCGTGCTACTGGGGGCCGAACCGCGCCGGGCGCTTCTCGCGATGCGCGGCGAGCCCTTCCCGCACGTCAGGGCCGCCGAACCCGATGAATTCCAGCCCGAGCGAGGTCTCGAAGGCCGGCGCGAACATGCGGTACCAGTAGTTCAGGCTGTGTTTGGTCCAGCGGATCGCGTGTTGTGCCCCGTTCGCCAGGCTCTCGGCCAGGCGTATCGCGGTGGGCAGCACCTCGTCGTCGTCGACGCAGGTGGAGACCAGGCCGATGCGCTCGGCTTCCTCACCCGACAGCGTCTCGCAGGTCAGCAGGTAGTACTTGGCCTTGGCCATCCCGACCAGCAGCGGCCAGCAGATCGCGGCGTGGTCGCCGGCGGCGACCCCGAGTTTGGTGTGCCCGTCGATGATCTTCGCGGTCCGGCCCGCCACGGAGATGTCGGCGAGTAGTGCGACCACCAGACCCGCGCCGACGGCCGGGCCCCGGATAGCGGAGACCACCGGCTTGTCGAGGTTGACCAGGTTGAGCACCAGATCGCGGGCCTCCCGCATGATGCGGACCCGGCCCTCGTAGTCGCCCATCGTCTCCTCGATCAGGTCGAAGCTGCCACCGGAGGAGAACGCCCTGCCCTCGCCGCGGACCAGGACGACCTTGACGTTCGGGTCGCGATCGATCACCGGCCAGATGTCGGCGAGGTCGCGGTGCATCTGCGGCCCGACCGAGTTCAGCCCGGGCGCGTCGAGGACCAGCGTGAGCACGCCGTTCTCGCCGGGTTCGCAGCGCAGGCTGGGGAAGTCGTCGTAAGTGAGTGGCATCGGGCCGATGTTACGGGGGAAGCATGGCAGCATGAAGGCCATATGAATGGCTCTCCGCGTACCCGTCGCGACCTTACGCAATCGCCCTATCTGGCCGCGGTCGCCGGCCGCAAACCCAGTCGAATCCCGGTGTGGTTCATGCGGCAGGCGGGCCGATCGCTGCCCGAATACCGGGTGCTGCGCGAACGGCACAGCATGCTGGCGGCCTGTTTCGAACCCGAAGTCGCCTGCGAGATCACCCTGCAGCCGATACGCCGCTACGACGTCGACGCGGCGATCCTGTTCTCCGACATCGTGGTGCCGCTGCGCGCCGCCGGCATCGATCTGGACATCGTCGCCGACGTCGGGCCGGTGATCGCGCACCCGATTCGCACCGCCGCCGCCATCGACGCCATGAAACCCCTTGACCCGCAGTCGATTCAGCCAGTGCTGCAGACGGTGGGGTTGCTGGTTGACGCGCTGGGCGATGTCCCGCTGATCGGTTTCGCCGGTGCGCCGTTCACGCTGGCGTCCTACCTCGTCGAGGGCGGGCCCAGCCGAAACCACGCCCGCACCAAGGCGATGATGCTGGCCGAGCCGGCGAGTTGGCATGCACTGATGACCAAGCTGGCCGACCTCACCATCGCGTTCCTGCGCGGCCAGATCGACGCCGGGGTCGACGCGATCCAGGTCTTTGATTCATGGGCGGGGACGCTGTCGCTGGCCGACTACCGCCAGTACGTGCTGCCGCACAGCTCGCGTGTTTTCGCCACGCTGTCCGAATACGGCGTGCCGATGACGCACTTCGGGGTCGGGACCGCTGAACTGCTGGGTGCGATGTCGGAAGCGGGTGCGACGGTCGTCGGCGTGGACTGGCGGACCGCACTCGCCGACGCCGCCGCCCGGGTGCAGCCCGGCACGGCGCTGCAGGGCAACCTCGACCCGGTGGTCGTCCTCGCGGGCTGGCCGGTGGTGGAACGCGCGGCCCGCGCCGTCGTCGACGACGGACGTCGCGCCGTGGACGCCGGCGCGGCCGGCCACGTGTTCAACCTCGGCCACGGAGTGCTGCCGGAGACCGATCCTGGCGTGCTGACCGAGTTGGTGTCGCTGGTCCACTCGCTATGACGCGCTCATATTGTGTTGTGGGCGGCGGTATTTCGGGGTTGACCGCGGCGTACCGGCTGCGGTCGGCGTTGGGTGACGACGCGAACATCACGCTGTTCGATCCGGGTGACCGGCTCGGCGGGGTCTTGCGCACCGAGCGGGTCGGCGGCCAACCCATGGACCTGGGCGCCGAGGCGTTCGTGCTGCGCCGCCCCGAGATGCCGGCGCTGCTGGCCGAGCTGGGCCTGTCGGGGCAGCAACGGACCACCACCGGCGCGCGACCGCTGATCTACAGCCAGGGCAAGCTGCACCCGCTGCCATCCGGCACGGTGGCCGGGATTCCGTCGTCGGCGGCGTCGCTGACCGGGCTGGTCGACGACGCCACGATCGCGCACATCGAGACCGAACCGGGCCGGCCTTTCAGCTGGCAGGCGGGTAGCGATCCGTCGGTGGCCTCCCTGGTGGCGGACCGGTTCGGCGAGCAGGCTGTGGCCCGGTCGGTCGACCCGCTGCTGGGTGGGGTGTACGCGGGCTCGGCGGCGACGATCGGGCTGCGTGCCGGGGCTCCCAGCGTCGCGGCGGCATTGGACCGGGGCGCGGGGAGCCTGACCGACGCGGTTCGCCAGGGGCTGCCGCCGGCCAACGACGGCCCGGTGTTCGGTTCGCTGCAGGGCGGGTACCGGATCCTGCTCGACGAGCTGGTTCGGCGCAGTGGGCTGCAATGGGTGCGCGCCGGGGTTGAGAGCCTCGAGCCCGGCTGGACCTTGGGGGATGAGACCGGCGCCAGCTGGCACGCCGACGCGGTGATCCTGGCCGTCCCGGCCCCACGATTAGTGCAGCTGGTTGACGGCCTGGCGCCACGCAGCATCGCCGCCGCCAGCCGGATCACCAGCGCGTCGTCGGCGGTGGTGGCGCTGGCGGTTCCCGCCGATACCGCGTTTCCGCAGAATTCCGGCGTGCTGGTCGCCAGCGGTGAGCCGTTGCGGGCCAAGGCGATTACCTTGTCCAGCCGCAAATGGGGTGGTGGCGGGGACGTCCAGCTGCTGCGGTTGTCGTTCGGGCGCTTCGGCGAAGATCTGGCTGTCCGGGCGTCCGACGAAGAGTTGCTGGCCTGGACACAGGACGACCTGGCTGCCGTTTTCGGCGTGAATGTCGAGCCGTTCGATGTCCGCGTGCAGCGCTGGATCGACGCGATGCCGCAGTACGGACCGGGACATAGCGATCTGGTCGCGCAAGTTCGCGCCGGGCTGCCGCCGACGCTGGCCGTCGCGGGAAGCTATCTGGACGGCATCGGCGTGCCGGCCTGCGTCGGGGCGGCCGGCAAGGCGGCCACCAGCGTCATCGAGGCTCTGGATGCGCGAGTGGCACGATAGGTGCCATGCCCCGCCTCGACTATGACGCGTTGAACTCGACGCTTCGCTACCTGATGTTTTCGGTGTTCTCGGTACGACCCGGCGAGCTCGGTGAGGAGCGTGAGGCTGTCGTCGACGACGCCGCCACGTTCTTCAAACAGCAGGAGGAACGCGGCGTTGTGGTGCGTGGCCTCTACGACATAGCCGGACTGCGGGCCGACGCCGACTTCATGATCTGGACCCACGCCGAACGCGTCGAGGCACTGCAAGCCACCTACGCAGACTTCCGGCGCACCACCATGCTGGGGCGGGCCAGCGCGCCGGTGTGGAGCAGTGTGGCGCTGCACCGGCCGGCGGAGTTCAACAAGAGTCACATCCCGGCGTTTCTGGCCGGCGAGGATCCCGGCAACTACATCTGCGTCTATCCGTTTGTGCGGTCCTACGAGTGGTACCTGTTGCCCGACGAGGAACGCCGCCGGATGCTCGCCGAGCACGGCATGGCCGCCCGTGAGTACAAGGACGTGCGGGCCAACACGGTGCCGGCGTTCGCGCTCGGCGACTACGAATGGATCCTGGCCTTCGAGGCCCCAGAGTTGGATCGCATCGTCGACCTGATGCGGGAATTGCGGGCCACCGATGCGCGACGGCATACCCGCGAGGAGACACCGTTTTTCACCGGTCCACGGGTGGCGGTCGAGCAGTTGGTGAACTCGCTGCCATGACCGCCTTCGACCCGACCGACCCCACCCGTTTCGACGAGAGCTATCGCGACGACCGGACGTCGCACGGCTTGCCCACCGCCACGCCGTGGGACATCGGGGGTCCGCAGCCGGTGGTCCAGCAGCTGGTCGCGCTGGGCGCGATCAAGGGTGAGGTGCTCGACCCGGGTACCGGCCCAGGGCACCACGCGATCTATTACGCCTCGAAGGGTTATTCGGCCACCGGCATCGACGGGTCGGCCGCGGCCATCGAGCGTGCCCGCGAGAATGCGCGCAAAGCCGGGGTGTCGGTGAACTTCGAGCTTGCCGACGCGACGAAGCTGGAGGGACTGGACAACCGGTTCGACACCGTCGTCGACTGCGCGTTCTACCACACCTTCAGCACCGCTCCCGAGCTGCAGGCGTCTTATGTGCAGGCGCTGCACCGGGCGACTCGGCCGGGGGCGCGGCTGTACATGTTCGAGTTCGGGGACCATGACGTCAACGGCTTCAAGATGCTGCGGTCGTTGTCCGCCGACTCTTTTCGCGACGTGCTGCCCGCGGGCGGCTGGGAGATCACCTACTTGGGCACGACGACCTACCAGGTCAACGTGAGCGTCGAGTCGCTGGCGATATCAGTGGCGCGGAATCCCGACATGGCCGCGGAGGCGGAGAAGATGATGGAGCGGTTCCGGGCGATGGAGCCGTGGCTGGTCAACGGCAGGGCACACGCCGGGTTCTGGGAGGTGCACGCCACCCGGGTGGACTGAGCCGGCGTTGATGCCTCGGCGTCGGCGCCCCATCTGTCTCAGCCGTC
>Ga0335072_10004968_pt1 | contig 19635 bp, 15 predicted proteins | sample Lox_Sample_21_FD_206725 | JGI IMG/M metagenome (GOLD analysis project Ga0335072, IMG submission 206725) | Soil microbial communities from Loxahatchee National Wildlife Refuge, Florida, United States - Lox_Sample_2.1 | ecosystem: Environmental > Terrestrial > Soil > Wetlands | place: USA...
ATTCGGCGCGCGACAAGATTCTGTTCAATCCAACGTTGCAGATTAAACGAACCACGCCCGACGAGGAGGTTTGGCGCTTGATCGACCTGCTGGGCAAGGCGCTTGCCGCCAACCGGTCGGTGGAACTGGTGCCCACGCCGGTGCGCCTGGTCGGATTAACTGCCGCATCGTTCAATATCGAAATATTCTGTTATGTTTTGAGCGCGAATCAGGACGAATTTTATAAAGTCCAAGGTCAGCTGTTTCTCGCCATTAACGAAGCTCTCCAGGCAGCGCACTTGGAACTGGTATAGAGGCCTGAACTGCTCGCACGGGCGTGGGCGATCAGGCCCCGGCGGAAACTTCCCAGGTACACCCGCGCATATCCCCGGTTTTCTGAAACTGCTCGTGCATGCGGAATGCGGCCGATAGCGTCTGCGGCGTGTGCCCGCCCTCGATGATGGTCAGGTAGCTGTGCAGCAGTTCGCGATAGTCGGGGTGCGCGCATTTTTCGATGATTTCGATGGCGCGCTCGTAGGGCGATTTGCCGCGCAGGTCCGCCACGCCGTGTTCGGTGGCGATGATTTGCACAGAATGCTCGCTGTGATCGACGTGCGACACCAGTGGCACGATGGTCGAAATCTTCCCGCCCTTCGCGGTCGAGGGGCAGGTGAAAATCGACAGATAGGCATTACGCGTGAAATCGCCCGATCCACCGATGCCGTTCATCAGCTTGCGCCCCATCACGTGCGTGCTGTTCACATTGCCGAAGACATCGGCCTCGATCGCGGTGTTGATGGAAATCACGCCCAGCCGGCGGATCACTTCGGGGCTGTTGCTGATCTCCTGGGGCCTCAGCACGACGCGCGAGCGAAAGAACGCCAGGTTGTCGTAAACGCGCTTGAGCGCCGGCGGCGTGACGGTGAAGGAACAACTGCTGGCGAAGCGCACGCGCTCCCGTTCGATGAGCCCGACGACCGAATCCTGGATGACCTCCGTGTACATTTCAAACGGCGGGATTCCCGGATGGCTGCCCATGGCGCCCAGCACCGAGTTGGCGATATCGCCGACTCCCGATTGAACCGGCAGGAATGTTTTCGGCAGCATTCCCGCCGCGAGCTGCGACGCCAGAAATTCCGCCACGTTGCGGCCGATTCTGTCGGTGAGTGGCGAACTTTCGCTGAAGCCGCGCGCTTCGTCAGGCAGATCGGTCTCCACCACGGCTGCGATTTTGGAAGGATCCACCGCAATGATTGGCGATCCGATGCGGTCCGACGGCGTGTAAATCGGAATCTGCTTGCGCTGGGGCGGGTCGGCCGGTTCATAGATATCGTGCAGCCCGAGAATCGCCGCGGGATGGTGGCGGTTCAACTCGATGATGATCTTTTTTGCCAGATTGCAGAACGTCGGCGCCGAACCTACTCCCGACGTAAGCAGGATTCCGCCGCCCGCCGTGATATCGGCGGCTTCAATCACTGCCACGTCCACCGGACCGAGAAAACCGTAGCGCGTCACCTGCGGCATCATCGATATGTGCAGATCGAAGAAGCGGGTTTCGCCGGCGTTGATGCGGTCGCGCAGGTCGGAATTGGTCTGGTACGGTGTGCGAAAACGCATCGCCTGAGCCCTGGCCAGCGCGCCATCGAGCGACGGCCCGGTGGAAGCCCCGGTGAGCACTCCGATCTGGAATTCCTTGCCGGCGCGGTGAACCGCCTCCGCCCGCCCGGCGATCGCCAGCGGGACTGCCTTCGGCGCGCCGGCCGGAGTGAATCCGCTGAAAGCCACATTTTGCCCGTGCTCGATGAAAGAGGCAGCTTCCGCCGCCGTTAAAAAGGGAAATGAACCAGCCATAAACGCCCGTGTCCGGTCCTGGCGCCAGTCCGCGCCAGCGGCAGGACGCAAACAAATCTGAAATTAATGCTGAAACAGCGCCAGCAGTTCGCGGCTGGCGGCGAAAGGCGTCTTCCGGCCCAGGCGTACTTCCTCTTCGACCAGAGGGAGCCGCGCCGCGACTGCGCGATTGCCGCGAAAAAGCCCGTCCAGGCTCATTGCCACGAGCTCTTGCATCCAGGCGAGAGACTGCAGATTCCGCCGCCGCGCCAGCCAACCGTTTCCTTCCATCAGTTCGCGATGAGCCTTGACCATCTGCCACACATCGGCGATCCCGCAGCCCTCGACCGCGGAGCACGTCAGCACCCGCGGCGTCCAACCATCGGGCGAGGCAGGGAAGAGATGGAGCGCGCCGGCATATTCGACGCGCGCCCGTTCGGCCTTCGGCTTGTTGTCGCCATCCGCTTTGTTGATGGCCATACCATCGATCATCTCGATGATGCCGCGCTTCATGCCTTGCAATTCGTCGCCCGCGCCTGCCAGCATCAGCAGCAGGAAAAAATCGGTCATCGAGCGGACGGCCGTCTCGCTCTGTCCCACCCCGATGGTCTCCACCAGAACATTGCGATAACCCGCGGCTTCGCATATCAGCATGGTCTCGCGGGTTCGACGCGCCACGCCCCCCAAATGCCCGCGCGCCGGCGACGGGCGGATGAAAGCGCTCTCTTCGACCGCCAGCCGCTCCATGCGCGTCTTGTCGCCCAGAATGCTGCCGCCCGAAATCGGACTCGAAGGATCGACGCTGAGCACGGCGACATTCTCGCCGCGATCGCGGATCAGGTGCATGCCCAGCGCGTCGATAAACGTGCTCTTGCCCACGCCCGGCACGCCGGTGATGCCGACACGGAGCCCACCGCCCGTACGGGGCAGCAGCGCGTCCAGCAGGCGCGCGGCGAGATCGCCATCGGCGGGGAGATCGCTCTCGATCAGGGTGATGGCGCGCGCCAGCACGACCCGGTCGGCCGCGAGGACGCCATCAATATAATGCTGAAGCGAGAGGCGGCGCATTAGTGGGCGGTTCGCGCGCTCCCGATCAGCGCCGTCAGGATCTTCTGCGCAGCCTTGGGAATCACCGTGCCCGGACCGAACACTTCCGTCGCGCCCGCTGCAAAGAGCGCTTCATAATCCTGCGGCGGGATCACTCCGCCTACCACCACCTGGATATCCGCGCGGCCCAGTTTCTTCAACTCCGCGATCGTCTCGGGAACCAGCGTGGAATGCCCGCCCGCCAGGCTCGAGATGCCGAGCACGTGGACGTCATTTTCAGCCGCCATGCGCGCGGCTTCGCGCGGGGTTTGGAAGAGCGGCCCGACATCCACGTCGAACCCCATGTCGGCGAATGCCGTGGCAATGACTTTGGCGCCGCGGTCGTGCCCGTCCTGCCCGACCTTGGCCATCAGAATGCGCGGACGGCGGCCCTCGAGCGAGGCGAATTCCTCGGCCAACTCGCGCGCCTTGCGGAAGTCCGGGTTGTCCTGAATCTCCGAAGAGTAGACGCCTGAAATGGTCCGATTCACTGCCTGATACCTCCCGAAAACTTTCTCAAGGGCCGTCGAGATCTCTCCCAGGGTCGCCCGCAAACGTGCCGCCTTTACCGCCAGCTCCAGCAAATTGCCGTTGCTGTCTTGGGCGGCACGGGTCAGCGCCGCCAGCGCGGCATCCACCGCCGACGGATCGCGTGCCGCTCGCACCTGCGCCAGCCCTCGCAGCTGCGATTCGCGGACGGCTTTATTATCCACTACCAGGACGTCGATTGGCTGCTCTTCGGCCGGCCGGTATTTGTTCACCCCGACGATGATTTCCTTGCCCGAATCGATCTGCGCCTGCCGCCGCGCGGCCGATTCTTCGATACGCATCTTGGGAATGCCGGTCTCGATGGCCCTGGCCATCCCGCCCAGCGCTTCCACTTCCTGGATGTGATGCCACGCCTTGTGCATCAGTTCGTGGGTGAGCGATTCGACGTAGTAGCTGCCGGCCCAGGGGTCGACCACCTTCGTCACGCCGGTCTCTTCCTGGAGGAAAATCTGGGTGTTGCGCGCAATGCGCGCTGAAAAATCGGTGGGCAGGGCGATGGCCTCGTCGAGCGCGTTGGTGTGCAGGGATTGCGTGTGCCCGAGGACGGCGGCGAGCGCCTCGATGCAGGTGCGCGGCACATTATTAAAGACGTCCTGCGCGGCGAGGCTCCATCCCGAGGTCTGGCAATGCGTGCGCAGCGCCATCGATTTCGCGTTCTTCGGGTGGAAGCTTTTGACGATTTTCGCCCACAGCACGCGCGCCGCCCGCATTTTGGCAATCTCCATGAAGTGGTTCATGCCGATGCCCCAGAAAAAGCTGAGGCGCGGAGCGAAGGTGTCGATATCCAGGCCCGCATGGATCCCGGTGCGGACATATTCCAGGCCGTCGGCCAGGGTATAGCCCAATTCCAGGTCGGCGCTGGCGCCGGCTTCCTGCATATGGTACCCGCTGATCGATATGCAATTGAACTTCGGCATGTTTTCCGCGCAATAACGGAAAATGTCGCCGATGATCTTCATGGAAGGCGCCGGCGGATAGATATAGGTGTTGCGGACCATGAATTCTTTCAGAATGTCGTTCTGAATGGTTCCGCTCAGGTCCTTGGGAGCCACGCCCTGCTCTTCGGCGGCCACGATGTAGAACGCCATGATGGGCAGTACCGCGCCGTTCATGGTCATCGAGACCGACATCTGCCCCAGCGGGATCTGGTCGAAGAGGATTTTCATGTCCTCCACGGAATCGATGGCCACGCCGGCCTTGCCGACATCGCCGGATACGCGCTCGCTGTCGGAATCGTAGCCGCGATGGGTGGCGAGATCGAAGGCAACCGAGAGACCCTTTTGACCCGCCGCCAGATTGCGCCGGTAGAATGCGTTCGATTCCTCGGCTGTGGAAAATCCGGCGTATTGGCGGATGGTCCACGGCTGCATGGCGTACATGGTGGAATACGGCCCGCGCAGAAACGGCGGAACTCCAGCCGCGTATTCCAGGTGCTCCATGGCGTACAGGTCATCGGCGGTGTACAAGGCTCTTACGGGGATGTTCTCGGCGGTATTCCAGACCGCAGGATCTTCGCCGGGTTGCGCAGACGCCGCCGGGACCTGGTACGCAATCCTGGTGAAATCCGGTCTCATTGGGCCCTCCGCATGCCGAGCTTGTCCTGCCACTCGGTTAGTGTCTTGAGGATGTCCGACTGGACGTGGATGAACCCCTGTACCCCGGCAACCTGCAAAGCCTCTATTTGGTCCTTGGGATTGCCGGCCACGATTACGGGGACTTTCACGCGCGGGCAGACATCCAGGGCGAACGCCAAGTATTCCGGATCGGAACTACAGAGCACGATCAGGTCGGCGTCCGAGCCGTCGTATTCCTCCGATTCCACGATGTCGAACCCGGCGCACCCGAGGAAATTCAGGCTGAAGTTGGCGCGCGCACCGCGCATTTTGACGTCGCCGCAAGTGAGCAGGAGGACTTTGGCATAACGGCCGGTGGTTTTGGCGTGCTCGTTGGTCCGCCGACGAATGGCTTCGAACGGTTCGGCGATGCGCAGGGAGCCGTCCGGTGTTTCCGCGCCGGGCGTTTTCTCCATCAGGTTGGGGTAGTTGTTGACCCCGACCAGGGACTGGCGCCGGGACGAGTAGGCTTTCGCCCGCGCCGCCCGCGTTTCCGCGAGCGCTTTGTCGATCGCGCCGGACGCCACGACAGCGGCGTATCCGCCTGCTGATTCAACGTCTTGCAGCAGCCCCCAGGCTTCCCGCGCGAGTGAATCGGTCAACGCCTCAATAAAGTAAGACCCGCCGGCCGGGTCGGCCACCGCGTCCAGGTGGGATTCCTCCTGTAGTATGCGCTGGAGGTTTTCGGCAAGATGCGAATCGAACCCAAACGGCTCTACCGTGAGCCGGTCGCAGCCGCCGATCACGGCCGACATGGCCTCGGTGGTGGCGCGGAGCAGATTCGTGTACCGGTCGTAAGTGCTTTTGTTCCGGCGTGGAGTCACCACAGCGAGGTGTATCCGGACGGCGGGGCCTCCGAAAGCGTGGACCACTTGCGTCCACAAAATCCGCGCCGCCCGGAATTTCGCAATTTCGATGAAGTAGCTCGGGCCGGCTGCAAAAACGAACCCGATTTCGGGTACGGAGGGGTCCGAAGCCAACCGTTCGACAGCCGCCGCCATGGCATAGCCAAGCTCCTGGACCGCATGCGCGCCCGCTTCATGCAGCAGATCGGCGCGAATGGCTTGCGGGCGGGGGTCGGCATCCTGAGCGATTTCCCATCCCCGGCCGGTGTGCCGCGAAAGCAGTTGATCGCCCAGCGTGGCCAGCGCTTCCTGACGGTAATAAGGACGGAGGGCCAATCCTGGTTCGGTGCGCCAGACGAGTTTCTTGTCGTAGTCCGCGCCCTTCAGGTCCTTGGCGATGGCCGCTTCCCATGCCGCCGTGGGAACGGGCGGAAAATCCTCGCGCAGACTGAGAATTTCCCCGCCGGCATCCGCATCAGGCATGGCTACCCTCCTGTACTACTTCTAACAGATAGCCGAAGGCCGCGGTCTCGGTGGTTTTCGGGTGGACGAAAAATACCGTGGTGCCGCGCGAACCTTTGCGCGGAGCTTTATCGATGATCTTGAACCCGTTCGCGTGCAGGTAGTCGAAGGCCTTCTGAATGTCGGCCACGCGCAGCGCGATGTGCGCCAGCCCGCCGCGGCCGCCGTTCTTTTCAATCTGCCTGGCCACAGGCGATTCCGGCGTCAGAGGCTCCAGAAGTTGTACCAGGTTGGGACCGTTGCCCACTTGCAGGAGCACCTCCCGCACCTGATCGCCTCCCAGCACTTCTTCGCGATGCACTTCCTCGAAACCCATTGCCCGGTATGCCCGGACGTGGGCTTCCAACTCGCCCGGCTTTACCGAAATGGCTACGTGATCGAAAAACAAAAATCCCGGTACCTGTTCCATTTCCCTGGTCATGATTCGAACTCCACCACCACCTGCCCGGCCTGCACGCTATCGCCTTGGTTGACCCGAAGCGCCGCGATCTTGCCAGCCGTCGGCGCCGTGATGTTGGTCTCCATCTTCATGGCTTCCAAGACGATAAGAATGTCGCCCGGCTGCAGGTTCTGACCCACCTGGGCAGCCACCCGCACCACGATGCCCGAGACTGGACTGCGGCAAACCTTGCTTTCGTTCACTCCCGATTCCGGCGGGGCTACCGGAGGTGTTCCGGCCGGGACACGCAACGGCGCCGAGGCAATGTGAAAGCCGCTCACGCTCGACGGCGCGCCCGGAGCTTCGGGCTCGGCCACTTCGACGTCCACTTCGTAAGTTTTTCCGTCAATGGTAATGTTCAGTTTCACGTGATCTTTCCTTCGCGTCCTATCCCAACGTGTGTGAGGCCTGTATCGAGACGCGCCCCTGCTGCGCCCAGGCATTCGAGCTCACCAACCGAATCTGCTTAATGTGCGCCCGCACTCCCAAAAACGCTGCGATGGCCGCCGAAATCGCGAGCAGTTCCTCTTCTGTGATTCCCTCCGGCGCGGGAACAGGAGCTTCCTGCGGCGCCACGGCCGTCGCCGTCGCCGCCGTGCCGCGAGCCTCCAACTCCGCCAGCCGCTTCGTCAATTCCGCAATCTGCGATTCGAGATCCGCTATAGTCATCGTCGCCATATGAACCTCTCTTTAGAGCGGAATCAGCCCGTGCTTCTTCGGCGGCCGAAGCTCTCTCTTGGTATGTAGATACTCGAAGACTTGCGCCAGATGCTGGCGCGTGGTGGAGGGCTCGATGATGGCATCCACCAGTCTCCGGCCCGCTGCCACATAGGGGTTGGAGAACGCTTCCCGGTACTTTTCGATCAGCTCCGCCTTCTTCGCCGCCTTGTCCTTGGCTTCGTCGATTTCCTTGCGGAACACGATTTCAGCCGCTCCTTCCGCGCCCATCACGGCAATTTCGGCGGTCGGCCAGGCGAATACGCGGTCGGCACCCAGGTCTTTGCAGCACATGGCGATATAGGCGCCGCCGTAGCACTTGCGCAGAATCACCGTGACTTTCGGCACAGTGGCCGCCGAGTAGGCGAACAGCATCTTGGCGCCGTGCCGGATGATGCCTCCGTATTCCTGCTGCACGCCCGGCAGAAATCCCGGCACGTCCGCGAAAGTCAGCAGCGAAATATTGAAGGCATTGCAGAAACGGATGAAGCGCGCCCCCTTGTCGGACGCGTCGATATCCAGCACGCCGGCATTCACTGCCGGCTGGTTGGCAATGATCCCCACCGTCCGGCCCGCGATGCGCGCAAATCCCACCACGATGTTCGCCGCATACCCGGATTGCACCTCCAGAAAATCGCCGAAATCCACGAGCTTGGTGATCACGTCCCGGACGTCGTAGCCCTTCTTGCCATCTACGGGAACTATGTCGTCAAGCGCGGGATTGGGATCGACATTGGGATCGCCTTCCACCCGGGGCGGATCTTCCAAATTGTTCGAGGGCAGGAAACTCAGCAGTTTCTGGCACAGCAGCGCCGCGTGCTTGTCGTCCTCGGCCACGAAATGGATCACCCCGGAATGCAGCATGTGGGCCTCCGGACCGCCCAATTCCTCCGCCGTGACTTTTTCGCCGGTGACGCTCTTGATTACCTGGGGTCCGGTGATAAACATCTGCGCTTTGCGCGTCTGAATGATGAAATCGGTAAGCGCCGGACTGTACGACGCGCCGCCCGCGCACGGCCCGCAAATGAGCGAAATCTGCGGCACCGCGCCGGAAAGCATGACGTTCGTGTAGAACACCTTTCCGTACCCGGAAAGCGAGTCGATACCCTCCTGCACACGCGCGCCGCCGGAATCGTTGATGAAGACGAAGGGCGAGCCGGTCTTCAGCGACTGTTGCATGATCTCGGCCACCTTGATGGAGTGCACCTCGCCGGCCGAACCGCCGGAGACCGTGAAATCCTGGCTGGCCAGGTGGATCAATCGTCCTCCCACCGATGCCGCGCCGGTGACTACGCCGTCGGCCGGCAGGTTCTTGCCCGCAAGACCGAATAATGTCGACCGGTGCTCCGCGAACAGCCCCGTTTCGTCGAAACTCCCCGTGTCTACCAGCGCGTCGATTCGCTCCCGCGCCGTCAGTTTTCCACCCTGATGCTGCTTTTCCAATCGCGCCGATCCGCCGCCCAGCATCTCTTGGCTGCTGCGCTTGCGAAGATCCGCAATCTTCTCCTGCATGGTATGTAGTGCCATAGATAAGAACCCCTTTCGACTTACTGCCCAGCTCCTATTTGGCCGGCGACACAGTTACTTTGTGCGTCTTTCCGTTCAGCTTCACGTCGTACATGATGGTTGCCCGCACCGATCCTTTCCCGTTCTCGACCGGAGCTTTGGGCGCTGCCGCAGGCGCTTCCGGCGCCGGCGCGGCGCTCACATTCCTCGGCCCCTCCGCCCGCGTGCTGAAAAACTTGGGCGCTACTTTCGGGAACATGGCATAAGTGAGAACATCCTCGTCCGACCCGTTCGATCCGGCGAGCGCCACCGTGGCATCGCGCAACTCGTGCCACTCCGGCTTGAGCAGGTCCGCCGGCCGGTGATTAATGGGAGTTTTGCCGGTCTGTTTCGCCGCCAGCTCGATCACGCGCCGGTCGCGCTGCCCGATGGTCTCGCCGTAATAGCCGAGCATCAGGTCGGCGAACTCGCCGGTGAGCACCTTGTACCGCCCCATCATCACGTTGAACACCGCCTGGGTTCCCACAATCTGGCTCGAGGGCGTCACCAGCGGGGGGTACCCCGCGTCGGCCCGCACTTTGGGCACTTCGGCTAAGACTTCGTCCATGCGATTCCCGGCGCCTTGCTGCTTCAACTGGCTCTCCATATTAGAAAGCATGCCGCCAGGAATCTGGCTGGAGAAAATCTCCGTTTCGACGCCGGTGATGTTCGAGAGGAATTCCTTGTACCGCGGCCGGACCCCGGCGAAATACTTTTTCAGTTTGATGAGCCGGGCTTTGTCGAGCCGGGTTTCGAAGGCGGTGCCCTCGAGCATTTCCACCAGGCTCTCGGTGGGATTGTGGCCCGGCCCCAGGCTGAGGGAGCTGATGGCCGTGTCCACGCAATCCGCACCGGCTTCGATGGCCTTCATCAGGCTCACCATGGTCACGCCGGTGGTGGCGTGAACGTGTACGTGCACCCGGACATCTTCGCCGCAGGTTTCCTTGATGCCCTTGACGATGTCGAATGCCGGTTGGGGCTTGAGCAGCGCGGCCATGTCTTTAATGCAGATGGAGTCGCATCCCAGGTCGAGCAGTTTCTCCGCCATCTCCACGAAATCGCCGGCGGTGTGAAGGGGACTCACGGTGTAGCAGATGGTGCCCTGCGCGTGCTTTCCGGTGCGCCGCACAGCGGCGATCGCGCGCCGCAAGTTACGCATATCGTTGAGAGCGTCAAAGACGCGGAAAACGTCCATACCGTTCTCCGCGGCTTTATCCACGAAGCGGTCCACCACGGTATCTTCGTAGTGCCGGTAGCCGAGCAGGTTCTGGCCGCGCAGCAGCATCTGCAGGCGGCTGTTGGGAAGGAGTTTGCGGAACTTCCGCAGGCGCTCCCAGGGGTCTTCGTTGAGAAACCGGATGCAGGAATCGAATGTCGCGCCGCCCCAGCACTCCACACTCCAATAACCCGCCGCGTCGATATCGGCGCAGGCCGGGACCATGTCTTCCATTGCCATCCGCGTCGCCATCAGGCTCTGATGCGCATCGCGCAGGACCAGTTCGGTTACATCAATTGTTTTGGACATAGAGATCGCTCTCCGCCGGCTCTACTGTCATCAAATGCTCCAACTTGTACGACAGCGATGCCAGCGAGTAATACAAATCCTCGTTCTGTAAAATAATTCCGCGCGGAACCCGGATGTGGGCCGGAGCAAAATTCCAGATGGCACGAATTCCGCCGGTCACCATGAGATCGGCTACAGATTGCGCCGCGCCTCCGGGAGTGGCAATCAACCCCATGGGAGTGCCCGTGTGGCGCACAAAATCGGGCAGGCAAAATAGCGGACGCACTTCCAGACCGTGAACCATTTGGCCGATTTTTTCGGGATCGATATCGAAAGCGGCCACAATCTGCATTCCGTGGGTACGGAACTTCCCATATCCCATCAGCGCGCTTCCCAGGCTTCCCGTTCCGGCCAGCACCGCCGATTTGGGGCGGTTCAAGCCGAGAAAATTCTCGATCCAGCGAACCAGGTCCTCCAGCGGATACCCCACACGCGGCTTGCCGACAATTCCGGTCATTTCGATATCTTTGCGCACCAATGTCGCGTCCAGCCCCAGTCCGCGCGCCAGGTCGGCGCAGGATACAGCGTGTACCACCGCTGCCGCCTTCACGTCCTGAAGCCAGCGGTAATAAATCGGGAGCCGGCGGAGAGTGGCTTCGGGGACGTCATGATGCGGCGGCTTCATATCGAGAATTTAATATCGAGAAGTGGTTATCGAGAACGTCTTCTCGATTTAAATTTACTACATCGCAAGCACGATATCAAGAGCTTAAGATCTGTTTAATCAGGTTTTAAGGGATTTTATTGAGAAGATGGAACTTAGCTGGTGTGCAAGGCCTGAGTCGTATCGTGCCGGATTCTGCAACAGAAAAAGGCGGGCAAGAACTAAATCTTGCTCGCCGGTGTGCCGTGAAAAGCAGTATTAGTGCCCGGGACCGCCGGGCGGAGGACCTCCCGGACCGCCGGGACCGCCGGGACCGCCACCGCCCGGACCGTGCCCGAGCGGCTGAAGGGTGGTGTATTTCGCCTGTTGGGTGGTTGTCAGGCTGGCGTAGAATGTGGCGTCGGTAGTCGCGTCATTGGTGATTTGCTGGGTGGTGAGACTTCCGATCGCGGCCGCCGCGGCGGCGATTCCGCTATTGGCGGTGATCGCCGTCTGCAGGGTGGTCCGCGCCGCCTGCATCTGCGTCTGCAGCGATTGATCGACCGTGACTTCGCTGGTGAAAAGCGTGGTGGCGTTGGCCTGCTGGTCGCTCGTGAGATCCAGGAGTGTGGTCAGGCGGGCCACGATGTTGGCTGCGACTTGCGCCGGTGTCGGCGGTGTGGGGGCGGTGGTGGTACCCGTCGTTTGCGCGCACACGCAGACCGCGACGAGCATGGTTAGCAGAACTGTTCGGAGGATGTTTCGGTTCATTCGATTCTTACAACTCCTTCCTGAGTTGGTGAAATTGCTGCCCGTGTAGACGGAGGCGGGTTCGGTGGGGTTTACAGGGTGCCAGCCGCCTCGCGAAGTGTGCTTAGTAGTCCTTTCCACGGGTTCGAATCGGTGCTTTCACCGGTTTGAATTACGAGAATAAGACATTAGAATTAGGGCAGTTCCAAAAAGCCCGTTACGAGAGACCTGCATGACTTGGGCACATCCAACCCGGACCGCCGGGCAATTCGATCCATATCCCACCGAGTGGTCGTTGAGCAGCAGCCCGACTCGCGAAGACGAGAAACGCCCGCCGCAGTCCGAGACCAACATTCCGGCAGCCGAAGAACGGGAGCCCGCCGCCTAGATCGCTGGAAAACCATCAGGATAGAATGCGCGCGGCGATATACTGATGCTTCTATGAAGCTGCTCCCGCTCGTCTATGCGCTCTTTGCCGCGAGCCTGGCGTTCGCCCAGGAGCCGGCGGAACTTGATCGCAAGCTTAGCGACAAGATCGCCGACACGGTAAAGAAAAGCGGTGTTCCGAGCGCCTCCGTTGCCGTCGTGCTGGATGGAAAACTGGCCTTCGCCAAGGCTTTCGGCGCCGCTACCACCGAGACGCGCTACCCCGTCGGTTCCATCAGCAAGCAATTCACCGCCGCTGCGATCCTGCTGGCGCAGGAACAGCACAAATTATCGCTCGACGACAAGGTCTCGCGGTATTTTCCCGACCTTACCCGTGCCGGCGAGATCACCATCCGCCAGTTACTTTCCCACACTTCCGGCTACGAGGACTACGCACCGCAGGATTACATCATTCCCACGTGGACCCACCCCACGACGCCGGTCGCGATCCTCGACACCTGGGCCAAGAAACCGCTCAATTTCGACCCCGGCACGAAATGGCAATACAGCAACACCAACTATGTATTGGCTGCCGGGATTTTCGATCAAGCGGAGCAGCCGAAGCTCGTGCCATTTCTCCAAGAGATGATCTTCAAGCCTCTGAAAATGGAATCGGCCAACGATTGTTCCGTCTCCACGCCCCACGATGCCGAAGGTTACACCCGTTACGCCGGGGGGCCGCCGCGGCGCGTGGCGCGCGAGGCCGAAGGCTGGTATTACGGCGCCGGCGAGCTCTGCATGACGCCCCACGATGTCGCGCTTTGGGATATCGCTTTTCTCCACAAGGAGATCCTATCCGGCCATTCTTACGACGACTTCACCCGCGAAGTCCGCTTGCAGAATGGCGACCACACCAACTACGCGCTCGGCCTGCAAATCGGCGACTTCAACCACATTCCCACCATCTCTCATTCCGGGGAAGTTTCCGGATTCCTGGCCGCGAACACCGTCTATCCCACCCGCGATGCCGCCATCGTCGTGCTCACCAACGAAGATGGCGTCGATTTGATCCGGCCGCTCACGACACAGATCGCTACGACTCTCTTCCTGCCGCCCGAACCGCCCGCCGCGCTGGAAAAAGACAACGCGCAGGTAAAATCGATACTCCTGTCGCTCGCGAAGGGCACCCTCGATCGCTCGCTCTTCACAGACGATGCCAATGCATACTTCACGGCACAGGCGCTCGGCGATATCCGCCAGTCGCTGGCCCTGCTAGGCAAATTGCAATCGGTGACGCGCACCAGCGAAAGCCTCCGTGGCGGCATGACCCATCGCGGCTACCGCGCCGTTTTTCAGAAGAAGACCGTATCGCTTAACATCTACGTGATGCCGGACGGCAAATACGAGCAGTACCTGGTGGTCGAGTAGGCGCTATTGTCCGCCCCGTTCCTTGGCCAACTGGGCCTGGAATGCGGCTTCCAGGGCGTCGACGGCGGCGCGATAACCGGCGGGGTCGACGAAACGCTTGGGATCATAGGGATCTCCCGGTTGGTATTTGCGGTGCAATCCGAACTGGCCGGCATGAGACGCGAGGAAGATATCCGGATGGAGGTCCTTCTGCACCGCGAAGGTGTGGGCATAATCGGCGGCTATATTAGGATATTTCTGGTTGTCGAGCAGTCTGACGCCGGGGTTGATGCTCCCCATGTTGGCAATCAGAACGGCATAATCGTGTCCCCCATCGCGCTCGGTGAATTGGTAGCTCGCCGCCCCCTTGGTATGCCCGGGACTGAGAAGGACGGTCAGTTCCGTTCCGCCGAGTCCGACTTTTTCTCTGTCGCGCAAGGTTTGATCCACGTGGACGGGTTCAAACCACGCAGTTCTGTCCTCTCCGAATCGGAAATCGGTCTTCCCTCCGCTTTCGAACAGCGATACCTCCGGCCCGGTGGCCGCGAGGCGCGCCCCGGTAAGCCGCTTGACTTCCGCCATCGCGGCAACGTGATCGAAGTGCGCGTGCGTCGCCAGCAGCAACTTGATATCGCCGAAACGGAATCCCAGCTTCTCGACATTCCCGCGAATCTGCGCCGCCGAGCCCGCAAGTCCGGTGTTGACGAGAATATCTCCCGCCGGGGTGACGATGAGGTAACAGGCCAGATCGTACGTGCCGACGTAATACAAATTGCCGACGATCCGAAAAGGCGGGAACGGCCGGATCATTTCATTGGAAGCGATCTCCTTCGCCGACTGGCCGGCTGCCGCGAACGCCGCGAACAGGAGCACCCAAATGCGCGTCATGGATCTGAGTATAACGTCTCACTTTCGCAGATCTCCTGGCGCGGGCGTCCGTGCGACACTGGCTGCATGAGCGTGATCTTTCTGTCGGGTCCGATCGGTGCCGGAAAAACGGCGGTCGCGCAGGAATTGCTCCGGTTGCTCCCTCCACCGCTGGTTTATATCGAGGGCGACACCTTCTGGTCGTTCATCCATAATGGCGGCGAGCGCGGCCCACGGGACAACTTCCCCGTGCTGGTGCGTTCCATGACGGCGGCCGCAATCCCGTTCGCGCGCTCGGGTTTTCGCGTTCTGATTGACTTCTCCATACCGCCGTTGTTCGTAGACACGGCACGCAAGATCCTCAAGGAAGTACCTTTTGATTTTGTGCTGCTGCGTCCCAGCCTGGAGGTTTGCGTGAAACGGGCGGCCTCGCGGAAGGAGGGTGCCATTACCGACGCGAGAGTGACCGATTTCTATCCCCTCTTCGAAGGTGGCGGCGTGGAAGCAATTTGCGAAGACACTGCCGACCCGGTGTCACTCGCTCAGCGAATCGCCGAGGGACTGAATAACGGACGGTTCCGGGTTGGAGGATTGTGAACCGGCGGCGAAGCGATGCCGCTCGTCCTTACCCCTGCGGCCGATTCTTGGCCTGCTCCATCGCGATCTGATTAATGTGGGACAGCGCCCTGGCGCCGCTGGCGCCCTCGATGGCCTTCACGGCAATGTCCTGCACCTGCTGCTTCGCGTCGGCGAGCTGTTTCTCCAGCGCCGCGATGTGCGCGTGTTGGCCGGCGACGGTGTCCTCCAGCGTCTTGACGCGCAGTTCGCCGAAACGCTTCTCGGCCTCGGCGTCCTTCTTCATGACCATGATGTCCGGTTGCAGACGCGCTTCCGTCTCGCGCCGCGATCGCTCGGCCGCGGCGTTGGCTTCCGCTTCCAGGCGCTTCGGGAACCCCTCGGATTCCTTGCGCAGCCGCGCCAGTTCTTCCTCTTGTTCTTTCAACGCCGCTTCCCGCTGCTTCCAGCTCTTTTCGAGCGACTCCTGTTTTTCCTGGTTCTTCTTCTCCTGCAAGCGAATCTCTTCGTCGTACTTGTCCTGGGCCTTTTTGCGCTCCTGGGTCTTTTTGTATTCGAAGTCCTCGGCTTCCCGCTGGCGCTGCTTTTTGAGCGCTTCCTCCTGCTCCTTGCGATCGCGCTCGACGCGGGCTGTTTCCGCTTCCCACTCCGCGCGCCCGCCGGCGATTTCGGTTTCGAGATCCTGCTTTTGGCGCGCGTAATCCTGGACCATCTGATCGAGAGCGGTGGCGGCGACATCGATCTTGTGCAGGCGCTCCACCTCCTGGCGCTCGAGCTCGACCGCCTCGTGCACGGACGCGAGGAGTTGCACCTCGTCGGTCAACTTTACCGAAAGGCCGGAGAGCGCTTTCGAGATCTCGAGTCCCAAGGCGGACACACGCTGGACCACCGATTCCACGCTGACACCCGCGACGGCCTCTCTCACTTCGGCTTCGTGGCGGCGGGCAGCATCTTCGATTTTCGGATCGCGGGATTCGCGGGTAGCGGCGGCCTGCTCCTGGATTTCATCGAACTCGCGTTCGACTTCGGCTCTGGTACGCTTGGCGCGGATGGGGGCTTTGGCGGATTTGGTAGGCATGGTAACTGGCTCCGATCCCTGAGGGTAACAAAAGTGGAACGGGAGGGTGTGGCGAGGAGCCGGGTCGGTCGCTGGGTACTGGCACAATCCATTGGCGCGGAGGGGAAGCGGAAGACGACATAATGCCGGATTACCGGGAGCTGGGGGTGACTGCCAGCGGCGAGGGGGGAAGGGCGGTCGCACTTTCCGGAAAACCACATATCGGGAGCCAACGTTGTCGCCCGCCTTGGTCGCGTCCGAAGAAGGGTGCGATGGGGCGGGGAGGGGTATCCCTTCAAATTCGCTCCAGGCCATCGCGGAAAAACGGACCATGGTCCGCTCGGCCTCGCGGCTTAATTCGGGGCTAATTTCGCAGGCCCTTCGTTATTGGGCTGTCATTTGAATTCCGCCCTCCGCTCGATGAGTCGCGCACGTCGTGACCAGGGGCATTCTCGCGGGGCGGATGGCCGATTCGCACACCTCCGGCCGCTGGAGATTGCTGGCGACGATATTGCTCGGAGCTCAAACACCGGCGCTCGGAGCGCCCGGAGCGCCCGCAGCACCCGGAGCGATCCCCTATGCAAGTGTGCGGCTGTGGACTAAAATGTGCTGAGGAGTATCAGGTGCTAAAATGCGCTATCGCATTGTCAGGTTTTGGGCTATCGCCTTCAGGGTGCAGTCGCAGGTAGTCAAATCCCTGGTAGCCCCCAATTGGAACCGCTGCTTGAGAGCCGGCTCCATGGGAGTGATCTTTAGCCTTGCACTGACTGCTACGGCACGAGCACCGAGCATTACGACCGTCAAGGCCTCCTCCGTCACCGATACCACAGCCGTTCTGGGTGCGTTGCTGGCTGCAAACGGGCCGGACACGCGGGTCTGGTTTCAGTTGAGCACCGACAGCTCCACGATCGGAGCCATGTCTACGCCGCTCCAACAAGCCGGCGCTACCTCCGGCCCCGTCTCCGTCACCACCGCAGTCTATAATCTGGCCGCAAATACGACCTACTACTTTCGGGCGCTTGCCTCCAATAGCGCGGGGACTAGCGTCGGCGCAGTCGGCACGTTTACTACAGCCGTGGCCAACTTCTGCTTTGTCTTAGGGACCATCACGCTGTCCGGCGTTGGTTTAGGAGGTGTTGGCGTGGAGTTCGAGGGGCCCTGTGACGGATCGGTCACGACAGACGCCTCGGGAAACTACGGCATAGAGGCCCCCGCCGTCGGCAGCTATATTGTGACGCCCTCGGCGAACGGATATACGTTCATTCCGCCCAGCGTCAGTATTACAAACTGCAACGGTCAAGTCGCGAACTTCGTGGCCAGTGTGTTTACGCCGGTACCACCACCGACCACTGTGGTGAGCTTCGACGGCGCCAACGGTGCTGCGCCTTTGGCCGGTTTGATGCTCGCAAACGACGGCAACTTCTATGGGACCACGTCCGCCGGCGGCGCCAACAACTTGGGAACAATTTTCCGGCTTGCTCCTTCCGGTACACTGACCACGCTATATAGCTTTTCAGGCGGCGACGGCAGCAATCCTACAGCGGCACTTCTACAGGCGAACGACGGGAATTTTTACGGCACCACAGACGCAACCGGCGGCGGGACCCTCTTCCGGTTTACGCCACCGAGCGCGTTGACCACCCTCGTAAATGTGAACCAGCACGCGACCGCTTACCCTGCGGGCTCGCTCATACAAGGAGCCGATGGCAATCTCTATGGTGCCACGTCGGGCGCTGGGGCATTTGAGCCGCCCGTAATCTTCCGTAGTACGCTGAGCGGCAACCTCTCCACCGTCTACACATTTAACTGGCTCACATTCGATAGCCCTGCGAGCGGATTGTTGCGGGGCAAGGACGGTAATCTGTATGGCACGGCCGACGGGGACGGAACTACTGGCGGGCCCGGCGAGGTATTCGGCATGACGCCCGCCGGATCCATCATTGCGTCCTACACCTTCTGCTCAAGCCCCGCTTGTGCTGACGGCCAAAATCCCGCTTCTGCGCTCGTCCAGGGTACTGACGGCAGCTTCTACGGGACGACCGAACTAGGGGGAGCGTACGGGGCCGGTACGATCTTCAAATTCACTCCGGCCGGTACACTGACCACGTTACACAGCTTTAACGGAGGGGATGGCGCAAGCCCTTACGGCCTGCTGCTAGCCTCCGACGGCAATTTCTACGGCACAACGGGCGGCGGCGGCAGCGAGCTCGCCGGAACGATCTTCCAATACACTCCCTCCGCTGTTCTCACGACGCTGCACAGCTTCACTCAGAATGACGGCGCAGATCCGCGGAGCACGCTAACGCAAGGCGCAGACGGCAGCCTTTACGGCACGACCTTGTCAGGGGGAGCAAACGGGCAGGGAACCGTTTTTCGGCTCGCTCTTCCCCAGGCCTGGCCGGTGATCTTTCCAAGCTCGGGATTGGTGAGCGCAGCCAGTTTCCAGACGGGTATTGCGTCCAACTCATGGATTACCATTCTCGGGAGCAATCTTTCGCCCAGGACTGATACGTGGGCGAACGCTGTAGTAGGAGGAGTCCTCCCGACGTCGCTGGATGGTGTGAGCGTTAGCGTTGGCGGGCAGCCCGCCTACGTTGCATACGTCAGCCCGACTCAGATCAACGCTCTGGCCCCGAACCTCTCGCCCGGGACCGCCTTAGTAACTGTCGCGAACGGTTCGACCCCCAGTGAGCCGGTCAGCTCAATTGTTCAGACCTTGCAACCGGCGCTGTTCCAGTGGGGCAATTACGCCGTCGCCACTAGCGCGGATTATAGTCCGGCTGTAAAGAACGGAGCCATCCCCGGTCTGAACACGGTGCCAGCCAAACCAGGCGACACGATCATCCTTTGGGGAACTGGCTTCGGTCCCACCACTCCCGCTATGGTGCCAGGGATGGTCGTGCCTTCCGGCGTTACGTACAGCACGGCAAGTCCCGTTTCGGTTGCGATCGGAGGCGTCGGCGCGACTGTTCTTGGCGCCGCATTGACGCCGGGGGACGCGGGCCTTTATCAGATCGCCATCCAGATCCCGACTGGGCTGGCAGACGGCGACTATCCAATTGTGGCGACCATTTCCGGGGCGCAATCGCCGTCGAGTGTGTTGATCACTGTTCAGCAATAGTGGCCCCTCGATTCAGGCCGTAAGACCGGCCAACAACTTTTTACGCTCGTTCCCTCCCAGGAGGTCGCGAAAACCGCCGGTCCCGGCGATTTTCGTCAGAGCCGGTGTATAGGAAGCGTCGGTCGATTGTACGGTGCTCGGACGAAACGCCTGCCAGGTTTACGGTGTCACCGATCCAGTAGCCCGATGCGGACACAACAAACATGAGCAAGTGATTTC
>Ga0335072_10004969_pt1 | contig 19629 bp, 14 predicted proteins | sample Lox_Sample_21_FD_206725 | JGI IMG/M metagenome (GOLD analysis project Ga0335072, IMG submission 206725) | Soil microbial communities from Loxahatchee National Wildlife Refuge, Florida, United States - Lox_Sample_2.1 | ecosystem: Environmental > Terrestrial > Soil > Wetlands | place: USA...
CGGAGGGTTCGGAATTAGCCCGCCAGCGTGCGCAGTCGGTAGTGGCGGCGTTGACCGCCGCTGGTATCCCGGCGGGGCAGATCACCACTGACGACTACGGCAATTCGCGTCCGATCGTGTCCAACTCCACCGAGCAGGGCCGCATGGAGAATCGCCGTGTCGAAATTGTAATTACCGGCAATGCCATCGGCACCGTACCCTCTTGGGACCGCACCTATCCGATTTCGTTGAACCGTCGGTGAACGGCCCGAGGCACTCTTGCGGGGCGGCCAATCGGCTGCTCCGCAAGGGGGAAACCGGACCCTCGTGTTAAACTCAGTACTAGTCGCGGAGAGGTGGCAGAGTGGTCGATCGCGCCCGCCTCGAAAGCGGGAGTACCTGTGAGGGTACCGGGAGTTCGAATCTCCCCCTCTCCGCCATAGCCAACTTCTCTATCTTCCCATGCGTTAAGCTCGTGGAAATGCCAAACGAGCTTCTGGAGCGCCTCGACCAGTGGAAACGTCTGTTCGACCCGGCCCGCGTCGCCGAACTGCAAACCCTCCTTACGAATCTTGGCGGTGAAAAATTCGCCGGCGCGCGGGACCTCATCCTGCTCCACGAGACTCTGCTCTTCCTGCGAGCATACCCTGCGAGCGAAGCGACGGCTCGCATCAGCGATGAGATCCTTTACTCGTTCGACAGGCGAATTCCGGCAGACCTCGATCCATTCGAGGATCCGGAGGTTTCCGGCATCGCCGGCACCTCGGTAACAGCGACGTTTTCGTATGAAGTGGCGCGCTGGCTGGCGGCTCTCGAGCCGCGCAATGTCGAAATCGCGTGGGACAGGTACGACGATCCCGACCGGCTCGGTTCCGGACTGCGCAAACTCTTGCCCATGCTGCACGAAGATTGGCCGGTGGAAGCGCACGTGCCGTACCCGCAATGGGTTTCCGCCGCCCATCCGCGCCGGCAGAGCGATCTCGGATGGCTGCTCTCCCGGGTCCAGGATGCCGACACCTACGACTCGATGCAGATCCCGGTTACCTGGCGGATCGGTTCGTCGCGTTATTCGCGTTCCCGCCTGCGATTGCCGGTGCGCAAGCTTTATCTGCACCGCGAGCCTTTGCTGAAGCGATCGGATATCTCGCTCGAGCGGGAACTCGCGAATCCGCCGCTTACGATTTCGCGACTCGATCGCCCGCAGGCACGACGCATACTCGATCTGATCGTGGCCACGTCGGCCATACGGTATCGCGAGCTGTACGGGTTCAGCCACCCGGATGAGGGCGGTGTTTACCATACCCACGCCGGGCGCGGTGTGGATATTTATTTCTTCGGAGTGCCGCCCGAATGGCGCCTGCCGCTGCGCGCCTATCATGGTGGCATGTTCTTTAAGAATGGCGTGCCCGCCGGCTATGTGGAACTGCTCTCGTTTTTCGAGCGCGCGGAGGTGGGATTCAACCTCTATTACACCTTTCGCGAAGGCGAATCGGCCTGGCTCTACGCGCGCCTGCTGCGGCTCTTCCACCAAATCCTGGGGGTAACATGCTTTTCGGTGGACCCGTATCAGATCGGGCACGAAAATTCTGAGGCCATCGCTTCCGGCGCGTTCTGGTTTTATCGCAAATTAGGCTTCCGGCCAACCGAGCCAGAAGTGGCCAGCCTGGTAGCGCGCGAAGAGCGCCGCATGTCCAAAACCCACGGATATCGCAGCTCGAAGAGCACGTTGGAACGGCTGGCGGATGGCTACATCCTCTACGAGATTCCCGGCACCGCGACCGGCGAATGGGATGGATTCCGGATTCGGACCCTGGCGCAGCGGCTGCAAGGCGGCGGAGCCGCGGAGCGAAAAGCCATCGCGCAGCTTGCTCGCGCCAAGGCTCACGGCCCGGAGACGCGCTATCTGCGATGGATGCAGGGGCAAAAATCGCTACGCGAGCAGTTGATTCGCTGGGGAACCACGTAATTGTTTGGCAGTCCACTCGGCGTGCTGCAGCAGCGTGGGCGACAGGCCGATTTTCTGCAGATATTCGCGATCGGGCGCCGACTCGCCGCCGCGGACAATGCGGTCGGCGAGATGGACGATCGACGGCGGGTCGACGGCGCCGGACTCTTCGGCGTCGACCGGATGATGCTGGGCGACGATGCCCGCGATGCTGGCCGGCACGCCCCACAACCACAAGAGGTACGCGCCAACCTCGGCATGAGTGGCGCCGAAAAGCTCCCGCTCGGTTTCGCGGAGCGCCAGCGAATCGCCGAAACACCGCACTACGGCGCGATATTCCGTGGGGAAATTGCTGCCCAGAACCAGTTTGCCGATATCGTGCATGAGCCCGCCCATATAGATATCGGCGACGAATTGCGGAGCCAGCCGGCGCTCCTTGCCGATCCCGCGCGCCAGCGTGGCTACCTGGAAACTGTGATCGCGCAGGTCTTCCGGCGAAAACCCGGGATGATTCCGCGAGCCGAACTGGGAGAACACCGATTCCGTGATGGCCAGCGCGCGCACGGTTTCAATGCCCAGGTAGACTACGGCATGTTCGGGGGTGGAAATGACGCGGCTGGGCGCGAACAGTGGAGAATTCACCAGTTGCAGGATCTTGGCCGTCATGCCCAGGTCCTGCGCGATGATCGATCCCAGTTCCGCGGTGGAGATCTTGTCCGACAGCACCGCCTGCATCAGCCGGTAATAGACGGTGGGTGGGCTCGGCACGGACTTGATGCGCCCGATGAGCGAGACCAGAGCCGGAGAATCGAGGATGGTGCGAAGCGCCAGAGCCTTCTCGACGGTCGCCTGCAGGGTATGGGCGTCGCACGGTCTCAGCAGAAACTGGTGAGCCAGCGGAATCGATCGCATGGCCGCGTCGAATTCATCGGCGGCGCACAAGATGATGCGGACGGTCTGAGGCGATATCCGGATCGCCTCGTTCAGCAGAGCGGCGCCGTCGATTTCCGCCAGGCTCAGGCTGGTTACCAGAACGTCGTATTGGGTTTCGGACAAACGGAAGAGAGCTTCGTCACCGCCGGCGGCGAATTCCATGGCCCAGTCGTGACGGAGCGGTCGCAGCAGGCGCTTGAGACCTTCCAAAAGACGCGGCTCGTCGTCGACGAACAGAACCTGTTTCATTGCGGGCGTCGTTATCTATCTGAACTTTATAGGAAATGGCTCGAAATTCAAGGTTGGCATCGGATAACAGGAGTTATCTCCGGCGGCAGTATCATTTATTGCACACCGGCCGGCGCCCAGCCGGGGAGCCTGGCTTCCTTCTCCGTCACGGCCCCGTATTTCCTGGCGACGTCGCGAATCTTGGCCGCATCTCCGAGGAGCACAAAGGTCAAATTGTCCGCGCGGTAGTATTTCCGCGCCACGGCGTTCGCCTGATCGAGAGTGACGGCGTCAATGCGGGAGAAATACTCGTCCACTTCGTCGCGCCCCAGGCCGTAGAGTTCCATTTCGGCCAGCACGTTGGCAATCTGGTCGGCAGTCTGGATGGCGCGGGTGGGATACTCTCCCTTCACATAGGCTTTCGCCGATGCCAACTGGTCGGCTGTGAGCCCTTTTGCGGAAAGAGTCTTCAAGACGTCGAGCGCCATATCGATGGCCTTTTCGGTGGTGTCGGTTTTGGTGTAGGTGTTGATGGTGATCGCGCCATCGAGGCGGCCCATCTGCACGGTCGAACTGGCGCCATAAGTGAGGCCGCTGTTCACACGCAGGGCCTCGTTGATCATGGAGGTGAATCGCCCTCCAAACAGAGTGTTCACCAGGATCAGCGGCACGCGGTCGGGAGTGGAGCGGCGAACGCCCGGCTGGGCGATCACGAAATATGTCTGCGTGGCGTCCGGCTTATCGATCAGCAGTACCCGCGGCGCGGATTGGCGCGGCACGGGCGCCGACGCCAGGAAGTGAAACGGCTCACCCGCGGGAGCTCCGCCGAACACCTTCGCGACACCGGCCTTGGCGGCGGAATCGAAATCGCCGGCCACAATGACGATCAGGTTCTTTCCCACAAACAGCAGCTGGTGCTCCTCGACGATCTGCGCCCGCTGGATACGGTCGTACGATGCCTCGTCCGGCACGCGTCCATAGGGGTGCGAGTTGCCAAAGAAAAAAGTCTGGTAGAACGAACGGATGGCCATGCCGGGATTGTCCTTCATGGACTTCAGCGAGTCGACCCGGCGGGCCACGACCTTGCGGACTTCGTCGTCAGGGAAAGTGGGATGCAGGACAGCATCCGACACGAGTCCCAGGCCACGATTGAAATCCTTGCTCAGAAATTCGGCCGATACCGTGGTGGATTGCTCATCGGCATTGGCGTTGAATGTGCCGCCGAGGCCATCGACTTCTTCAGAAAATTGCGCGGCCGAATATTGCGCCGAGCCGCGGCGCAGAAGTTCGGCCGTAACCGAGGCGAGGCCCGTACGTTCAGGCGGGTCGGCCTCGCTTCCGCCTTTCACCACCACGAGAAAGCGTACCAACGGAATCCCGCTGCGCGGCATGAAATACGTCACGACGCCGTTGGGCAGCACCTCGCGCGTGTAAGGCGGCAGCTTCACTTGCGCGGCGAGCGATCCGCATACGATGAGAGCGAGAATCAGCCGCTTCATGGCTTCACCTCCGGCTTTTCAGGAACGAGAGTGGCGACCGTCCGATTCTTCGCCCCGAAGTATTTTTGTGCCACTCGCTGGATATCGGCCGCCGTGACTGCTTCCACACGCTTGTCCTCGTCGAAGGCCTTGGAATAGTCGCCGTAAAACACCTCGTACGTGCCGAGCAGATTGGCGCGCCCCTCGATGGTTTTCAGGCGCCTGTACAATCCGGCCATTCTTTGATTTTTGGCTTTGCGGATCTCGGCTTCCGGCACCGGCTCGGTTTGCAGGCGAGTGAGTTCCTCGTAAATAGCCTTTTCGGTGACAGCGGTGTCGATTCCGCTTCGCGGCTGAATAGTGAAACGGAACAACGTCGGGTCGAGCGCCTCGGCAAAGTTGACGTTAGCGGAGATCGCCAGTTGGGAATCCACCAGGCGTTTGTAAAGTCGCGAACTTTGTCCGGTCGAGAGAATATTGGAGATCACGTCGAGCACGGACGTGTCGGGGTCGCGCGAATTGGGGATGTGATAGAGAATCATCTGGATGGGTAGCTGGGCGCGCTTATTCAAAATGACGCGCCGCTCGCCCATTTGCTCCGGTTCCCTGGTACGAACGGGCGGCGGCGGCTCGCGGCGGGGAATCGGCTCCAGAAATTTCTTCGAGAGCGCCATCACCTGGTCGAACTTCACGTCTCCCACGATCACCATGATGCAGTTGTTCGGAGCATACCCCATGCTCCAGTGGCTCTTGAGATCCTCCATGGTCCACGATTCGATGTCGGAGGGCCATCCCACCACCGGCCAGTGATACGGATGCGCCTCGAACGCCGCGGCCTCGGCGAGTTCGGAAAGCAGGCCGAAGTTGCTGTTATCCACCGACGTGCGCCGCTCGGAGTAGACCACGCCGCGCTCGGAGGCGATCATTTTCGGGTCGAACGCCAGATCGCCGATGCGATCCGCCTCCATGTCGAACATCAGATCGAGGGCGGAACTCGGAAACCAGTCGGTGTAGACCGTGACGTCGTTGGAGGTGTAGGCGTTGTTGCTGCCGCCGTTCTTCTCCATGTTGTTGTCGAATTGCTTCGGTCCGTATTTCTTCGCGCCGTTGAACATCATGTGCTCGAAGAAATGCGAGACTCCAGTTGCGCCGGGATGCTCGTTGCGCGAGCCGACCTTGAAGAAGAAGTACATGGCCACATTCGGAATGGCGTGATCTTCCTGCACGATCACTTTCATTCCGTTGGCCAGGGTTTGGGTCTGGATGTCCTGTTGGCCTCGCAGGCACCCGGACAGAAGGAGGGCCACCCAAATTTTGCGCATGGCTCAGGGTATCACTTGTGGCGCGCCAATTTCACTGAATCGCAATGGTGACGGAGTTGCCCGGGCTGGGATATCCTCCCACCAGCAGGACAATGGGAACAGCCGCGCCTGATGGCGCGTTTTGCGGCACGTAAGCATTCACCTGGATGGCGCCCGCTACGAGTCCGGGAGCCGCTCCGGAGTATTGAATGGCCGCCGGCACGCCGCCGATTTGGACGCCGATGGAAAGCTGCGTCGCGGGAAAGGGCGGAGTCAGGGACGTGATTGCCCCGTCATTAGCGGGAACGTTCATCAATCCCGCGCCGGTGGCGTAGACAGAAATCACAGAGCCTTTCGCCGCTGGATTGGAGGCGGAATTGACAGACCCATCCTGATTCCGGACCGCTGCCTGCCCGGCGCCCGAGGCATCGATGCTGAAGATGCCGGGGATCGTTGTATTCACCGGCAGAGTGAGCGGGCCGTACCTGGCGCCGTTGTATTCGACTGTCATCGTGGTGGACGCGCCCTGCACTTCGAACGGCACAATCGCATTGACCTGATCGGCCTGCGCGTAGAGCAGCGGCGCCGGCGTGTTATTGAATAAGACGCTCGTGCCGCCGAGCGTAGTGGGCAGCGCCGATCCGGCGGGAGCGGCAACCCCGGTATCGGGCCCCAGCATGGCGCCGTAGATCGTGACGATCTCGCCGGGGGCGACCGTGCCGAAGGCGTACCCCCAATCCAGGACGGCCGGTCCGAGAGATTGAGTGGCGGCGTTCACAGCGGCGGCGACCCACAGCGGCTGCGCTCCGCCGGCCAGCGCGATCTTCATGGCGTAGGCGTCGTAACTGCCGCCACCGTAGTTTGGCCCGACCGTTCCCGGAGTGGCGAAAAACAATCCGATGCCGATTTGGCCTGTTTCATACACGTAGCCCTTGCCGTCCAGCGCGATCATCGAACTGCCGCTCGAGCCTACACCGTTTCCTCCCGCATCGACGACCGCACTGCCAGAAGGATTGAGAATGGCAACCGGCGCGGTCCGATAGGGAACGACTTCTTTAGGGAAAGGGATCTCGGTGTTCAGGTAGACATACCCGGCCTGGTCGACTGCAATCGCGCCCAGCGATGGGAGGAACGTGGAGTAGACCAGGTTGCCTGTGGGGGCGATCTTGGCGACGAAACCGGCCCACATCGGCTCGGCCGAATTTCCAGTAAGGGGCCACTTGGTTTCATACGCTCCTGAAGTGGTCGGGAAGCCGCTCGATTGCGTGCCGCCGGAGACGTAGATATTTCCAGCGGGATCGAGAGCGAGGGCCATGGCATAATCGGCGCTGCTGCCGCCGAGATACGTGGAGAAGACCAGCGCGCTGCCGCCGGGGTTCAATTTGCTCACGAACGCGTCACCATAGAGTTCCGGCCCGAGCGTGTAGCCGCCACCGAACGCCGGCTGGATCGCGTTTGCCGTTACCGGGAAATTAGCCGATGCGGTGCTGCCGGCGACAATTGCGTTGCCGCCGGGATCCACCACGATGGCGCTGCCCCCGTCGGGACCGCCGCCGCCCAGGAGCGTAGCGTACGCGGGCGCGGACCCATCGGGCTTCAGCTTCAGGACGAAAGCGGTGGCGCATTCGGTCGATTCACCCGGATCGAGTGCGAAACACGTTGCCGGCGTGTATGTCGTCTCGAACGCTCCCGTAGTGGCGGGGAAGTTTGAGCCGGGAACAGTCGCGCCCGTCACATAAACGGCGCCGCCGGAATCGATGGCGATGGCGGTGGGGTATCCGTTAATGAGGGCGGAGTAGAGCAATTGATCGCCGGCGGGGTTCAGCTTGGCTATGAATCCGGCGGCGGGATCGGCCTGGTAGGCACCGGCAGTTGCGGGCGGTATCCCGAGGCCGCTGAGATAGGCGTTGCCGCTCGCGTCCACCGCCATGACCGCGCTTGAGGCGCCGGCGATCAAAGTGGAATAGAGAATCCGGGTTCCGTCCGAACTCAACTTGACCACAAAGGCGACGTACGCCGGATTTGCCGAAGTTGGCGGCTGACCGGTCGTGGCAGGAAAATCCGTCGAGGCGGTAGTCCCGGAAACATAAATGTCACCCGCCGCGTCCACGCCCACCGATTGGCCGATGTCGTTGCCGGATCCACCCAGGTAGGTGGCAAACACCACAAAGGGATCGATCACCAGCGGCTTGCGGCGATCGTATGCGCCCAGACGCAAACGCGCACTCGAGCCGGCGAGCACGAAATCGGCCGCGATATGCCGGCGCTTTCCATCGATTGTCTGATAGGCATGCGGGTGTTTCTGGCGGAATGCTGGAACGACAAGATCGCCATTGTCCAGATGTGGACTGGCGCCGTGGAAATCCAAGCGAATGCGGCCAGGGTCCGCCCCCGGCGCGAGCAGAAAGTCATACTCGCGTCCGTGGAATTCCAGATCGATTCCCGGATATACGCCGCGATAGCGAACACGCCCAAACTGCGCGATATCGGTATGCCTGGAGGCGCCAAGGAAGTAGTTACTGCGTCCAGGAAGCGGGTCCGCCGCCGCGGGGCTAGCGCTTTGGTTGGCGCCCGCGAGACGGACAGCGACGCCACCGATACGAAAGCTCCCACCATCCAGAAGGGCAATGGATTCCGAGCCAGAGCGTGCGAGAAACCGGACATCGCCATTCGCCTGGCCGACGTTGGGTTCGAATACCAGCGGCAGTTGCGCGGCGGCGAGGGAGTTGATCCAAAAAAGGAAAGCTGCGGAGGGTCGTAGCATGAAAGGGTCCGATACTAAGACCCTTGCCTGCCACAATCCACTACAGCGCGCCCTGAGCGATCCCGTCACACTGTAGCGCCGCTTATCCCGCCACGCGTTCGATCGCGTCCGCGCCGCAAATCTCCTCTACCGCGGCCCGGAATTCCTTATCGGGGCGAACTTTCGAGGTAATATCGAGCAGCACCGAAAAATCGCGCGGCGCTTCCAGGCGCAAGCGCACCTGCGTCCCGCCCGGTTTGCGCTGGAAGAGCTCCGAAAGCGCCTGAGCGCGATCCTGGTGGCCATTCCTTCCCAGCCAGATTCGAATGGAAATCACCGAATCGAAATCCACGCGAGCGTTATCCAGAGACACGATATTCTGCACCGAAAGCTTGGGAGCGGCGCCCTCTTCGGGAAGCACCAACGCCGTGACCAACATCGCTTGATCCTCCAGGACTTCCGCCGCGAGCCTCTCGTAGCTGGTAGCAAACACGAGCGCCTCCACCGACCCGTTGCGATCTTCGAGTACGGTAGCGGCCCACGGCTTGCCCTCCTTGTTCCGCTTGCGCGTCACCCCGGTGAATACGCCGCACAGCTTCACTTCCACGCCCTTGGCCAAACCTTCGAGCGTGGCAGTGTCGTGCGTGGCGAGCTCCGTGATCTTATCGGTATACCCATCGAGTGGGTGGCCGGTGACCCAGAATCCCAAAAGTTCCTTTTCGCCGGCAAGCTTCTCTTTGTCCGTCCAATCGGGAACGTTGGGCAGGGCCACCTCGACGTGTTCGGCCAGCATCTCGCCGAACAGGCCCTCCTGGCCGCATTCGCGATCGCGCCAGGCGCGCTGGCCCGATTCCATCGCGCTATCGAGCACCGCCATCTTCTGGCTGCGCGTGCCTTCGAGAGTGTCCATGGCGCCGGCTTTGATCAAACTCTCGATCATGCGCCGGTTGACGGCGCTGAGATCGACCTTTTCGCAGAATTGATGCAGCGACCGAAACGCGCCCACTTCCTCGCGCGCTTTCGCAATCGCTTCCACGGCCGACTGGCCGAGATTCTTCACCGCGCCCATGCCGAAGCGGATGCCGCGGCCGCCGGGCGCCTTGGCATCGGGCGTGAAGCCCCAATCGCTGTGATTCACGTCGGGCGGCAGGACCACGATGCCCATTTCGCGGCATTCGTTGATGTACTTCACGACCTTCGCCGTGTTGCCGGTTTCCGAAGTAAGCAGCGCGGCCAGGAAATCCACGGGATAGTGCGCCTTCAGGTACGCCGTGACGAACGCCAGGAATGCGTAGGCCGCCGAATGTGACTTGTTGAACCCGTAGCCGGCGAATTGCTCCATCAGGTCGAAAATCTTCTCGATCTTTTTCTGCGGATGACCCTTGGCGGCGGCGCCCGCGATGAAACGCTCGCGCTGCTTGACCATTTCCTCAAGCTTTTTCTTGCCCATGGCGCGGCGCAGCAGGTCGGCGTCGCCCAACGAATAACCGGCCAGCTTGTTCGAGATCTGCATCACCTGTTCCTGGTAGACGATGACGCCGTAGGTCTCTTCTAGCAGTTCCTTGAGCTCGGGCAGATCGTACTTTACTTCTTTGCGGCCCCATTTGCGGTCGATGAAATCGTCTACCATGCCGCCCTGGATCGGACCTGGGCGATAGAGCGCGTTGAGCGCGGTCAGGTCTTCGAGGCGGCTGGGCTGGTAGCGGCGCAAAATGTCGCGCATGCCCGGCGATTCGAACTGGAATACGCCGCTGGTGAGGCCTTTGGTGAAAACTTCATATGTGTCCTTGTCGTCGAGCGGCAGGTCTTCGGGCACGATCTCGACACCGTGGCGCTTCTTGATCAGGCGGAGCGCGTCCTGAATGAGCGTGAGCGTGGTGAGGCCGAGGAAGTCCATCTTGAGGAGCGACAGTTTCTCCAGCCCGCCCATGTCGTACTGCGTCACGATTTCGTCGCGGTTCGTCTTGTAGAGAGGAACCAGTTCCTTGAGAGGCTGCGGCGAAATCACCACGCCCGCGGCGTGCACGGAGCAATTTCGCGCCAGGCCTTCGAGGCGGAGCGCGGTCTTCAGAACTTCATCGATCTTCGGGTCCTTCCGGGCGGCCTCATTCATCCCCGGCTCCTGCTCCATGGCCTCCTTGAGCTTGATGTTGAGCGTGGTGGGAATGAGTTTGGTGAGGCGTTCGACGTCGGCGAAAGGCACTTCGAGCACACGCGCCACGTCTTTGATCGCGGCGCGCGCGCCCAGCGTGTTGAAGGTGATGATCTGCGCCACCTGCTCGCGGCCATATTTCTCGGTGACGTAGTGGATCACCTCGCCGCGGCGATTCATGCAGAAATCCACGTCGATATCGGGCATGCTGATGCGCTCGGGATTGAGGAAGCGCTCGAACAGCAGACCGTATTGGAGCGGATCGATATCGGTAATGGCCATGGCATAGCCCACCAGCGATCCAGCGGCCGATCCGCGTCCCGGGCCGACGGGTATGTCCTTGGATTTGGCGTAGCGAATGAAGTCCCAAACGATCAGAAAATATCCCGAGAACTTCATCTTCTGAATCATCTGGATTTCGCGGTCGAGACGCTCCGCGTATTCTGCCAGATCGTGCTTCAGGATTCCCTTGGCGCGCATCGCTTCCAGCCGCGGGCGGCGTTTCTCAAATCCCTGGCGCGCGACATATTCGAAATAGGTGTCGGCGGAGTGGCCTTCCGGAACGTCGAACTTGGGGAAGGGCTCCTTCACCTTTTCCAGCTTCACCTGGCAGCGCTGTGCGATCTCCCAAGTGCGATCGAGCGAGTCTTCCAATTCGCCGAAGAGCTCCATCATCTCGGCGCGCGACTTCAGGTAGAAATCGGGCGAATTCCAGTGCATGCGGTTCGGGTCGTTCATCATCTTCCCGGTCTGCACGCAGAGCAGAATCTCGTGAGCGCGCGCGTCTTCGCGCCGCAGGTAGTGCGAATCGTTGGTGGCCACGAGCGGAAGGCCGGTTTCCTGCGAGAGGCGATTCAATTCGGGCGTTAGTTTGCGGTCCTGGTCGAGATGGTGGTCCTGAATTTCCAGGAAGAAATTGTTGCGGCCGAAGATATCGGCATAGGTGAGCGCCAGGCGCTTGGCGTCGTCGTACTTGTCGGAGAGGATGGTCTCGGGGATGTGGCCGCGCAGGCACGCCGACATGGCAATGAGGCCTTTCGAGTGCTGATTCAGCAGGTCCATGTCGATGCGCGGCTTGTAGTAGAAGCCGTCGAGATAGGCGGTGGAGACCAGGTTGATGAGGTTGCGGTAACCGTCCTGGTTTTCGCAGAGGAGCACCAGATGGTTGTAGCGGTCGTTTTCCGACCGAGTCTTATGACCCTTCTGCGAGACGTAAACCTCGCACCCGATGACGGGATGGACGCCATGCGCCTTGGCGGCATTGTAGAACTGCACGGCGCCGAAGAGATTCCCGTGATCGGTCATGGCCACCGCCGGCATCTTCTGCTCGACCACGATTTGCATCAGTTGGTCGATTTCGCATGCGCCATCGAGCAGAGAATAGTCGGTGTGGCAATGCAGGTGGACGAAGGACATTGCGCGATAAGACTCCTGGCCCGGGGGAGGGTGGGTACCTTCCATTTTACGACGCGCTATGGCTGAACGCAGATGGCGACGCCATCGCGGGAAATAATAGGGAGTTTTGATGTCGATGGCGAGATTGCTGGTGACGGTGAGATTTCCGTTGACTCCGCACGCCGGGATAGCTGGAAACTCCGCCTGCAACTGAAAATTGATCTGGTCGATACCGATCTGGCCAGGCGTCAGGCCGGAGAATGTGACGCGAGCAGACTAGTCCGCCGGCGGGTTATCAGTTGGCACCGGCGGCCGCGGGCCCACGAAGACACCACTCACGGTGGCGCGGGGTTTGGTGTCATTTGCCCGGTGAAGCAATGGAACGGGAGCGCCCGGTCCCAACAGGTAAATGGTGAGAGTCTCGCCCGCTACCGGCAGATTGTCCCACGAAATCAGCGACCCATCCGCACGGGTGATACAGGGAACGAGTCCGCTACAGGAAAGGATGTTAGGATCCGGCCCGTGGATCGTGTACTCGTGTACCTTTCATTTCACTCCGCGCAAGAGTCCGTTCATTGTCTTCCGATATTTTTCCAGCGCCGAACGGCCGGTCTTTGTCAGCCGGACCAGTGTGAGTGGAATCTTGCCGCGAAAAGTTTTCTCGATGGCGATGTAGGCCGCTTCTTCGAGCTTGGCGAGGTGGCTGGAAAGATTGCCCTTCGTAAGGCCCGTTTCGCGCATGAGAAAGAGGAAATCCGCCTCCTCCGCGCCCGAGAGCAGAGCCATAATGGTCAGCCGGGCGGGCTCGTGAACCATGCGGTCGACGTCATTCATGGGTGTTGTGTTCCGGAAGAGGGTGCGATTTGAGGAAAATCAACAGTCGAATGGCCCCGAATCCCGCCATCGGGAAACCGACGGCGACAGCGAGCCAGAGGAACCGGTCGTACAATCCGCCGGGGATCCACCAGAGAACCGGGGCGATCGCCAACAGGTACGCGCCGAACCATGCCGCCGGAGCACTTCTCTCGCGGACGCCGGCCGCAAAAGAAATGCCGGCGAAGATGACGGCGAATGCCGGGCAAATCGGGCGAGATTCCAGGTTCAATCGCCCCGCCCAGAAAATGGTTCCGAACAGGGCGCCGGCGGCGCCGATCGCGCCGGCGACTGAGATTCCCGCCACTCGCCGCTGGCGCGGTTCCACATAGCCACCCCGCGGAAACACGTACTTTCGGTAGACCGCGCGTGCGATCCAGATATTTGTGACGCAAAACAGAACCGCGAGCCATCTGGGGCCTTGCTGGGCCAGCGAGTTCCTGGGAAGAACGCTCGTGACGAGCTCGCTACCTCCAAAAAGGAAGACGAGCAGACCGCATATTAACTGGGGCACTCCAGTTTCGTTGATGTATGCCGAGGGACGGTGAACGAGCCTGTCGATATCCGCCATAATCACTTCCGCATACTAGTCTGCGCTGCAAACCAGTCGGTGTCAAGAGGAATTTCGGCCTCGATTGCTTTTACCCGTTGATTCTTTTTTAGAAAATGTGCCGCAAATAGGCCGAAATCGCGATGATGATCAGCCCCGAGATGGCCGCACCCGCCATCATCCGCGCGCGCCGCTTATTGTGCGGGCGCGTGACCAGCACCGCGACGGCGAACACGTGCATCACCAGCAGCAGCTTAATGCCCAGCAGCATGTGGTAGAGCACGGAATGTCCGGGGGCGGAGAGGATGTTGTAAGTGCCGGAAATCAGCAGGCAACCCATGGCGGCGAACACCAGCGGCCGGTAGTATCCCGCCGCCTTGTCCATAAAGCTCTCGCGCGCATCGGGCGAGAGCCCGGCGGCCGCCTTCGACATCACCGCGCTGCCGAAAATCATGCCGCCGATCAGGGTCGCCACGGAAGCGATATGCATCCAGCGCATGAGCACGAAAAGGACGTCAGCCATTCCATAGAGTATAGTTGATGAGCCGCGACCGCGAGGGAGCCGCGCGTTTGGCCCGTTATAATCGGGTTGATGATCCACGAAGTCCTGCCCGTGGGAATGCTCCAGTGCAATTGCTCGATCTTCGGAGATGAGCAGACGCGTGAGGCCATTGTGGTCGATCCCGGCGACGAAATCGCCAGCATTCTTGAAATCGTCGCGCGGCACGGGCTGGCCGTGAAAGCCATCGTCATCACGCACGCCCATATCGATCACATCGGCGGCGCGCAAAAGCTCAAACAGGCCACCGGCGCGCCCGTCTATATGAACCGCAACGACGCGGAACTGCAAAAACAGATCGGCGACCAGGCGGCCTGGCTCGGCATGCGCACGCCGGAAGCTGTGACGATCGACAGCGACGCCGGGGACGGATCGGTTCTGGCAATCGGCGCCACCGAATTCCACGTGCTGCACACCCCCGGCCACACACAGGGCAGCATCAGCCTGTGGATTCCTTCCGAAAACAAGCTTGTGGCGGGCGATACGCTCTTCCGCGACAGCATCGGCCGCACCGACCTGCCGGGCGGCGATGGGCGCCAGATTCTGCGCTCGATCCATGAGAAACTGCTACCGCTGCCGGAAGATACGGTCGTCATCCCGGGGCACGGCGCCCACACCACCATTGGACGGGAAAAACGCTTCAACTATTTTCTCCGCGAGTTGTAAGCCAGGCGATTTTGATACCATGCTCCTCATATGCCGGAGCCGATCTACCCTCCCAGTTCTGAGTTTGTGCAGCATGCTCACGTAAAAGGCCTGGAAAGCTATCGCGAGCTTTATCGGAAGGCCGCTGAAAAACCGGAGGAATTCTGGGGCGAGCTGGCAGAAAAGGAGCTGGTGTGGTTCACCAAATGGACGCACGCGTTCGAGTGGCATCCGCCTTTTGCCAAATGGTTCGCCGGCGGGACGATCAACGCCTCGTACAACTGCCTCGACCGTCACCTATCCACGCACCGCAAGAACAAAATAGCGATCTTGTGGGAGGGCGAGCCAGGCGATCAGCGGCAGATTTCCTATCAGGAACTACACCGGCTGGTATGCCGCTTCGCCAACGTGCTCAAGAGCCGCGGCCTGAAGGCCGGCGATCGCGCCATCATTTACATGGGCATGGTGCCGGAGTTGCCGGTGGCGCTGCTCGCTTGTGCGCGCCTGGGCATCATCCACAGCGTGGTCTTCGGTGGATTCTCGTCGGAAGCCCTCAAAGCGCGCATACAGGACCTGGAAGCGCAGGTGGTGATCACCTGCGATGGCGCCTGGCGGCGCGGCAAGGAAGTGCGTTTGAAGGATGCCGTCGATGAATCGCTGGCCGATTGCCCCACGGTGAAAGACGTGATCGTCTACCAGCGCACCGGTGGAACAATCGCCATGAAAGAAGGGCGCGATCACTGGTGGCACGAGCTTGACGAGGGCGTTTCCGAAGATTGCCCGGCGGAGCACCTTGATAGCGAACATCCGCTGTACGTGCTCTACACATCGGGAACGACAGGCAAGCCGAAAGGCATCGTACACACCACCGGCGGGTACCTGTTGCAGACCACGATGACCATGAAATGGGTGTTCGACCTGCGCGATTCGGACACGTACTGGTGCACCGCGGATATCGGTTGGGTAACCGGCCACAGCTACATCGTCTATGGACCGCTCTCCGCCGGCGCCACCAGCATGATGTACGAAGGCGCGCCGGATTTTCCTCACCCCGACCGTTTCTGGCGCCTGATCGAAAAATATCGCGTCAACATCTTCTATACCTCGCCGACGGCCATCCGGGCCTTCATCAAGCAGGGCGACCAATGGCCCAAGGCGCACGATATGTCGAGCCTGCGCCTGCTCGGGTCGGTAGGTGAGCCGATCAACCCGGCGGCATGGGAGTGGTATTACCGGACGATCGGCAAGGAACGCTGCCCTATCGTGGACACGTGGTGGCAGACGGAGACCGGCGCCATCATGATCGCACCGATGCCCGGCGCGGTCCCGCTGAAGCCCGGATCGGGCACCCTGCCTATGCCCGGCGTGCTCGTGGACGTTGTGGATCTGATGGGCAAGCCGGTCGCGGCCAACCAGGAAGGCTTCCTGATTATCAAGCGGCCGTGGCCGAGCATCGCGCGCACGCTGTGGCGCGATCCCGATCGCTACCGCCAGAATTATTGGGAGCGAATCGAAGGCGTGTACCTCGCCGGCGATGCCGCGCGACGGGATGAAGACGGATATTACTGGATTCTGGGCCGCGTCGATGACGTGATGAACGTCAGCGGTCATCGCCTGAGCACCATGGAAGTGGAGTCGGCGCTGGTAAAACACCCGGCCGTGGCGGAAGCGGCGGTAGTCGGCAAACCGCACGAGATCACGGGCCAGTCGGTAGCGTGCTTCGTGACGCTGAAGAAGGGAAACTGGAATCACACCGAACTCAACGAGGAACTCCGCAGGTGGGTGGCACATGAAATCGGCAGCTTCGCCAAGCCCGAGCAGATCCGCTTCACCGATGCGCTGCCCAAGACGCGGAGCGGCAAGATCATGCGGCGCTTGCTGCGCGAGATCGTAACCTCGAATACCGTGGTGGGCGACGTGACCACCTTGGAGGACCTGTCGGTAGTGACGAAGCTCGCGGCGCAGCACGATGAAGAATAGCCGTGGCGTTCCCCCGGCAAATTTACGCGAATCGTAACATCGACGGCCAAAATTGCGCCCAACGTGCGCGCGCTCACTGAAAAATCAACCTCGTTTTGCGATGCTGGGCTTCAGCGAGGTTCAGCATGGCAGCCCAACCGTCACCCTTTTCCAGGAAGCAACAACGCCGCCGAAACGAACAAGCGGCGCAGCCGGCCCAATCCGTAATCCCGCGCGAGGAACAAATCCGGCAGCGGGCGTACGAGATCTATCTGCAGCGCGGCGAATTGCCGGGCTCGGAGATCGAAGACTGGCTGCAGGCCGAGTCCGAAGTGGCCGATACGAAGGAAAAATAGCGCTCGCCTTTCCCCACACCGTGTTTGCCCGTACTTTGCCCATGAAATTGCACCCTCCGCGCCAGGGAGGATGCTATGAGAAATTTCCTGCTGTTATGTTGCGGCGCTGCCGTATTGCTTTCGATTTCCTGCCGGACAAATGAGTCTCCCGAAAAGCAGGTGGACGATGCCGAAATCGCCGCTCAGGTGAAGTCCAAACTGGCTAGCGACGTCGGTCTTTCCACCGTTACCAACATATCGGTGAACTCTACCAATGGAGTTGTCACGCTTTCGGGCCAGGTGGACAATGCCGGTAAGAAAGCCAAGGCGGAGGCAATCGCCAAGGGCGTTCCAAAAGTGGTCCGTGTCATCAATAACATTCAAGTGGCGACTTCCGCCGTTCGCCCAAACGATTTTCGGTTTCTTGCCCTCGTGAGGATCGATACATGGGCCGGGCGGAGTGGTCCCTGTGTTGCACATCCAACGGGAGCATGAACGAGAGAAAACAACCGCGACGAGCGAGCACACTGCTGTTGGGCATCTTGTTGGTCGGCACTGGCACCGCCTGGGGGCAGGATGACGCCAACCGTGCGGTCCAACCGGTGCCACACGCTACCACCCGCGAAAAACTGGCCCAGCTCACGCAGACCGAACGCGCGCGCGAGTACGTGAAAGAGCTTTTCAATCCGCTGTCGGTCGTTGAAAGCTCGGCGAGCGCAGGTTGGGGGCTATTGCGTGACCGGCCGCACGAGTGGGGCGAGGGGGGCGCCGGATTCGGCCGGCGATTCGCAAGTTCGTACGGGCAACACATCGTTGAAGATACGCTGAAGTTCGGCCTCGCCAACGCGCTGCATGAAGATAATCGCTACATTCGCAGTGGACGTACCCGATTCGGACCTCGGCTGGTGTACGCCCTCGAAATGACCCTGCAATCCCGGGATCAGGACGGCAATCGCCAGGTATCCTACTCAAAAATCGGCTCGCTCGCCGGCTCTTCGCTGATTTCCCGGCTCTGGCAGCCTCCCAGCACAGGGTCAGCCGGCGATGGCGCGGTGAGTTTCGGAGTCTCTGTCGCCTTCGCGGCAAGTCTGAACGTAGTGCGCGAATTCCTGCCCCGCGCCATGTTTCTACACCGCTAACCGGGGGAACGACCATTGAAACCCTGGCTTGATCTGCTCCGGCCGCATCGGAAGATGCTGGCGTTCGGCTTTTTGGCTGCCATTGGCGAATCGCTGGCAGACGTGGCGCAGCCCTGGCCGCTCAAAGTGGTTCTCGATAGCGTTCTGCATCATCAATCGCTGCATGGACACGGATGGCTGAACCGGCTGGTATTTGACTCCGTCGGAACCAACAAATGGGCCATTCTGGAACTGGCGGCGCTGGCGGCGCTGGTGATCGCCATCGTAGGCGCCGCCTGTTCGTACATCGAGAACTACCTGACCCTCAGCATGGGACAGTGGGTTTCGCACGACCAACGCCTCACCGTCTATTCGCATGTCCAACGGCTCTCTCTCGCGTATCACGACAACAAGCGGACCGGCGACCTGATCAGCCGCGTCACCAGCGACATCGATGCCGTCCGCAGTTTCCTCACCTCGGGCCTTCTCGACGGCCTGATCGACGTGCTCACGCTGGTGGGCATGATCGGCGTAATGCTGTACATTAACTGGCGCTTCACGCTGGTCGCGCTGTCGGTGGCGCCGGTGTTGTTCGCGGTGGTTTATTCCTATACCCGCAGAATCAAAAAAGCGTCACGGGAGGTGCGCAAGAAGGAAGGCGAGATGGTGTCGGTGATGCAGGAAGTGCTCGGCGCCATCCGCGTGGTGAAAGCGTTCGCGCGGGAGGATTACGAGCAGAAGCGCCTGCGCGAGGAGAGCCTGGAAAGCGTCGAGGCAGCGCTGCGGGCACGAACCTTGAAGGCCAAGCTTACACCCCTGGTAGAAGTGATTGTGGCCTTTGGGACCGCCGCGGTTTTGTGGTTCGGAGCGCGCATGGTGCTCACCGGCCAGCTTTCCGAAGGCTCTATGGTGGCGTTCATTCTGTATCTGTCAAAAATGTACAAACCCATGCAGGATTTGTCTAAGATGACGGACTCCTATTCCAAAGCGGCTGTCGGGCTGGAGCGCATCCAGGAGGTCCTCGAAACCAATCGGGCGGTGGCCGACATGCCAGGCGCGCGCCAGGCTCCGCGCCTGGAAGGCCGCATCGAACTCGACGACGTGTCTTTTCACTACGACGAGGAATCTCCCATTCTCCGGAACGTAAACCTCCGCATCGAGCGCGGGCAAATCGCCGCTCTCGTGGGAAGAACCGGGGCCGGCAAGAGCACTCTCATCAGCCTCATTCCCCGCTTCTACGACCCGGTCTCGGGCACCGTTAAAATCGACGGCCAGGACGTCCGACGGTACACGCAGAAATCCCTCCGCCAGCAGATCAGCCTCGTCCTGCAGGAAACCGTCCTCTTCCACGTGCCCATTTGGGCGAACATCGCGTACGGCAAGCCGAATGCCACGAAAACGGAAATTCTGCGCGCCGCCGAATTCGCGAACGCCCA
>Ga0335072_10004970_pt1 | contig 19627 bp, 17 predicted proteins | sample Lox_Sample_21_FD_206725 | JGI IMG/M metagenome (GOLD analysis project Ga0335072, IMG submission 206725) | Soil microbial communities from Loxahatchee National Wildlife Refuge, Florida, United States - Lox_Sample_2.1 | ecosystem: Environmental > Terrestrial > Soil > Wetlands | place: USA...
CACGCCGTGGCATGACGCGGACGCACGTTATGTTTGACCCACTATGGCCAGTTCTTCCAGCGCCTCCAGCGCTTCTTTGACGATGTACACCACGACCTGGTGTGGCTACTGCCATCGGCTCAAGACCGTGTTGAAGGCCGACGGCATCACCTACGACGAAGTCGACATCGAACACGACCCGTCGGCAGCCGACTTTGTCGGCTCAGTGAACGGCGGCAATCACACGGTTCCGACGGTGAAGTTCGCCGACGGCTCGACGATGACCAACCCGGCCGCGAAAGAGATCAAGGCGAAGCTCGCTGCGCTGGCCGGGTAGGGCTAGCCCGCCTCGGCCCAGGATTCGATGATCACGCGGGCGATCGACACCGACCCCGGCAGCAGTAGCTTGGCGTCCTCGGCGCTGCTCCAGTCGCCCAGAGCCAGCGCGGCGCGGACCTCGTCGCGGGTGAACCACGCGGCCTCGGCGATCTCCCCGTCGTTGAAGGAGAATTCCTGATCTGGATCGCCGATCGCATGGAAGCCGACCATCAGTGAGCGCGGGAACGGCCACGGCTGGCTGCCGAGGTAACGCACGTCGCGGACGGTGAGCCCGATTTCTTCGCGGATCTCGCGCGCCACGCAGGTTTCGAAGGCCTCGCCGGCTTCGACGAATCCGGCCAACAACGAGAACATCCGCTGCGGCCACACGGTTTGACGGGCCAGGACCGCGCGGTCGCCGCCGTCGTGCACGAGGCAGATCACGGCGGGGTCGATGCGTGGAAATTCCTCGTGACCGGTGACCGGGTTGACCCGGGCCCAGCCGGCTCGGATCGGTTTGGTGGGCGAGCCGTCCACCGAGCTGAACCGGGCGCTCGCATGCCAGTTGAGCAGCGCCGCGGCCGACGACACCAGCTGCGCGCCGACGTCGTCGAAGAGCTGGCCGCCTCGGCGAAGGTCGGCCACCTCGGCTTGCATGTCGGGATCGTCGGGTGCTTGCAGCGGACCCCGGACGGCCCAGACATCGCGACCGTCCTCCAGACGGCCCAGGAACACCGCGTCGGGCGGCGGCTTGTCAGCGAAAGCCTTTGCGCTCCCGAGCAGCACGCGGCCGCCCGCGACCATCACCTGATTGCGCGAGTCCAGCCGCAGCAGGGCCGCTTCGGCCCAGCCCGCGGTGGCCGCGTCGACATCGGTGCGTACTTGGTCGGCGCGGTCGGCGCCGATGCGAGACAGCAACGGCACGCTGTGTAATTGGAAATCCACTTTTCTGCCTTACTTCCCCACACTTCGGACATAGAGCAGCCGGTCGCCGGCCTCGATGGCGTCGACCTCGGGCGCGTCAACGCGCAGCAGCTGGCCGTCGCGGACCACGCCGAGCACGATGTCGGGCAGATGCCGTGGCGAACCGCCGACTTCGGCCTGCTCAACATCGCGTTCGGCGATCGCGAGTCCCTCGGCCGGCGTCAGCAGGTCTTCCACCATCGCGACGACGCTGGGCGTTGTGGTGGCCACGCCGAGCAGTCGGCCGGCCGTCTCCGAGGAGACGACCACCGAGTCCGCGCCGGATTGCTTGAGCAGGTGCTGGTTTTCAGCCTCCCGAACGGACGTGACGATCTTGACGCTGGGCGCGACTTCGCGGGCCGTCAGGGTGACCAGCACCGCGGTGTCGTCGCGGCTGGTGGCGATGATGATCGACGACGCGTGCTGGACGGCCGCCAAGCGCAACACATCCGACCGGGTGGCGTCACCGTGCACGGTGACCAGGCCGGCGTTGGACGCGTGGTCCAGAGCGGCCCTGTCGGTGTCGACGATGATGACGTCTTTGGCTGCGGTGTCGTCGTCAAGGATCGCAGCGACGGCAGATTTCCCTTTGGTGCCGTAACCGACCACGACGGTGTGGTTGCGCACTCTGCTCCTCCAACGTTGAATCTTCCACGCCTGCCGGGACCGTTCGGTGAGCACCTGAAGCGTCGTGCCGACCAACACCACAATGAACACGATTCGCAGCGGCGTGATGATCAAGATGTTGGTCAGCCGCGCGGATTCCGAGTACGGGGTGATGTCGCCGTAGCCGGTGGTGGTCAATGACACGGTTGCGAAGTACACGCAGTCGAGTAACGACATTCGAGTGCTGCGCACGTCGATATACCCATCGCGGGTGATGTAGACGGTGATCACCGCGAAAAGCAGCGCGAGCAATGCGATGAGGACCCGCCGCCAGATGGCGCGGACCGGGCCGATAGGAATCTCCGGCACACGCAGCACGCCGACCAGCGCATACGACGGCTGCGCGGTCAGCGTCTCGTCGAGATCGCTTCGCCGACGATTAGCTTTGGCCACAGTTCATCGGCTCGACCCGGCGCACGCCACAATGTAACCATGACCGCCATCACACCCGTAGCTCAACGCCACGCCAGCCAGTCCGCTGCATACCGAATTGCCGCGCTGCTGCTCGGCGTCGGCACCGTCCACTTTTTAGCGCCGAAACCGTTCGACGACATCATCCCCGTCGAGCTACCCGGAAGCCCGCGGTTCTACACCTATGCATCCGGTGTCGCCGAGCTCACAATCGGTGCACTGCTGCTGGCCCGACGGACTCGGCGGAACGCTGCGCTTGCGGCGGTCGCACTGTTCCTCTGTGTATTCCCGGCGAACGTCAACATGGTTCGACTGTGGTGGGACAAGCCGTGGCCGATGCGCATCGTTGCCATTGCCCGGCTGCCGCTGCAGATCCCGATGATCACCGAGGCGCTCAAGGTCCGGCGCAACGCCTAACCGGCCGCCTCGGCCAGCAGCACGGCCAGCTCGTCCGGTGTCGGCAGCACATCGGGGACGATGGTGACACCGGTGCGAACGTAATGAAAAGCTGTGCGCACCAACGATTCCGGGCATCCACGCAACGCGGCCCAGGCTAGGCGGTAGACGCCGAGCTGGATAGCGGCCTGTCGGATCGCCTCCGGGCCGTGCGGCGGCTCGCCGGTCTTCCAGTCGACCACGGTGGCGCCGCCGTCCGGGTCGGCGAACACCGCGTCGATGCGGCCACGCACCACGGTGCCGTCGATGGCCATCTCGAACGGCACCTCGACGTCGACCGGCGTCCGGGCAGCCCACGGTGACGCGAGAAAGGCCGTCTGCAAATTGGCCAGCTCCTCGGCGTCGTGCTGGGCGGTTTCGGTGTCCGCCGCGCCGGGCAGGTCGCCGAGGTCGAAAAGCCGCTCGGCGCCGTAGAACCGTTGCACCCACTCGTGAAATGCACTGCCCAGCAACGCATGCGGGTCGGGTCGTGTCGGCAGCCGCCGCATCAGCCGCTGCACGGCATGCTCCGGCTCGCGGGCCAGGTCCACCAGGCTGCTCACCGACAGTTGGCCGGGCAACGTTTGCAGCGGAGGTCGCGCGGCGCGGGCTCGCTCGTTGAGCAGCGCGTCGACGTCGGCTGCCCAACCTTCGGTGTCGGCGTCGAGCGGCGACGCCGGCGCGTCCGCCGACATCGCTGCGGCCACCAGCGCAGCCCCACGCTGAACGTCGGCCCCACGGCCGTCCAACGGGTCGACGGGCCACATCGCCTCATGAACGCTGTCACGCAACGGGTTTCGTTCGCCATCCGCTGGCGCCGGCACCCACTGCTCGATGACCCCGCATGCCTCACCGGCATCCGCCGCCCGGTCGATGATGTCTTTGAGCTCGCTCAGGAAATCCGACGGGCCGCGCGGCTTGATTCCGGTCGCGCCCCAATGATGGCCGGACACCAGCAGGGTGTCCTCGGCGCGGGTAATAGCCACGTAGAGCAGCCTGCGCTCCTCGTCGAGGCGGCGCTGGTCCAGTTGACGACGGTGCGTGAATATCTTGTCCGACAGCTGCTTTCGATCGGTCACATCTGACGTGTCCAAAACCGGGACGCCGTGCGCACCCGCCGACGCACGATCGCCGCGCAGCAGCGGCGGAAGGTCGGCGGCGTCGGTGAGCCAGGTCCGCGGCTGCGCGGTCGACGGGAACACTCCGGCCGACAGGTGTGGCACGGCGACCACCTGCCACTCCAAACCCTTTGCGGCGTGCACGGTCAGCACCTGCACCCGATTCTGCGCGACAACGATCTGGGCCGGCGGCAAGCCGTTCTCGACGACCGTGGCCGCATCTAGGTAGGCCAGCAGACCGCCGAGGGATGCCGCGTTCGTCGCGTCGGCGTAGCGGCTGACCACGTCGGCGAAGGTGTCGAGTTGCTCGGTGCCCGCCCAACCCGACGCCGCCGGCAGCGCCGCCCGGACCTCACAGTCGACGCCGAGCAGCCGACGCACCTCGGCGACCAGGTCGGGAAGTGGATGGCCGAGATGGCCGCGCAGCATGGTCAATTCCTCTGCGAGCGCGGCGATACGCCGATACCCCGCCACCGAATAGTCGCCCGCCGGGCCGGGGTCGGCGATTGCGTCGGCCAGGCCCGCGGTATCGGCATCCGGCTCGGCCGCCTCGGCGATCCGTTCGGCGGTGTCACCGCTGCGCGCCGCCTGATGGTGGCGACCTGCCACGGCCTGCCCGCCGTCGAGGGCGACCGCCCGACGCCACAACGCCGCGATGTCGCGGGCAGCAAGCCGCCACCGCTGACCGGTGAGCACCCGCATCGCCGCCGCACCGGCGCTGGGGTCGGTAACCAACCGCAGCATCGCCACCACGTCGGCGACCTCGGGCACCGACAGCAGTCCGGCCAGTCCGACCACCTCCACCGGGATGCCGCGGGCACGCAGCGCAGCCGCCATCGGTGCGGCGTCGGCGTTACGCCGCACCAGGACCGCGGCGGTCGGCGGCGCAACCGCGTCGCCGGCGGCTTGCTGATAACGCCGGTGCAGATGCTCGGCGACCCACTCCCGTTCGGCCTGCACGTCGGCCAGCAGCGCGCAGCGGACGGTGCCGGGCGCCGCGTCCGGGCGTGAGCGAAGCGGGCGAACCGCCACCGATCGTCGCCGCGCGTCCGCCGACACGGCGTTGGCGACGTGCAGCGCCCGTGGCGGATTACGCCAGCTGGTTCGCAATTCCAGGACCGGCGCCGGGCTGCCGTCGGGTCGAGGGAAGTCGGTGGTGAACCGGGGCAGGTTGGTCGCCGAGGCGCCGCGCCAGCCGTAGATGGACTGGATGGGGTCACCGACGGCGGTCAACGCCAGCTCATCATCGACGCCGCCGCCGAACAGCGACGACAACAGGATGCGCTGGGCGTATCCGGTGTCTTGGTATTCGTCGAGCAGCACCACCCGGTAGCGGGCGCGCAAATGCTCACCGACGCGCGGCACCGTGGTTGCCAGCCGCGCCGCGTGGGCCATTTGAGCGCCGAAGTCCATCACATTCTCGGCCCGCATCCGCCGGTGCAATGCGTCGATCAGCGGCACCAACTCGGCGCGCTCGGCCTGAGTGGCCAGCATCCGCAGCAGCCACTGGCTGGGCCCGCGGTCACGTTGGTAGCGGCCCGCCGGCAAGGTGTGCACCAGCCGTTCGAGCTCGACATGGGTGTCGCGGAGCTGACCGGTGTCGACAAGGTGCTCGGCGAGCTGACCCGACAGCCGCAGCACCATCGAGGTCACCGTGGCCGGCGTTTTGTCGGTGTGTAGCTCTCCGCCGTATCGGTTGACGACGTCGAATCCCAGCTGCCACAGCTCTGTTTCGCTGAGCAGCCGGGTGTCCGGTTCGATGGGCTGCGCGCGCTCGCCTGCGTCCGAAGACAGCAGACCGTATTCGCGCAGCAACTGGCCGGCGAACGCATGATAGGTGCTGACCACCGGCGTGCCGGCAGGCTCACCGGGTGGCGGGCCCGGCTGGCTGCCGATGGTCAACCCGGTGCCGCTTAGCCGGGCAAGCCGGGAGCGGACCCGTCGCAGCAGCTGACCGGCCGCCTTGCGGGTGAAGGTCAGCCCCAGAACCTGGCCGGGTTCGGCGTAGCCGTTGGCGACCAGCCACACCACCCGCGCTGCCATTGTCTCGGTTTTCCCGGCACCGGCCCCGGCGATGACTACGAGCGGCCCCGGCGGCGCGGCGATGACGGCCGCCTGCTCCGCGGTCGGCTCGAAAAGACCTAGTGCACAGGCTAATTCGGCCGGACTGTAGCGCGCTGCAACCGTCGCCGTCACACCGCCTCCTCAGCGTGGGCCGGACAGCTCGGCCGCAGTGGGCAGTGGGTGCAGCCGTCGTTGACCCGGGCGACGAATTGCGGCCCGGCGGTCGCCTCGGCCGCCTCGCGGATCAGGTTGCGCCACTCGTCGCGCGCCTGGGGTGTCAGCGGGTCCTGCTCGCGTTCGGTCGCACCCGCGGACCCGGTCTTGCCCAGATACAGCAAGCGCGCGCCGCCCGGCTCGTCGCCATGCGCAACAAGGCCTTCGGCCACTGCCAGTTGGTAGGCGGCAAGCTGGGCATGTCGCTGCGCGTCGTCCTTGCTGACTGGCGTCTTGCCGGTTTTCACGTCGACGATCACCAATCGGCCGGCGGCGTCGCGTTCGATCCGATCGACCCGGCCGCGCAGCCGCACGCTTGCACCACCCCGGCCGTCTAGCACGCCATCGACATCGACTTCGACGCCCACCTCGGTCAGTTCGCCGCGGGTCTGGGAACGCCACGCCAGGAACGCCTGGATCATCGCGCGATGGCGGTTCAGCTCGTTGGCTGAATACCAACGGGATTCGAAAGGCAAATGCTGCCAGGCCCGTTCCAGTGCGGCCAGCAGTTGCGACTCGCTGCCTGCCGGTTCGGCGACCAGCGCATGCAGCACCGAGCCGACTGTGGAGCGCAGATCGTGGGCGTCGGTTCCGCCGTGGCGTTCGGCCAACCAGCGCAGCGGGCAGTCGGTGAGCGTCTGCAGGCTCGACGGAGTCAGGGTGACGATGTGATTTTCGTGATCTTCCCTACTCCACATCGGCTCTGTGGTGCTGACCGGTGTCATGCCGTGCCACCCGGCTGGGTCAGCGCCCGGCACGCCTGCTGCGGCCAGCCGCGCCAATTGCGTTGCCGCGCAGCCGCGCACCGCGTCGCTGACCGTTCCCTGCGGTGCGCATACCACCCCCCGCAGCCGGCCCACCACAGCGGACGTCAACAGCACCCGCGGCGCCGAGATCGGTTGCGGCGGCGCATCTTCGCCGCCGGTGGCCCACTGCGCGATCTCGGAGAAGAACGGCGAGGGCAACGAGGCTTCGCCGCCGTCGCTTGCCTCGCCGTCTACCGCCGTCACCAGCAGCCGCCTGCGCGCCCGGCCCATCGCCGCCACCAGCAGTCGCCGCTCCTCGGCCAGCAGCGGTGCCCGCATCGAGGCGTTCTCGCTGACCCCGTCGAGGACGTCCAGCAGCCGCTGCGTGCCGAGCACACCGCCACGTGGAATTGTGTTGGGCCACAATCCCTCCTGGAGGCCGGCGATGACGACCATGTCCCACTGGTGACCCAGCGCCGCGTGTGCACTGAGCACCCTGACCTGCTCGGCGTCGGCCGCGGGCTCCGCGCCGGCTGCCGGCATTTGCAGCGTGCCCAGGTGGTCGATCAGCCCGGGCAGCGACACACCGGCGGTACGCGACAGGTATTGGTCGGTGGCGTCGAACAGAGCCGTCACCGCGTCGAGGTCGCGGCCGGCCTGAGCGCCGGACGGTCCACCACGCCCACACGCCGCCAGCCAGCGACGCTGCAGACCCGAGCACTGCCATGCCGCCCACAACACGCAGCGCGGATCTTCGCCGCGCCGGTGACTGCGGGCAGCGGCGTCCAGCACCGCGCGGACCCGTTGCAGCGGCCTGGCCTGAGTCGGGGCGAGTCGGGCCGATTCCCCGGCCGTTAGCGCCTGCACCAGCAGGCCGCCGAATTCCCTTGGCGGCGAACCTCTTTTGCAGCGCAGTGCCCGCTGCAGCTGGCGAAGCGAAATCGGATCGACTCGCCCGATCGGCCCGGTCAGCAGTGTCAGCGCACGCTCCCCGGTCAGCCCGTCGGCTGTGGCAGCCAGTACCGTCAGCAGCGCCTTCGCAGCGGGCTGCTCGGCCAGCGACCCCGCGACCGCCGGCGGGGCGACCGGAACTCCGGCTCGCGCCAGCGCGTGGGACAAGCCGGCGGCGGTCCGCGGCACGGACCGGACGATGACCGCCATCTGCGACCACGGCACCCCATCGATGAGGTGTGTGCGTCGCAACGAATCGGCGATCAGCGCCGCCTCCGCACCCGCGGACGCGGCCAACCGCACGTCGACTGAACCGGGATCGTCTCCGGTGCCGCCGATTTCGCCGCCGTCGGCAAGCCGGCCGGCGACGGCAGAGACTGCCCGCGCCACCGCGGGAGCGCAACGGTGTGACGTCGTCAGCGTCACCGCGGGCGTGTCTTCACCCAGCAACGCCGCCGGCTCGGCGCCGCGGAATCCGAACACCGCCTGAGCCGGGTCACCGGCGAGCAGCGTCACATCAGCGCCGGCAGCCAGCACTCGCACCAGCACAGCGGCCTGCGGGTCGAGTTGCTGGGCGTCGTCAACCAGCAGGACGCCGATCCGGGCGCGTTCGGCGGCCAGCAGCTCCGGGTCGACCGCGAACGCTTCGAGCGCAGCGCCGACCAATTCGGCGGCACCGACCGCCGGCGTCGTCGCCTGCGGAGCAGCCGTTCCCACCGCGGCGCGCAACAGCATCACCTGCTCATACCTGCGCGCAAACTGGCCCGCGGCCGCCCATTCCGGGCGACCGCACAGTCGGCCCATCCGCTGCAGCCGCTGCGGGTCCACCCCACGTTCGGCGCAGCGGGTGAGCAACTCGCGCAGTTCGGCGGCGAACCCCGCGGAGCCCAGGGCAGCGCGCAATTCAGCCGGCCACGCTGTCGTCGCGGCAGGCCCGTCCTCGACGTCCCCGGCGAGCAACTCAGCGATGATCGCGTCTTGTTCCGCAGCAGTGATCAACCGAGGCGGTGGACCGCCGGCGCGCTGCGCCGCCAACCGCAGTACGGCGAACGCGTAACTGTGCACGCTGCGCACCAACGGCTCCCGGATGACGGCGCGACACGGACCGAGCTTCTGCGAGCGCAACAACGTCGTCGTCAACGCGCTGCGCGCCCGTGCCCCGATCCGGCCCGAACCCGTCAGCAGCAGCACCGATTCCGGGTCGGCCCCGGCGGCGATGCGCGCAGCCGCCGCGTCGATCAACAAGCTGCTCTTACCGGTTCCCGGACCGCCCAGCACTCGCACCACGCCGCGCAAACCGGGATCCAACATGGCGCGCGCCTCGGGACCCCAGCGGAAAGACATAGCGGCATGACACCACGAGGGTCCGACAAGACCGCCCGGCCGGCAGTGCGCCGGCGTCGAACTGGCACCATCAACGCGTGACTCGGCTGCACGTACACTGCTGGGGCCCCTCCGGGCCCATGCGACTGCTGGCCCTACACGGGCTGACCGGGCACGGGAAACGCTGGCATCCGCTGGCGACCCAGCACCTGGCCGAGATCACCGTTGCCGCACCCGATCTGATCGGGCACGGGTTCTCGTCGTGGGCGGCACCGTGGACGATCGACGCCAACGTCACCGCACTGGCCGAACTGCTCGACCGGCAGGCCGACGGCCCGGTCGTGGTGGTCGCGCACTCGTTCGGCAGCGCGGTCGCGCTGCACCTGGCAGCTGCACACCCCGGCCGGGTGGCTGCCCTGGTGCTGCTGGACCCGGCGATCGGCTTGGACGGTGCGTGGACGAGCGAGATTGCCGAGGCCATGCTCGCCTCACCCGACTACCCGGACGCCGCGGAAGCCCGTGCCGAGAAGGCCACCGGCTCCTGGGCAGGGGTCGACCCGGCCGTGCTCGACGCCGAACTCGACGACCACCTCGTTGCGCTGCCGGGCGGGCGGTACGGTTGGCGTATCAGCCTGCCCGCGATGATGTCTTACTGGAGTGAATTGGCACGCGAAATCGTGTTGCCGCCCAACGGAATTAGCACAACGTTGGTCAGGGCTGCACGGACGTCACCACCGTATGTCAACGACCGGCTCATCGCCGCCCTAGAGAAGCAACTGGGCGCTGATTTTCAGCTGATCGATTTCGACTGCGATCACATGGTGGCGGAGGCCAAGCCGGCCGAGGTCGCCACGCTGATCCGCGAACGGATGTCCTGATCGTGGCGCCGGTGACGGACGAACAAGTCGAGCGGGTGCGTGCGCTGGTCGCCTCGATACCGGCAGGCCGCGTCGCCACCTACGGTGATATCGCTTCTGCCGCAGAACTTTCCAGCCCGCGCATTGTCGGCTGGATCATGCGCACCGACTCATCGGATCTGCCATGGCACCGGGTGATCACGGCATCGGGCCGTCCTGCAAGACATCTGACCACCCGGCAGTTGGAACTGCTTCGGGCAGAAGGAATTCTCGCCGTTGACGGCAAGGTCAACCTGAACGAGATCCGCCACGAGTTTTAGAGGAGCAGACGCACCAGAGCGGCGGTGCGGGCCAGACCGGGGAAGGCAGCCGCCGTCGAACGCGGGTGCAACGCATGAACAGCGAGCCGGAACATCAACGCACGCAACAACATCTGCGGCCATTCCGGGAGGGCGTTCCAGCGTTCGATGAGCCCTTCGTCGGCCTCGCCCCAGGACAACGCGTCGACGACCACCACGCCGGCCGCCCACGACGCGGGCCGCCAGTACGGTGTGATGTCGGTGATCCCGGGGGCAGCAGCGCCGGCGAACAGCACCGTTCCGTAGAGATCCCCGTCGACCAGCTGGTTGGGGCTCTTGGTGGGGTGGCGCAGTCCGGCGAGCTGATTGATCAGCTCGATCGACCGCTGCCCGTCCGCGCTGGGCGACGCCGCCCGCGCCGCCGGCGGAACCGACTGCAGCGGCCGTTCTTCCCAGGCGGCACGGTCCGCGGCGATAAAGACGTCGACATCGGCCCACGGCGCCGCCGTGGGCCCCTGGGTGAGGAAGCGGGGCCGCTCCAGTTTGCCGGTGGCCTCGTGCAACCGCACCGCCGCGGACACCACCTCGTCATGCCGGGGCTCTGGTTGACCGGCCACAAACGTGTCTGCTCGCCAGCCGGAAACCACGTAACGCCCATCGGTCGACCGCACCGGCCGGGCCAGCCGCACGCCGTCGACAAACAGCGTCTCGCGCACCCGCGCGGACCAGGCGGCGCGCGCGTTGTCGGCGACCATCGACAGCACGACTTCCCCGCACCGCCAGCCACCTTCCCAGCTGGCTCCCAACGGGATGGGCTGCACGCCACTCAGACCGAACGCCGACAGCACATGCTCAGGCGGCGGCTCGACAGTCACGCGATTAGCCTAATCGGGGCCAGCGAACTCTCGGGACTAGACACGAGGACGCGGCCGGCCTCAGCGGCTCAGTACATCACCATGTCGGGCTGCATCTGGTTGGCCCAGGCCACGATCCCGCCCTGCAGGTGTAACGCGTCGGCAAACCCGGCTTTCTTCAGCGCGGCCAGGGCCTCCGCTGAGCGCACGCCCGTCTTGCAATACAGCACGGGCATCCGATCCTGCGGCAGCTTGGCCAAGCCCTCGCCGGAGTTGATCGATGACTTCGGAATCAGCTGGGCGCCGTCGATGTGGTTGATGTCCCACTCCACCGGCTCACGCACGTCGATCAGGGCCACCTTCTTGCCGGACTCCAGTAACTCCCGCAGCTCGCGCGGCGTGATCGTGGAGTCGGCAGCGGCCTCGGCGGCATCGTCGGACACCACCCCGCAGAACTCCTCGTAGTCGATCAGCTCGGTGATCTTGGGCGTGGACGGGTCTTTGCGGATCGTGATGGTGCGATAGCTCATCTCCAGCGCGTCGTACACCATCAGCCGGCCGAGCAGCGGCTCGCCGATTCCGGTGATCAGCTTGATCGCCTCGGTGCCCATCACCGACGCGATCGATGCGCACAGAATGCCGAGCACACCGCCCTCGGCGCAGGACGGCACCATGCCCGGCGGAGGTGCTTCCGGGTACAGGTCGCGGTAGTTGAGGCCGCGTCCGTCGGGCGCATCCTCCCAGAAGACCGAGATCTGGCCTTCGAACCGGTAGATCGACCCCCACACGTAGGGCTTGTGGGCCAGCACCGCGGCGTCGTTGACCAGATACCGGGTGGCGAAGTTGTCGGTGCCGTCGAGGATCAGGTCGTACTGCTCGAAGAGGTTGACGGCGTTGTGCCGTTCGAGCCGCTCCTCGTGCAGGCGTACGTTCACCAGCGGGTTGACCTCGGCGATCGAGTCGCGGGCGGACTGCGCTTTGGGTCTGCCGATGTCGGACACCCCGTGAATGATCTGGCGCTGCAGATTGGATTCGTCGACGACGTCGAAGTCGACGATGCCGATCGTGCCGACACCCGCCGCGGCCAGGTAAAGCAGCGTCGGCGCGCCCAGGCCTCCGGCGCCGATCACCAGCACCCGGGCGTTTTTGAGGCGCTTCTGCCCGTCGACGCCAAGGTCGGGAATGATGAGATGCCGGCTGTAGCGGGCAACTTCATCCCGCGTCAGCTCGGCAGCCGGCTCAACAAGCGGTGGCAACGATGTCGACACCGATATCGCCTCGATTCGTCACTGGAGTTGGTATTCCGTGCGATAGCCGTCACAACCATCACAGCAGCTGTGGTGCACAACGGCAAACAACCGCCGCTGCTTCCCGAACCGGCTAGGCGATCGGGTACGGCCAGGGATTGAACCGGCAGGTCTTGCCGTCGGGCTTGACCCACTCCGGGTCGAATTTCGAAGCGTCGTCGTTTGAGGTCGAAAACGTCTGCTGCATCATGATCGGCGCCAGGCCGCCCTGCTGATCGCACGGCTCGTGGCGCAGATAGCCGATGGCGTGGCCGACCTCGTGGTTGATCAGGTACTGCCGGTAGGAACCCACGTCGCCCTCAAAGGGCACTGCACCGCGCACCCACCGTGCCTCGTTGATGAAGACCCGGGGTTGCACCTCGGCTCCGTAGGACGGGTTGTAGCAGGAAGTCTCCAGAGGGAATTCATAGCCGCAGCCTTCCCGCACGGTCATCGGGGAGCTCAGCGAGATGCGGATATCGGGTTTGCTCCGGTCGGTCCCGTCGACCCTGACGAACGCGAACTGCGGGTTGTGTATCCAGCTTTTGGGGTTGGCCAGCGTTTGGTCGACCATCGCTGCGAATGCGTCGTCTCCACCAAACGCGACGGGATTGATCCCGTTTTCGACTTCGACGGTGTATTTGAAGACTTTGACGGTGCCTTGGCCGATCTGCGGCGTGCCACCCCCGACGATGCGCCATGTCTTGTCGCCGGCGTCGGTGAACGGACCGCCGTTGGGCAGCATCCCGGTGGGCAGGTTGGCGTCGAACTGGGTCAGACCGCGCGGCGGTGCGTCGATGATCGACGTGCCCACCTCGCCGATTTTCGGTGGCCCCTGGACGGGCTCACCTGAGGCCGGCGCATGCGCGCTGGCCCCTGTCACGGTCTGGTAGATGACGACGCCGGTGACGGCAACCAGCGCCGGCAGCGCGTACGCGCGCCAGCCGTAGGTGGACACGAAGCGTCCAAGCCAGCTCTGTTTGCGCCAGCGGCTGTTATCCCGATTGGACCGCGGTCGCCCCGAGCCCCAGGCAAGAGGGTCTCGCTGCGCGCGAAGCGGTTCTCGCCAGTCGTCGCGGAGCACCGGTACCTGGTTGCCCCCGCGCAGATCCGGCTCGTAGGTCACGTCCCCAAGGATGGCACAACCGTCGCTAGCTGGGACTCTCAACGCGCCCGCAGGTAACGGCATACCGTTGATGACCAACCCGTTCTGCCGACATTCGGGGTGTGGATGGCTATCCCAAATGCGAGCGGGTAGTAGTGTCGTTGCGATTAGCCGCGGAACGCTACACCGGCGGTACGACGATCAGGTCAACAAGATTTGAGGACGTGATGAGCGATCTCGCCAACGCCGCCGAAGGGGGCGCGGTCAAGGTGGGCGGGAGCAATCGGCCGGCGGAGACGCGCGGCACCTCCCCTCGGCGGGGCAACCGGCTGCCCCGTGACGAGCGTCGCGGCCAGCTGCTCATCGCCGCCAGTGAGATTTTTGTGGACCGGGGCTACCACGCCGCCGGCATGGACGAGATCGCCGAACGGGCGGGAGTCAGCAAACCCGTTCTCTACCAGCACTTTTCCAGCAAACTCGAGCTGTATCTGGCGGTCCTGAATCGCCATGTCGAAAATCTCGTGTCCGGCGTGCGGCAGGCGTTGCGCACCACCACCGACAACCGGCAACGGTTGCGGTCGGCGGTGCAGGCATTCTTTGATTTCATCGAGCACGACGGCCAGGGCTATCGGTTGATCTTCGAGAACGACTACGTCACCGAGCCCACGGTCGCGGCGCAGGTGCGAGTGGCCACCGAATCGTGCATCGACGCGGTTTTCGACCTGATCAGCGCCGACTCCGGGTTGGACCCGCATCGCGCCCGGATGATCGCGGTGGCCCTGGTCGCGCTGAGCGTCGACTGCGCCAGGTATTGGCTGGACACCGACCGGCCGATTTCAAAGGACGATGCCGTCGACGGAACCGTGGCGTTCGCGTGGGGCGGGCTGTCACACGTGCCGCTCACCCGTTCCTAGCCGCGCTGCTACCCAGCCCGAAACCGACCCGGCGCGCATCCGCGACGCCGATCTCGACGTAGGCGATCTTGGCGGCGTTGACCACGAACCGGCGACCCTTCTCGTCGGTCAGGCTCAGCACATTGGAAGTGGCGCCGAGTGCGGCGTTGACCAATTCTTCGACTTCGCCAGGCGTTTGCGCACTGCTGAAGACCAACTCGCGCGGGCTGTCCGTGATACCGATCTTGACCTCCACGTCGGCCCCTTCCCGTTCTTACCTGCTAGTCGTTGAAAACCGTTCTTCAGCAAGCAGGCTAGTGGACCGCACCGCCGCGTGCTGAAAGCCGGTCGGCAGCAGAGCTTCCGTGGGCGAGTGAAGTCGGCGGCCGTTGGCAAATCGTGACCTGACACGCGCGCGCCGCGGCCTTCGGCTCTCGGCCCCATCGATAACATCTGCACCATCAGCACCATGAATTACTTGGATAGCGATATCCAGGACTACCCAGACGAAATAACCGTCGACGACATTTACGCCGACGGCGATGACGCATATGCGCCCGATCAGCGCTGGCGCCCGGTCGCGGCAATCGCCGGCATCATCTTCGTGCTTGCGGTGATCGCTACGGTCGTGATCGTCAACGGCGGCGACAGCGCCTCGACCTCCGCGACAGTGGTCGTGCCGCCTCGTAGCGCGGCACCGCGGCCCAGCCTGGTGCCGACCCTGCCACCCGAGACGGTCACCACGATGACACCGCCCCCGCGACAGCCCAGCCCGACGGCCACCAGCACCGCGCCAACCGAGATCCCCCCACCGGTCGCGGCGCCCCCGGTGCCACCGGACGTGGCCGCTCGCACGTTTGTCTATCGAGTCACCGGCACCAAGGCGCTCTTTGATTTGGTCACCGTCGTCTACACCGACGCTGCGGGCGCGCCGCAGACGGACTTCAACGTGTCACTGCCGTGGTCGAGGACGGTGGTGATGAACCCCGGAGTGGGGATCAGGTCCGTCGTCGCCACCAGCCTGACCGGTCGTCTCAACTGCTCGATCACCGACGGCCAGGGTCAGGCCGTCGCGATGTCGCTCAGTAACGCGATGATCGCGACCTGCTCCCGCTAGATCAGGCGAGGCCGAGTTCCCGCATCCGGTCGTCGTGAGTGCGCTGAACACGCTCGAAGAACCCGGCCAGCTGCGTCAGGCCATCGGTCCGTGACACCACCAGGTCGACCAGCTCATCGTGTTCGGCCAACACGTACTGAGCCTGCGTGATCGCTTCGCCGAGCAGACGTCGCGACCACAACGCCAGCCGGCTGCGCTGTCGGGCGCTCTTGGTCACCGCGGCACGCACCTCGGCGACGACGAACTGGGAGTGTCCGGTTTCCGACATCGTCGCGCGGATCACGTCGGCGACCTCGTCGGGCAACCCGTCGGCGATCTGCAGGTAGAAATCGGCGACCAACGCATCGCCGACATAGGTCTTGACCAGCGCCTCCAACCAGGTGCTCGGCGTGGTCAACCGGTGGTAGCCATCGAGTGCGGAGGCGTATTTCGAAATCGCCGACACCACGTCGACACCCCGGCTCTCCAAGGCATCGTGCAGCAGCTCATAGTGCGCCATCTCGGCAGCCGCCATGCTCGCCATCGAGATCCGGCCCCGAAGATCTGGCGCCATCCGCGCCTCGTCGGTGAGCCGGTAGAAGGCCGCGACCTCGCCGTAGGCCAACACCGCGAACAACTCGTTGACGCCGGGATGGTCCGCCGGCACTCGGTCCACGGGTGGATCGGACCGCTCGTCGGCGCCCGAAAGCGAAGTCATACCAAACACTCTATGTGTCAGTGGCGGTGTCAGTGGCGACCCGCCGCGCCCGGCTCCGCCGCGCTGACCGGATGGCGATCCCCGGTCGCGACGACCTACCAGCTATGATCGATACAGGTATTGGCAGTAGACGCTTACGGCCGCTACCGGTGCAATGTGCGTGCACGCAGTTGGCCCGCCTCATGAGCGCAGGGCCCGCGAATCGGCAACGTATTCGACAGTCAACTGGTGCGCGCGTGACCGCAACGATTGACTAACCGAATACGACACCGAAAGGCATCGCGTTTCACGCATGACCCCATTAATCACACCCACCCGAGCCACATCCGAATCCACCTTTGCCGACCTCGGCGTCCGCGATGAGATAGTGCAGGCACTGACCGAGGAAGGCATCAATCATCCCTTTGCTATCCAAGAGCTCACACTGCCACTCGCACTAGCCGGCGACGACCTGATCGGCCAGGCCCGCACTGGAATGGGCAAGACCTTCGCGTTCGGGGTGCCGCTGCTGCAGCGGATCACCACCTCCGGAGCGCAACGCCCCCTCAACGGCATTCCGCGGGCGCTGATCGTCGTACCCACCCGCGAACTGTGCCTGCAGGTGTCTGGCGACCTGGCCACCGCCGCCAAGTACCTGACCACCGACGACGATCGACGGCTGTCGGTGGTCTCTATCTACGGCGGCCGGCCTTACGAGCCACAGATCGAGGCGCTGCGCGCCGGCGCCGACGTGGTGGTCGGCACCCCCGGCCGGCTGCTTGACCTGGCCCAGCAGGGGCATCTGCAGCTGGGCGGGCTGTCGGTGCTGATCCTGGACGAGGCGGACGAAATGCTCGACCTCGGCTTCCTGCCCGACATCGAACGCATCTTGCGCCAAATCCCCGACGAGCGGCAGTCGATGCTGTTCTCGGCGACGATGCCGGACCCGATCATCACGCTGGCCCGCACGTTCATGAACCAGCCCACCCACATCCGGGCTGAGGCGCCGCACTCCTCCGCGGTGCACGACCTGACCAAGCAGTTCGTGTACCGCGCCCACGCGCTGGACAAGGTCGAGCTGGTCAGCCGAATCCTGCAGGCCCGTGGACGCGGCGCGACCATGATCTTCACCCGCACCAAGCGCACCGCCCAGAAGGTCGCCGACGAGTTGGCCGAACGCGGTTTCGCTGTGGGCGCCGTGCACGGCGACCTGGGTCAGATAGCCCGCGAGAAGGCACTCAAGGCGTTCCGTAGCGGCGGTATCGATGTCCTGGTCGCCACCGACGTGGCCGCGCGCGGGATCGACGTCGACGACGTCACGCACGTCATCAACTACCAGATCCCTGAGGACGAACAGGCTTACGTGCACCGCATCGGCCGCACCGGCCGCGCTGGCAAGACCGGTGTCGCGGTCACGCTGGTGGACTGGGACGAGCTGGCCCGCTGGACGATGATCGACAAGGCGCTCGGCCTGGGCTGCCCGGATCCGGCGGAGACCTACTCCAGTTCCCCGCACCTGTACGACGAAATGGATATCCCGACCGAGGCCCGCGGCACCGTCGGGTCACCGCGCAAATCGCAGGCCAAGCGCGCCAATTCGGCTGAGCGCGGCGGCGACCGATCCGGGCCGCGTCCGCGCAAGGGCAGCCGGCAGCGGCAGCGCACCCGCGGCGGCAAACCGGCAACGGGTCACACCGACGCGACCGGTGCCACCAACGGCGAAGCAGCTTCGACCTCGGCCGCGTCGTCCGCGGAAGGCGCGACGGCGAAATCCGGCGACGGGGCGCACAGTGGGCGCCGCCGCCGTCGGCGACCCCGCAAGTCAGCCGGTGTGGCCGCGAATGCCAACTGAACCGGTGTCGCCTGCCGCCTGATGGTCAAACCGGAACGCCGCACTAAGGCCGACGTACTGGCCGCGGCAGCGATCGCGGCGGTAGTCGCCCTGGCCGCAGCCTTGATCTGGTGGACCAGCGATGCGCGGGCCACGATCAGCCGGCCCGGGGTGGGGCCCGTGCCCAGCCCGAGGCTGGCCCACGAGGTGCCGGCCTCGCTCAAGCAGCTCTGGACCGCCCCCAACGCGCCGACTGACCAGCCCGCCGTGGTCGCCGGAACCGTGGTCACCGCCGACGGGCGTACCGTCCAAGGGCGCTATCCGGACACCGGCAAGGTGCGCTGGAGCTACGCGCGCGGCAGCGATCTGTGCGGGGTCGCCGGGGTCTACCGCTTCGCGGTCGCCGTCTACCGCGACGACCGCGGCTGCGGACAGGTCAGCACGATCGACGGATCCACCGGTCGCCGCGGACCCGCTCGAAGCAGCTACGCCGACAAGCGCGTCAAGCTGTCCTCCGATGGCACGACGGTGTTGTCGGCCGGCGACACCAGGCTGGAACTCTGGCGCTCCGACATGGTCCGGATGCTCTCCTACGGCGAGATCGATGCCCGAGTCAAGCCGTCTTCGAAGGGACTGCACACCGGATGCCGCTTGGTTTCGGCGGCGGCGAGCTCGGCAGCGGTCTCGGTGCTCGGCGCGTGCGGCAGCCAGGCGGATCTGCGGCTCACCCTGCTGCGCCCCAGCAAGGAGGAAGACGAGCCGGAGCTGCGCGACGTGCCCGAGCCGGGGATCAGCGTGGGTTCCGGCGCCCGGGTGCTGACGGTGGCCGAGACCAAGACGCTCCTCTACCTGCCTGCGCCCCAGCCCAAAGTCGATGTGGTCGACGAGAGCGGCGTGACCGTGGCCAGCACGCTGCTACCCAAGCCGCCGTCGACGTCCAGTGTGGTGTCGCGGCCCGGCAACCTGGTGACCTGGTGGACCGGCGACACGGTGATGGTGTTCGACGGGGCGACCCTGACCTACCGCTATTCCATTGCGCCCGCTGGGCCGTCCGTTCCGGTGGGGCCGGCGACGTTGATGGCCGGCAAGTTGCTGGTCCCGGTCACCGACGGCATCGCCGTGTGCGATCCGGTCACCGGCAACAGCGATGGGTTTCTGCCGGTGACCCGGCCGCCGGGCAGCACCCCGGTGATCCCGACCGTCGCGGGTTCACGGGTGCTCGAGCAGCGCGGCAACACCCTCGTCGCGCTCGGTTGACTCAGGCGTCGATGGTGAACGTCGGCAGCGCTTTGCCAGACTTCCAGTGTTTGAGCAGCGTCTGGGCCAACTCCCGGTAGGCAGACGCACCCTTGTTCTTACGCGCGGCCATCACCGACGAGCCAGACGCGCTCGCCTCGGCGAAGCGCACGGTGCGCGGAATGGGCGGCGCCAGCACCGGCAGGTCGTAGCGGTCGGCGACATCGAGCAGGACGTCGCGGGTATGCGTGGTGCGCGGGTCATACAGGGTCGGCAGCGCGCCGAG
>Ga0335072_10004972_pt1 | contig 19624 bp, 20 predicted proteins | sample Lox_Sample_21_FD_206725 | JGI IMG/M metagenome (GOLD analysis project Ga0335072, IMG submission 206725) | Soil microbial communities from Loxahatchee National Wildlife Refuge, Florida, United States - Lox_Sample_2.1 | ecosystem: Environmental > Terrestrial > Soil > Wetlands | place: USA...
AGCTGCCCGTCCGGCGAGAACACTACCGTCTTGATCCAATTTGAATGGCCGGCGAGCGTACCGCGCGGTTCGCCCGTGGTCACGTCCCAGAGCCGCACCGTGTTGTCGTAGGACCCCGAGGCCACCAGCTGCCCGTCCGGCGAGAACACTACCGTGCTGACAATTCTTGAATGGCCTTCGAGTACCTGTTGACATGCCCCCCACTGCTCTTCTACTTCAGGTAGAACGTCGATCCATACTGGTATTTGCTTTAAGAACTGTTTTCGAACCTTACTCTTCTTAGGACTGAAGATAATGGCAGAACTGTGTATTTGAAGAGGTGCCTGTTCTAGGATCCATCTATATTGGAGAATAAATCGTTTAGCGTCGTACACGAAAGCCGATAGGCTATTAAGCAGGCCACTGTTGTGGATGGGAGTCGGAGTTAGAGACTAAATATTGGACGTATAAGTATGACGGTCGAAACAAAATCGTTGGTATGCTCACAGTAAGAGTAAACTCCAATTTCAGAAGCATTGTAAGTCCTTCGGTGGACCTCCCCATTACGCTCAGTGCTTCTAGCCAATTCAAAAGGTGTTTCTGTAAGAATAAGTAGACTTCTCCATTACTACAGAGGCCAAGATCACTCTGTTGAAGGTGTTCGACCCAAAATCGACATGCATATTGAAGTGGAGGAGGGACACAAGAGATAAGCGTATGCTCTTCGATATCGGAGGCAAGCGAACCAGGAGATGGTAATCCACAAATATTTTCCTTTAGAGCATGGGACATGACCTCTAGACAATTCTTCGCTAGGCTGGAATGAGCCACCTTTGAATCAACCCAAAATTGGTCGTCTGGACACCTGTCATGATCCAGCAGAAAATCCCGAAAGGAAGGGTGAAGCAGCCAGATAGGAAATCCTGAATCTAGAGGGATACTAAGAACAGAGTGCAACGGATCTAGCGTTGTGTTCACGATTTCGAGCGCTTCGGCCTTCGACTGGAAGAGTAATACACTTATGGCGGATGCGGAAAGGGCGTCGAATAAGACCACGATACTCCCAACTACTCGTCGAAATTGATCGGCCATCTCCATCCTTTCGGCATCGCTGTAGTCTCCGGCTACGGACTCCCTTAAGATTCGTAAGTACATTTCGTCGAGATCTCGTGTTGATAAGCCGTCCGAGGCTGGACCCAAAACAAGGTTGGAGAGGCGTTTTTGGGGGGAAATCCTCGGAGCACCTCTGATGTACAGACATGCAGTGGCCGCGTAGATGAACAGACAGTTGGCTTTTCGAACAAGGAGTTTGACTTGTCGATCATTAGGCCAGCCGGGCGGAAGATTACGTTCTCTCCTGATCTCGGCCAGCTCGTGCTTAAGGAAAGTGTGAATATCGCTTTCGACAAGGGAGCGAGATACATTATGGAGCACAAGATCCTCGTACATAATCCTAGGCATGTCTCTGAAACCGAGACGGATAGGAGTTTCAGGTCGACTGGTAACGAAAACTCGCAACTTTACCGTCAGATCTGGGGTGCTCGCCAAAAGTCGAAGGATGAGTCGGATGTCGTCCTGGTTGCCACATTCATCTAGAGCATCGACCACAAAAACGATCGAACGAGATAGAGGTTGATGATCTCTCGCTGTCTGGAGCGGCTGAAGTATGAGCTTGTTCCACTGCTCAAACATAGCTTGCTGGGCGATGCCAGGTTGTTCTCTTACTGCTTCGCCGACATACGTCCGGACCCACGGTAACGCTCTTGCCATCTGAACCGCCATTGTGCTGAAGAAATGCCTAGCGTTCCCACAGTCGCCATTCCCCCTTGAGAAGAAAAAGCTTGCTCCCAGTCGATTCTCGCCGGCAAAATGACTTGCCACCGTACGGGCAATCGTCGATTTGCCGGTCCCGGCCATGCCGTTTAGCCAGAAAATATATTTGGTCGAGGCGCCATCTACCCATTCTGTCACCAGACGGAGTATGTCCACCCGCGTGTCCCGAAGACATTTCCTCTCGTGTTGGTGGTCGTAGGAGTTAAAGGCTGCCGCGTCTACACAGGGCAGAGCGGCCAAAAGGCGGTCTTGCCGAGCTTGGTCAAGCTTGTCCTCAATTCCGAACGCGATGGAACTGTTTGCCTCGTCAGCTTGTCTCCTGGAATGCTCAAAGAGGTCTATCTAACATCTGCTTCGACGCTGCCGCCACCTCTTGCGCTGGGATGATGGAAAGGAGTTCTTTGGCGTACGCGGCCGCTGTGGCCGCGGCGTAGGGTTGCCATCGTTTGTTCTTGTGTGAGTCGGCGTAGTCGCAGATCCCGCGGATCACCAGGCATGAGAATTCGTCCATAAGGCCGGCCGCCTCCATCTCCACGCACAACACGCCTAGGTCTTTCCTCAACTGGTCCCTCTTTACCCCATCCTTAATGACCGCATTGCCAGAGCCGATAGTGCCATAGTGAATCTGGGGGTCAGTGTCAGAACGGGCATCCCGGTCGACCAACTTGGTTCTGTCACAGTTTTTACAGGTAGGGCCTCGGTGTAGATATGTAGACTCGAACAAGAGATCATTCTCTGCTCCCTGGTAGACATATTGCCCCGCCATTTTTGGGTATCTCTGTAACATCTCCGATAAGAGTCTTGGGATCCGGCTTCCTAGTCTCGCCTGTTGTGCCTGAAGCCGGTGCACGTTGGCACTGAGCACGGCAGACGGTTTGCTCAAAGATCCTGTTCGCTGGAACAGCCCCTTGTCTGTAACTTTCCCCATGTCGTACTGCACTACCCCGCCAAACGTGGCGGTCGGCTTGCTGACTACCACATCGCCTAACCGAATATCATCCTCATCTTCGCCGGGGATGCCGCCACCAATACCCACCAGCAATCCAAACCGGATCGATGGGAAGTCGTTCAACAGCTGCGTTGCTACCACCGCCGCTCGATTGTTACCGATCTCTGGCATCACGGCCACGACGACGTTGTGCACTCCCATCCGTCCCAGAGTATAGCCATTTTTATCGCGACCGGACGGGGGGCTCTCGTCAATCTCGTCCATCATTCCCTCCACCGCGGCCAGTTCGACTCCCATCGGACAGATGCACGCTACCGTATATTCATCGCGGGACAATCGTCGAGGCGAAGGATCCATGGTTGGCTGGCTCTTTGGCGCCGATATGGCGTGAAGCTAGGTCGCAACGCCGAACACGACAGCCAGACCCATAAACTTGCGTCCATCACTTGGACTTTCGATCTTCCTCGGATGACCGAGATTTGTGATCAGAATTGTTCTTCATATAAGGAGGCCGTTGTGCCGGCGATTAAATTCGAGATCTGACCATGTACTTGCACGTCGACCAAACAAGCTAGTGGGAGGCTGGCCCTTCACAGCGCGTTCGCGCCCGCGCCGCAGCTTCGCGGCAACCTGAGTCCTTCTACGCTGCTTGGCGGTGATCATTTCCATAGGAACATATTGTGCGTTAACTTCGGCAAATTCTATCTTACGTCGCCATCCTTTTCCTACTTCGCGCCCTTTACTCTAGAGACGAAGGGGCGCTGGGAGTCAGGGGAGAGCAAAACATCATACGTCGACAGCTGGCTACGGCGCAGCAGTAACAGCTGTCTTTTCTTTGGTAATGTATGCCTTAAAATCCCCCGATCTGGGCGGCTAGGCCGAGAAACGCTAAATCATAGGTAACCACCTTTACATATGTAGTGCATCTCAGATTGTGCCTTGTTCTTTCCAAGTCCGGTCACCGTTTCTATAGACTAAAGAGTCTTTGGGGCAACACCGAGCTGGGTGTTGCCGCTGTCAAAGACAACAAACTGTGACTTCAGCCAAATGTCACCATAGATTGAGAAACCAATTCCAGTGTTGCTTTGAAGACCTCCGAAGCATGCTGGAATCGCAGAGGTCAGAGATGTTATCGGTCGGTAACAACAGGGCAGATGACTTACAGCTTCCTGTGGCCGGGGCATAGTTCATATAGGTACCTGGGATAACCGACTTGTAGCTGCCAATTCCCAAAGTGAACGATGGCAGTGTCGCAGAGCAGGGGAAGGTATAGCCTCCTTGGCTGCTATCGTACGACGCGCCGGAAACCTTAGCATAGTACGCAGAGACAATGCTGTCATCCATGAGAAGGAGAGTGGTGCCAGTATCCGCGATAGTGTCAATGGAGGATGATTTGAATGCGCCGTTGCCAACAGCGTAGCCAGCGCCAGTGAACTCCCAGAAACCATTGGCATTGTTAACGCTATGGGAGCTTTGTGTCAGTCATGCGGTTTTGAGGATTTAGATTGTAGCATTGCACTCACGGAACGTAGGTGATGCTTCCGGTGTACTTGGTAGAGTCAATGAAGCCGAAATCATAGGAGCCTGGGGCACCCTTCTTGAGGTCTGCTGTGAAGACGTCCGCCTGTAGAAGGCCTTCACTGAAAGCCGTGTCGAAGAAAGTTGTCTGCGGTTGCGGTGTAACTGTTTCAAACCCTCAATGTCAATTTCGTGCCAACCTAAGACTAGGCATACCGGTATTGATGGAGCTGAATGCAAGACCGAGAAGTCCATCACTCTGTGTGTCCTGCTGGAACTGAGTACTGACTTGCTCAGCCAGCTCCACTGCTTGGTTAGTGACTGTGGTCCCGCCAACAGTCACCGTATCGGTGTAGACATTGCCGCTGGAAGAGCTTCCGTCACCGTAGGTGATGCTCCACGTGGCGCCCGGCAGCTCTTTAGCAGTGCTTGACTTTGAGGGGTTATAAACTGTATGGCCAGCGCTCTCCGAGGCGGGAGTTTCGGAAGAGAAGACCCATCTATTCCGCATGTCAGTCATTGGAATGGAAGGGCATAATATGCATAACTGGTGATGCCAATGGCAGACTCACAGATCTGCGGAACCCGTGTCAAAATCCAGGTTCAGCGTCTGCCCTCCAATGGTAACGGGGCAGAGGTACTCGGCATCATATTGCTCGGGCGTAGCAGTCACACTGCCATCAGCGGCAGCGGCCAAAACATCAGGCGGGGTAGCGACTCCGAACTTCTGGTACGTCTTCAACAGTTGGGCTGGACCTGGGATAAAGGGCTTTGCAACATCCTCGTGAACAGTAAACGCCTGTTTGGCGCGCCGAATGGGAGTGGCAGATGCAAGGGACACAATGGCCAAGGCCGAAAGAGATGAGAGGAGTGAAGGCATTTTGCTAAAGAACGACAAAGAGTGTAACGAATGACGAGAAAGAATAAAGTAGGTGTTGATGGAAGATGAAGAAAGATCAATAGTGGACAGAAAGCAGATCTTTATATCCTTGGATCAATGAAGATCAAATAGACATCGAACGGGTTGAAAGTGGGACTCGAAATGATGTTTCGTGGCAAGGCGACAGCAAATACAACGAAAACGTCCTGCATTTTCCACAACGGCTGCATGCAAGAGCCCTGGCAATGGAGCATATGAAGTGGGAGGGTTCAGCTAAATCACGGACATGCTCCAAGATGAGAAGGTCGCAGGACCTTGTGTTTCATAGCGAAGAGCGTGCCCTGGTTAGTGGGCATGATTCGAAGTTAGAAGTGCAACTTATCTCGAGGGGACGAATGTGAAGATTGCCTGTGGGATGGTTGAGGCGGAGGACAAACCCCAATTGGGCAGACAAAAGGAAGCACGGAATTTCCGAGTAACATGGAATTTGCAGCGTGCCTTGGCACCTCACGCGGGCAGGTGTTATGGTAGTGCGGGAGGAGTTACGGAGCAGTTGGCCCAAAAAGCCTAATGGCGGCAGAGTTAGACAGTGGGCATGTGCAGCGTGTGTTTGAGGTTGGGAGACACGTTTAACGGTTCCATGGCACGGATGGACGTAGAGGGAGATTGATGGTGGGATGGCAAGGGGAGAATTGAGATGCCATTCGTCGGAGGAGGGCTAAGATGTTCTGGAAAATGATCTGCGTCGGTTTGTGTGGGGAGAGCTCAAGCCTCTCGTATCACGCGCCGCCCATTGGTCGCGGTGTGAGATGAAAGCGAGGCTCGCACCCTAGTCGCCAGTGCCTTGCTAGATCCAATCTCCGCGCCCTTATCTCACGTTCTTCATGCTCTGTCCACTCATTTTCTCCCACCTCCCACCCTCAGCCCTCAGCATCGTGCGACAAGGGCACGCATATCAGCCAAGAGATACGAGTAGCATCGCCCCATCGGTCTTCTGTGCCAGAAAGGGACGCTGGAGGGCCAGCATCGCCAGTCGTGGCGCTACGAACGGGATCAGTTATTCATGTGACGAAAGATGCTATGTTGACAGTGTACCAGTGTACCAAAGTCGTTGCGCTACGCTGCGCAACCCAATCCGGCCGAGCACGCTCAATGATCTAGCAATACGTCTCCCAATCGGGTACAGCTTGCAGTCCAAACGTGTTGCACGCAAACAAATGTAACCTTGCCCAACCAGAGGCCGACAGCAGCCGACAGGTTTTGAGGCACAAGATGAAATCGCTTCATAACCGCCACGGCAATCATATATTCATTGAACCTTTCCTTACAGACTGAAGTTGCCCAACCCAGCCCTTGCAATTCTTTCGCTGTTTTGTCCAGGCAAATCAAAGTCAAAAGTGCATCAACAACATTCACATGTACAACGCCTGAGTCATATCATGACCATTTACTCCCACCCCTAGCAAGCACACTAATGTGATCAAATTTGTAAAACCTGAACCCTGTGTCACACATACATTTTCAGCAACGAACGCCGACCCTAGCATTAAAGCACGGCATGAAAAAAAAAGTCACGGTGGGCGTTGACCACCGCCTTGTCCAGGAGGCTGGCGGATGCGAGTGCCATAAGCCAGGCCAGCAAGTGCGTCAGCGGCCTCGCTTTCAGATCTGTCCAGTGGGGATTTTTTCTCGAGGGATGCCCTAGTGCTCAAGCCAAACCCAGAAAGGTCCTGATGCCGAGGAGTCGTCAGAGCGGATATTCCTGGAAGAGCTCGTAGCCCGTGGTAACCGTCTGGTGATCCGGACGTAGTCGGAAGGGGCAAGATTCGCTGGCTCTGATCCTGCAAGATGTCAGGTGATCTCTCACTTGCCACGAGAGGTGGCAAGTGAACAGCACTGAGCGGTGCAGAGACGCTTTTTGACAAGGCCAGGTGCCCTGTGTCAGGTGACTGTAATGGCCAGGGATCGTCAACCGACGAATTGGAATTGGTGAAGGCAAACGAGTTATCAGACGAGTTAATGTGTGAGTGCGATGAAGCCGATGACCTGGAGTTCGACTCTGAGCCTGGCCGAGGAGCTCCCAAAGGCGTGCGCGTGCGCGCGGGGCGCCGACTTGCAGCGGGCATTCGCATGAAATCGGCCGAAGTCGGACTTTGCATCACTTTCTCCGTCATCCTTCCCGGGCTTGGAAGCAAGGATAGCTGGGCAGCATGTGGTAGTGGGTCCGGATACTCTCTCAACACGGCAGACTCGTCGGAAGTCGAGCTTTTGGATGAAAAGGTAATATACTGCCTCGGTTCGTGAGATAGCAGCAACCCTGTTGTGTTATCGGTGCTTGACGGTATGGGCGGCAAGCGTGCGGAAGCACCGTACCCTGGATAGGGAGCAAGCAGGGTCGGCGATCCAAGATCGCCCTGTGATGCAGAGGACGCCGCGGTACCAATTGACCCCGCACGAACATGGTGCGTGCCAATCGTAAGCGCGTCAGGTGTCTCGGTCGATTTCACTGAAATACTCCCGCTGCTTGAGTGGTTCTCAAGCTTAGGTCGTTTGCTATCGGCCACCGATCCACCAGCATGCTTGGCTTTGAACTCTGCCAGATAGTGCATATAGTCCCGGTACGAGTCTGTCTTCTTGTATTCCGCAAGCTCCGCATTGTACTTCTCCTTGGCGGTCGCTGCTTGTGTCTCGTAAGGCTCTTTCTCTGCAGGGGCTAGTTTCTGCCACCGGTCTCCGACGAGCCTCGCAATGTCGGTGAAAGACAAGTTCTGACCGCGGACATCCTCGCGAATTTTGTTGGAGAATATGACGTAGGCACTTGGGGCTCTTACCGGCGCATTTTCATCGGGTTTGGGGTGGCGTCTGTACTTTCGTTTCGTCTCGCTGCTCCCATGTGTGCCACTTTCAGGGACGTCAGTCGGCGTGGGCGGGCTCTCGGCGGCTCTGCCCGTTTCGCTGGCATTATCAAAAGCTGGAGAGCCGATTGTGCGGTCGTACGACACACCGCGGTAGTTAGCGATTTCCCGCTGAAGCTTCTAAGTTATGGTATCAATGCATGAGTCGATGGTTCTAGATCGGGCGAACACATACTCTCCGATGACCAAGCTTAAAGTTCAATGCAATCCTAGGATTGATTAGCATGAAGGTGGGGGATCAACTGAAACGGCATGTAACACACAGATCGGTCTCTTGAATATCAAGTACAGTTTCCCACGTGTCAAAGCCTTCTTCAATAAGTGCATCTTGATATTGATCAAGACCCAGGCGACCAAGGACTGATCCAAGGTTGGTCATCCAAACGCTTTGACTGGAGCATGGGCGACCCCAGATTGTGCTTTTACCAGCAGAACGTCGATAGGGACTGTTTTCTAGATTTGCTCTCCGATTGCAGTACTAAATTTGCCAGAGTGTGTGTGCAACCACGAGGTAATTTTAGTGTTGTGCCGTTAGGCAGAAAGGGAAGATAGAGCGCCGAAATGTTCAGACATAAACAAAGCGGGGCATATGACGAATGTGACACCTAAGTAAAGTGCAATAAATAATCCAGCAACTTTAGGACGTAGGTCGTAGGTACAGAAGGTGTAGAAGGGCTCAAGGGCAATTGGGCTGTGCCAATCGAGAGGTCTGGAGAAATTGTCCAGCAAGTGAAAAGTGGAGCACGGCTACGTTTTGTGGCAAGACGATTAAAAGCAGAATACTGCCGCAGAGCGATCGAGGACCTTTCACCAGAGCATTCGGATGTCTATCAATCGAGGCAAAGGAGGGGATGGAGGGGAAGGCATCAAATAAGGAATTTCCAAGCAAATCAGCGCATGGTATTGTGGAATTGCTCTAAGGATATGCACCGGAGAGTGGATCGCAGAGTTGAGGAACCCCGGTATGGAACAGTTTGGGAACGCGTAATGTGGAAAAAAGATGTCGAGATCGTAAGTTTCGAGTTGGGGGCAGCTTCCGGGGTACCTGCGTCGTTTTACGTGATGCTGGCCGCAATCCCCCGGGACTGAATCCGAGGCCACTGTAGATTCCTCAGGATACTACGAGAAAGCCCTGCATGATACTTTTCTCTATATACTTTTCCGCCAGCTGTTAGCCGTGCTTTGATCGAGGGTCGTCGGATTCATGGACCAAGTTGAACAGGCAGAGAGCGCCAGAGGAGCCCGCCAATGAGAAAGGTTGGAAAATAAATGCGAGTACTAGTACGCGTATCAGTACGGTTTGAATGCAATGCGATGGCCAAGTCGCTGTGGCACACTTTCCCCTTTTCTCTTACAATGCCATCGAAGAGATCTGCAGAGTTTTGCCACGCGGAATGCGTAGATGATTCGCCCACCAGCGCAGGGTGCTTGCAAGCGAGAGGAGGCTGGCCAGTGGGGGCTTAGGGACGGATTCGCGCACGGATCTGCAAAAGATATCGGTAACCGAGAACGTGACTCGCGTTTGCCGAAATGGTGGCTAGAAAAGACCGATTCTGCCAAAGATTTCGATGCGTGGCAGAATTGCATCTCGATCTAAGCTTTCACGCCAACGCCAAAGACGAGCCAACGGGCGGTAGTGACCTCCCCCGCTAGCCCATGTCGGCAATTTGCCTCGCCTGGGGGGGGGGCCGCTCAACGTTTGTCACATGGCACAGATGGCCATCAAGCATAAAGCCAGAATAGCAATCATCTTTGGATCGCAACGATGCCGCTTGGCGAGGCTAGTGTACCGAAACAAGAAGCCGGTTTTTGCATGGGGCAACGTGTTCTCGGGCAGAAAGATTGGTTCTTCAGACCCGTGACAAAAAAAGGTGGCTACTTTTTGGCGTCCTCGATCGAGCCCGGAAATATTAATGGCGCATTTAGCAAATCCCATAGGTTGTTGTACTGCAGGACCCCTAGCCCCGTTTTTCTTGGAAAGAGGAAAACAAAAGGTTAATTGAATTGGATCAGCTCGTCTTCCAATTCGCTCTTCGCGCGATAACCATGACATACTTCAACTAAATTTAGACCCGCACTCTCCGGAATCTTAGACTGCAGCCGGGAACCACAGTGGAGTTCGAGACGAGGTTTACTGCAGAGCTCCAATGACAGCCTACGCCTCCGACTCAATTGGGGCCATTTCAGCTTCGTAACAACGGAACATTCCTGCAGACCATCTTAAGTTAGGGGGCTAACAAACTACAACTCTCTGCCTCGAAGGTCACGGGCGAATTGTTCGATCTCTCGACCGGTCCTCTTTGTGGAAGAACATTTACCACCATGAGTGACGGTAAGGATCAACCAGGCCTGGGACATGTTGGTTCAGACATGGTAAAGGTAGGATCAAGCTTTCATCCATGGACATCGTCGAAGGCAACTGATGAGCATTCCTAGGCTTTCCAAGAGCTGTCCAGGTTTGTCTTTCCGGAACTCTTCGAGCACACGATTCTGGTGGTGGGTATCTGACGTGTTAACCAGGGGCGAAATGACAGCATCAGCACTTGAGAACCGCCTGACGGCTATCGAATCTAGGATCGATCAGCTTCTTGCGAGTATAGAAGAGAAAGAGCGAGACGAACATGATTCGCTGGCGGACAAGCCTGCAGATAGGCAATCAGTGACAACATCACGGAAATGACGTTTGTCATTTGCTATGGACGGGAAATCAAAATCCTAAACATCGCCTACCCATTCCCTTCATAGCGCTTTCTACCACCAATGATGTAATATGTCCCCAACAATTTAAATGCATCTATTACGTCGCATCTAGCGTCGTTCTTCGTATACGATCTCGATCCAAACGTCTGGCTTGCTTGTCGATCCTTTACAGTGCGTTCTCCATCCCTGTGAAGAGAGAGTTGTTGCAAAGTCTGCCAGGGGTAACGCAGCGAAATAGATGACGTCGGACCCCCCCACAAATCACGAAGCTCGTACCGTTCTCCCAACATGGACTTGCGCTAGTCTAAGAATAGGACAAGTCAATCAGTGTTCCTGACGTCGATATCAAATATGGATCGGAAGTCAAATCTGCCATCTTGGCCCTTTTCCACGACGCCAACTTCGGTAACCACACCGTCAATGAGCTCTGCAGGCGTGACGTCAAACGCTGGATTCCAGACATCAATCCCCTCCGCCGCTATACTGATTGTTTGTGCGTCTTGGTCGATCCTTACCTGGCCATGGGAGTCGAGGTTTGGGCCTTTGATTCGCGTAACCTCTTCACCGGCCCTCTCCTCGATAACAATCTCTGCTCCCGATTTGGTGGCCAAGTCAATCGTCGTTCTTGGAGCTGCAACTAGAAACTTAACACCATGATATCTCGCCAAGATCGCCAGCGAATACGTCCCTATTTTATTTGCAGTGTCTCCATTGGCCGCAACTCTATCAGCACCAACGACAATTGCAGCAATGTTATCGCCTTCTCGAGCTAGCAAAGCTGCAGCCATGGAGTCTGTTATCAGCGTTGCAGGAATTCGGTCGTGGACAAGCTCGTACGCTGTGAGGCGGGAACCTTGGTTGTAAGGGCGGGTTTCGGAGCAATATGTTCGAGTCAATACACCTGAGGCGTGCAAAGCGCGTATCACACCCAGGGCCGTGCCATAGCCTGCGGTAGCAAGGGACCTAGTGAAAAGATTAGCTGATTCTAATTCAGCCAGGGGCATTGCAGAAGCCGTCTCTTTGAAGATGGGAGCTAGGCCCACCCTGTATTACAGTGCGTCAAGATCTTTAACTCGCCAGACTTTTCCCTCGATCGCCGCCTTCCTGCTACTGTGTGATCTTGGATCCACCTTGCTCCATGTCTTCCAATAGCTTCGTTATCTTCGACATCGTGCACAAGCATAGCCTCTGCCGCGAGTACATACTTTTCCACCACCCTATGCCCTGTCGCCCCCTGATCCAAAGCCTCTCTCTTCACGATAATCTTTAACTTTCCTACGGCATCTGCAAGGTTGACCGCTGTCGGACGACTTGTTTTCAAGTAGTCTAATCTTTCGCTAACAAGCGCTCGAACATCATCCGCTTCGCTTGGGAGCTTCCTCTTACTGATCTCCACGGCCAGAGCCAGAGCCGCAACAATCGCAATGGCTGGTGCGCCACGCACCCTCATTTGTTTGATCGCCGCGTGTGCATCTTCGCAGTTGTAGATGTGGAAGTAGGTAGAACGGTGGGGTAGAGCAAGCTGGTCCAAGATCTCTAGAGAGGGCACAGAAGAGGTGGTAGCGGGTTGGTATCGAATTGCTTGCAGGACCATTCTGGCGGGGGAATAGAACAGGTAAATGGCAAGTTGTTGTTGCAATTGTGAGCGCCAGAACTCGGTCACCGTAGTATGCCTGTTCTTGTCTGAAATTGATTCCTGACCAAAACGCAGCTCAAGGAGTCAAGAACAGAACTCCTTTCAAGACTTCTCTCAAATGCTCTCCACCTTCAATTTTTTTTTCTCCCCCGCATGACGCTATTTCTCATGTCCTAGTCAGGCACCGAGGTCCTGAGGGGCAGACTTGCCATGGCTTGGTCTTCCAAGTATTTTAAAGATCATTTAGAGGGATTCGAGATGTTGTCTAGTCTTGCGAGAACGAGACCCACATATCAGCCCACCCACCACGGCCATCATGAGCTCTCGCATTGCCCAAGAAGCGCACACTGGCTTTGCTGCCTCATCTGCCTATGACACATACCGACCTTCATACCCTGCGGAAGCCGTTTCCCAGCTGCTTTCAGCGCTCAAGGTTACAGGCGTCGCAGGTGCTACTATAGCTGACTTGGCTGCGGGAACAGGGAAATTTACCGAGCTTCTGGCTGCGAGACCAGAACAGTACAAGATCATAGCTGTCGAGCCTCACGATGGCATGCGGGAGCAATTGGAGAAGAAAAAGCTACAGGGTTTGATCGTGCTCAACGGGACCGCTGATGACATGTCGGAAATAGCGGATGGGAGTCTGGATGCGCTAGTCGTTGCTCAGGTGAGCCTCCCTTTGCACACGCTGTTTGCTGGCCTAAGATCTGAGTAGGCATTCCATTGGTACGACCGTCTCCAGTATTACATATTCTAGTGCACGCCATCCCGACCACGCTCTGACAATGGGAGGGAGGTAGGTTTGCAGACAAGAAGGCTCTAGCAGAGATGCATCGGGTCATCAAGCCTACAGGTACTTTGGGCATGATCTGGAATATTGAGAATTGTAAGTCTTGGATATGCTGGTTGACTTCAGTCCGTTCGCTGATACTGTTCGAGATAATGCTCCACAATCATGGGAGATGTCTGGTTGGGAAGCTACTGTGCGGGATCTGACATGGACCTTTGACGACCATAAGCCTCGCTATCGCCACGAGGAATGGAGGCGTGTATTTGATGACCAGCTCAAGAATAATCCACTCTCAATCAACGCCGCAGAGCCCCTCTTTAGCATGCCATTGGGTGAGGGAAGTGTACCATTCGAGATCCAGTTGAGCAAGGACGATGTGTGGAAACGGTACAGGACGTTAAGTCATATAGCAGTCCTCGACGGCGAAGAGCTCGAAGTAACCAGGAAGACCTTTTTCAAGGCGCTGGATGATGCTCAGACGGACGAGCATGGCAGAGTTGCTGTACACGGCCATACCGTGTTCGCGTGGACGACGAGGATACCAAGCAAGATTCTATGAAGCGGCGGTTGAGTGTCGAGCCTTGAACCATGTATTAGGTATATCCGTTCACTGCGTCGTCTGCTGTGAAAAACCTTCACCAGCCAATCGTTGTCAAGGGCATCTGCTTCCTCCTTCCATTTCCTGTTCCGTTCTCACATTTCATGTGGAAGATATGTATAGTACTGATCAATAATTTCAAGGTCAGCTTCTGTCTCTACAATGCACATTGACTGAGTGCTCACCATTGTTTCCACGCACAAAAGCATCACCGTAACTCCTCCTTAGCTTTCCGTTGACATACTCTTCGCATTTCTCAAGAGCGATGTTCATGTATCCGTCCACAGATTGGAGCTCGCCTGCAATTTGAATAAGTTGGTAGCCAGATTACCTCGGAGATCCTCATACCTTTGTAGACAACGCCGGAATTCAACTTGACCGTAACGGGTACCCCAATAATCTCGCTCAAGAAGGCGGACGGATCTGACGCTGTCGAAGCCTCCATTATACAACGCAGTCGATTTACAAATGCAGAGTGACTTGTGAGGATATTGAGTGAAGCCAACGATTTGACCACAGTTGGTTTAGCAAGGTCAGTTTCGTTTTCAGCCGCCTGCGGGGAAAAGGCATAGCCCGTTTCCCCAGGGAGCCTACCCCAAAGCCTTGGTGACTTCTGAATCGAGACAAATCTTCATAGCTACAGGAAGGGTTTGCGAGCTGAAACTTTACGTAGCTACTTCATTTCCCTACCTACCTTACATCTTAGTCTATGTCGTCCACTGTTGAGAATTCAATACTCCGCGACGTGACCAACGCAATGACCGACGGCCCCTCCATCGCGCCGAAACGTAGCCTGTTTAAAAAGCCCAACTGGGCCGCGAAAAGCGCTTCTGTCGCTAAAGCTGACACAGACCTTTTTGACCACAGAGAATCTACGTATAGCGAGATTTTAGCGGAAAAGGAGAAGAAGCGTGAGAAGTACCGTGCCAAAGCTGCCACGCAGCTCGAAGATCGACATGGAGGCCAGCTAAAGAGACGGCGTCTGTCCGAGGACGAGGAGAGTGACTTTGATACAGAGAGCAGTGACAGCGAGGAGAAGATACGCAGGGAGGATCCGGCCAATAGATCTACGCCTACGAAGGAACAATTTGCAAGCCCTGACCCACCGGTGAACAATTATTCGCCCTTCAGGCCATCTGATGCACCGACCGCACTGATCATTGACCTCGAACGCGACGAAAATGGTGCAGATCCTATACCAGACTCATTGTCGGAACCCAAGAAATTCTCACCGATCAAGCCTCGACCGAAGCCTCCATTATCCGACCCTGAGTCCGAAGACGAAGATGAATACACTCTCGAACTTAAGAGAAGAGCACGCGAGAAGTTACGGCTGCAGAAGCTCGGTCTGAGTGCATCTGACTCGAAGACTACAGAACCTCCAAGCACGAAAAGTTGCCCTTTGCAGCTTCAAAGTCCCTCACAACTAGACTCCGCAAAATCTCCATCAGAAGCTCTGGTCCAGCAGTCTCCTCCACCACCTGCAGCGTTGAAGGAAAAGGATGAGGCAATTGTCAGGATACTCATACGCAGTGCCATTCCTCAGACAAACGAACTAATTGTTAATCGCCGTGTGTCACAAAACCTTCAACATGTCAAGGAAGCTTGGTGCAAGCGACAAGGATTTGACGCAGCAATGACAAGGAAGGTGTTTCTGACGTGGCGCGGTAACAAGCTTTTTAACACTACGACATGCACGCACATTCTAAGAAACCTGAAGGCTGAGAAGAAGTCCAGAGTAGGGATCCTAGATAGCGACGATGAGGATTCTGATCCGAGCAATGGCAGGATTGAAGTGGAGGCCGTGACGGAAGATATTCTCATCGAAAGGGAGAAACTCAAGGAGAGAGAGGATCGGCTTGCTGATGTATCGAATGGGCACGAGGGGATGTCGGGTGAGGATGCAGGAGAACCTCAGCCTCAGAAAGAGCCTGATGTCCAGCTCATGCTGAACAGTCCCGGATTGGAATCCGTGCTTCTGAAAGTTAGACCGACTACCCTTGTCAGTAAGGTCATGGCAGGCTTCAAAAAGATTAGAGATATCGAACAGGGAAAGACTTGCTGGCTTATTTTCGATGGCGAACGGTTGGATCCAGAGACCAGAATTGCCGACACAGAGATCGAGGATGGCGATGCCGTCGATGTGCAAATTAGATAAGGTATGGTCCGGCCGAACATTTTTGCACATCGAAACTGGACCATACAGAGGCGGAGGAATTCGGTCACCGGCCGCTTGAAAGGTGTTGTAGTGTCTTTCGACGATACCATTTTCAGAAGCATGGGACCGTAGACAAGGTTCAAAAGAGCCTACTTATGTTGACAAGTTTTACATGACCGCCAATAATGACGCCGAGTAACTGTTGGACTTATATATGCGTGTCTTCGTCACGAAACCCAGTATCTGCGCTCGATATTCTCATGTTAGCTTGGCTCACCTCAAATTCGTCTTTTCTCCTGTGAACCCCCAGACTAGCCTGCAGTGCCCGTTGAAGCTACGTCATCCCTGCTGCTGCGAAATCATTCGCGATTTCACGAATCAAGCTCTGAAGCTCTGTCCTGATTCACACTCCGTCATGGTAGTCATTGCGCCGTGCAGCGAATGTAATGCTTAAGAGAAGAGACTCTGACTACGAATGATTCAAAGCACGCACTGAGTCTCTTCATTTGCCCCTTACATCCGAATACTCCCAAATGGCAGCCAGCACTGATCTGCTCACCGCGGATACTTCCCAACCTCAGGAGAGCGCTGAACGCGACCTGCCTCCTAAGCCTTACACTGATGGTGTCGTAAATGCGAAAGCTGAAACGAGCGAACGAGCTAATGCCGACGATGCTAGCAATTCTGGAGCCAATGACAATCGCGAAAACAATACAATACCCACCACTATGGGTGATGTCAACGGCTTTCCTCCCCTCGACAACGAAATCCCAATGCCAGCCAATCAAGAGAACGTTGAAGGGGACAGCGTCCATGTAAAGAGGTCTGACAAAGATAAGGTGGAGCGCGATGAAGTTGTCTACGAGAAACATGTCAATGACAAGGGTGACCACTTGACTAGTGTTAAGCCAGACGAGAGCTATGAAAAAACCCTCGAGCACACCCGACAGGTCGCGCCACGGGAGAAGAAAAAGGCAGAAGCAAAGCAAGCTGCCAAGAAGAAGGATGACAAGTCACAGCTAGCAAGCGGCCGTCGTGCTGGGGCTGGCTGGGAGCGATCCGCGTAAGTCCTCACACGGCTCTAACGTACCCACCCACCACTTCTCTGTCGACTCAAACATGCCATGGGGAGTACGCCGCCAATTTGAATTAGTGACATGACCAAGAAAGGCTTGGTGGCCAATATCTGTGTGATGAACGTTACTGGGCAGTTGACTGATTGGACTACTTGTTGCAGAGTACGCTGGGCACCCCTGAATGTGCCTGTACGGCGGCGCCTCCAAACACTTGCTGTTCTCTGGCACACCATGTCGATACCCATCTTCCTTTCCATTTTCTTCCTCCTTTGTGCCATACCACTTGCGTGGCCGCTTCTCATCCCATACCTCATTTATACCCTCATATTCAGTAACGAAGCGACTTCAGGAACGTTGTCACGCCGGTCCGACTTTATGAGACGCAGCAAGTTCTGGAGTCTCTTCGCTTCCTACTTTCCAGCCCGACTGCATCGAACAGTAGAGTTGACGCCAACAAGGAAATACATCTTTGGTTATCACCCTCACGGCATCATATCTCACGGTGCCTTCGCCGCATTCGCCACAGAGGCACTTGGATTCCGTGACCTCTATCCCGGAATCACCAACACACTTTTGACTCTTGATTCAAACTTTCGCGTCCCTCTTTATCGAGATTATGCTTTGGCGTTGGGCCTGGCTTCCGTCTCACGAGAGAGCATTGAAAATCTGCTATCAGTAGGTGGCCACAACGGAGCTGGCATGGGAAGAGCTGTGACTATCGTTGTTGGTGGGGCAAGGGAGAGCCTGGATGCCAAACCTCACACCCTTAAACTTGTCTTGAAGAGTAGGAAGGGATTCGTCAAACTTGCCATCCGCATGGGTGCTGATCTCGTTCCAATCCTCGCCTTCGGCGAAAACGAGTTATACGAACAGGTGGATAGTGTGGAACATCCTTGGATCCACAAGTTTCAGATGATCATCAAGAAGGTGATGGGCTTTACGATACCGCTATTCCACGCACGAGGTGTTTTCAACTATGATGTTGGACTCATGCCATACAGGGTTCCTGTCAACATTGTTGTTGGGAGACCAATCAAAGTTGTCCAGCAAGGCTTGAAGGACGGCGCGGTCGATCCGAAATATCTCGACGAAGTGCATGGTAAATATGTGGACGAGCTGGTGCGACTGTGGGAGAGCCATAAGGACACTTTTGCGCCGCAGAGGGAGGATGAGCTTGACATCACGGAGTGAAGGCGTCAGAGATTGAACAAAGCATGATCCAGTATTTCGACAATCTCAGGCTCTACAGTTTAGGGAGCAAAATTGGTTATTCACAAATGGACACGTACGATTTGGAGCTGGCCCCATCCATTCCACAGACTCCGGCCTATAGATACAAGAGGGTGAGAAATGAAAGCTCTTCTTCAAGGCTCAACTTGGAGTCTCGTCGAGAAGAGTCGATTAGAAGGACGCTGGATCATTTCAGCCACAGGGTTAGTGTTAGAAAACACAGCTACGGAGAATGCTGAATGATATTCAGAGCGTTCACGCTCTCGCAGGAGATGATTTTTGAAAGACCGTGCTTGGTCTTCAACCATTCAGCGAGTATCTAGGTAGCTGTATACTTGCAACGCTGTCACGAGCAGGCCAGTCATCTGCAACCTCAATCACCAGCACCTGCGCTACTCAGCATCATATCTAACACCACGTCACTTTAAGTCCTCAATCAAGCGACTTTTGATGAAGTAACATCCATACGCCCTACAACTCCGCACTAGCATCTTATGGCGCCCAGAAACGTATCCAAGCAGCAAGCAGAGCAGACCGACGCTAGAGAGGACAGTGAGTCCGAGCAAGAGATGTTGGATCCAAAGGCTGTCAGCAAGGACATGGAGAAGAATGTAGGTACAACGAGGGTTGAGTGGCCTGCGCATCGCTACGATCTTCATCATATTGCTTCACCTGCGGCACTAACCTACACTCGATAGACACACGCCCGGAAGACCCAGAAGCGCAATCAGCTATCTGCAAAGTATCAGCAGGAAATGTCAGGTCTTGAACAGCAGGTGGCAAGCATGGCTGGTTCAGCTACTAAGCAATTGTGCGTTCCTAGTCTAACCCCTGCTCAGGCAATGTCTGGCGTCTGACAGTATCTTTGTGTAGTGCCGATATCCGTCACGGTCAGCAACAGCGTCTGCACGAGCTCGTCCGCCGCCGTGCCGAGGTCGAAGACCAGATCGTCCAGCATAGCCAAGTCCTTGGTCGGGCATACGAAGCGGCCAATAGAGAGATGAAGGCGGCCGTTAGAGGTCGATTGGAAGATCTGCAGTCAAACAACGAAGATGACGAAGAGCTGGAGGGTCCTGCTGGAGGTGTAGACGGAGGCAGATAGTTGACAAGGGGGCTGTTAAGAACACGGAGGAAATGGCAAGGAAAGGGGTGGGGGCGTAGGAATGAATACTACAAAGCTTTCCAGATGTAAGGAGGCGCAACTGTCCAGAAGCTGGTTATCGACGCGCCTCAGTTCAGTACGGTAGTCAGCCAGCCATTGAAAGCAACGGAGGAAATGCGAAAGTGTGTCTCGCGATGATGCGTCAGCTTTACTGTCTTTCTTTCCTCACTTCGGCCCTTACTAGCGGTTAACGGCATCCT
>Ga0335072_10004973_pt1 | contig 19624 bp, 19 predicted proteins | sample Lox_Sample_21_FD_206725 | JGI IMG/M metagenome (GOLD analysis project Ga0335072, IMG submission 206725) | Soil microbial communities from Loxahatchee National Wildlife Refuge, Florida, United States - Lox_Sample_2.1 | ecosystem: Environmental > Terrestrial > Soil > Wetlands | place: USA...
CTCGTTTTGAGACGTCGAGCGCGTAGTTCGCGTTCTGCTCCACCAGCAGGATCGCCACACCCTGACGATTGATCTCCGCAATCGTCTCGTAGATCCGTTCCACGAGGATCGGCGCGATGCCCATCGAAGGCTCGTCCATCATGAGCAGCTTGGGACGGGCCATGAGCGCCCGGCCGATAGCCAGCATCTGCTGCTCGCCGCCCGACATCGTTCCCGCCTTCTGTCGCTCGCGCTCCTTCAAGCGCGGGAACAGGTCAAACACGCGGTCGATGTCTTCTCCGATCTCGTCGTCACGGCGGCGATACGCGCCCAGGTCGAGGTTCTCGCGCACCGTCATCCGCGCGAAGCAGTGGCGTCCCTCGGGGGCGAGCGCGATGCCGCAGGCGACGATCTCGTGCGCCGGGAGGCGGGTTATCTCGCGCCCTTCGAAGATGACCTTGCCGGACCTCGCCGGCGTGAGCCCGGAGATCGAGCGCAGCGTCGTCGACTTGCCCGCGCCGTTGGAGCCGATGATCGTGACGGCCTCCCCCTGTTCGACCGTCAGCGACACGCCGCGGAGCGCTTGGATCCCGCCGTAGTAGGTGTGGATCTCTTCAACCTCGAGGAGTGCCATCAGCCCTGCTTTCCGAGGTAGGCCTCGATCACGCGCTGATTCTCGCGGACCTCTGCCGGCGCACCCTCGGCGATCTTCTCGCCGTGATCGAGCACCGTGATTCGCTCCGAGACACCCATGATGACCTTCATGTCGTGCTCGATGAGGAGAATCGTCAGCTCCAGGTCGTTGCGCAGCTTGCGCATGAACTCGGTCAGCGCCGCGGATTCCTGCGGGTTCATGCCGGCGGTGGGCTCGTCGAGCAGGAGTAGCTTCGGATCGGAGGCCAGCGCCCGCGCGATCTCCACTCGGCGCTGATCGCCGTAGGAGAGGTTGCTCGAGAGCTGGCCAAACTGCCCGGGGCGCAACCCCACGTAGGACAGCGCCTCGGCCGCCCTCTCACGCACCGCTCGCTCCTCGTTACGCACCCACGGCGCGCCCACGATCGACCCGAACAACCCTGCCCGCATCCTGCAATGGCGCCCGACGATCACGTTCTCGAGCGCGGTCATCGCGCCGAACAGCCGAATGTTCTGGAACGTACGCGCGACCCCGAGCTTCGTGATGACATCGGGTCGATCGTGCGTGATGTCCCGACCCGAAAATACGATCCGACCGCCCGACGACTTGTAGAGACCCGTCAGCATGTTGAAGAACGTCGTCTTCCCGGCGCCGTTCGGGCCGATGATCGAGACGATGGACCCGATCGGGATGTCGACCGAGACCCGGTTGACGGCCACAAGGCCGCCGAACTCCTTCGTCACGTCCTCGGCGCTCAGAATCGGCGCCTCGGAGGTGGTCAGGCCAGGTGCCGGCGCCTCGGTGCTCATTTCACGGCCTCCCCGGGCTCAACACTCGCCCAGGCCTGGTCCACCGCGGGCTCGTCAAGCTCGGTCTCGCCGATCCCCCGAGTGAACTCGATTTTTCGCCGCCGCTCGGGGATCAGCCCCTGCGGTCGCAGCACCATCACGATCACGAGCAGGAAGCCGAAGATGCTCACCTGAAGGTCGGTCAGGTTGAAGTTGAGACCCAAGTCACCGGGCAGCGAGTTGAAAACGTCCGGGATCAGGTAGTAGTTGATGTTGGCGAGCAGCAGTGCCCCCAGCACGACTCCCCAGATCGATCCCAGCCCGCCGAGGATCACCATCGATAGCACGAAGATGGAGAAGCCGAACTGGAACTCACCGGCGTCGATCAGAGTCGTATAGGCGGCGAGGAAGGCGCCCGCGATGCCCCCGAACGCCGCGCCTAGGGCGTAGGCGAACAGCTTCGTGCGCACCAGCGGGATGCCCATCGAGACAGCGGCGACCTCGTCCTCGCGCAGCGCGACCCACGCTCGTCCGAGGCGCGAATCGCGCACCCTCACGTTGACGAAGAGCGCGATGAGAACGAGCACGAAGATCGTGTAGTACCAGGGTCTGATGTTCAGCTCGCTGAACATGCCGATGCCCGGGAGGTAGGGAGCGTCGGTGCCGCTGATTCCGAGCTCGCCGCCGGTCAGCGGCATCCCAAAGATCTTGAGCGACGGTCCCTGGAGCGCGAACACCCTGATGATCTCCCCGAACGCCAGCGTCACGATCGCGATGTAGTCGCCCCGCAACCGCAGCGTCGGAACGCCGATGACCGCGCCGGCGAATGCCGTGAAGAGCCCCGCGCAGATAAGGATCAAGACGAAATTCAGGTGGATGCCCGGTAGCGTGCTCGGGGCGCCGTGGGTGAGGACGTGCACATGAGCCTTGAAGAACCACCCGGACCCGAGCCAGCCGAAGGCATACGAGCCGAGTGCGAAGAAGGCGACGTAGCCGAGGTCGAGGAGACCGGCAAAGCCCACGACGATGTTCAAACCGAGCGCGAACATCACGTACGTCAGGGCCAGGATTTCGGTGTTGATGAAGTTGCTCGTCACCGAGAACAGCTGCGGCAGGATTACGCCGAGCGCGATCAGCCCCACTGCCAGGGCACGTGGCCACCACGAGGGAAGCCAGCGCTCGATCGCCGCTCGCCATTCCTTGAGCTGCGCCTGCAGCTCGTTCATCCGGCCTCCCTCGTCTCCTCGCCGAGCAGTCCTTGCGGGCGCAGGACCAGAACGATGATGAGCAGACCGAACACGAAGAACGGAGTCCACTGGGGCCCGACCCGGGCGTCGATCGTCTGCTGGATACAGCCGATGATCAACCCGCCGAGCACGGCCCCGCGAAGGTTCCCGATTCCTCCCATGACCGCGGCCGTGAACGCGATCAAGCCCGCCTCGAACCCCTGGAGATACCAGATCGTCGTCTCGTAGAGCGCGTACACGAGTCCGGCGGCGCCGGCCAGCGCCCCGCCTATGAGGAACGTGAGCGAGATCGTCCAGTCGACGTTGATCCCCATAAGCCGCGCGGCCTCAGGGTCTTGTGCAGTGGCGCGCATCGCCTTGCCCTGCCGCGTACGGCTGACAAACCATCCCAGCAGGATCACGAGCGGGATCGTGACCCCGACCGAGAGCACGTCCGCGCGGTGGACCACCACCCCCGATATCTGGACGACCGTCTTGTTCTCGTGAACCAGATCGGACACGCCGACGGTCGACCCCCCGCGCCACAGCAACCCGACGTTCTGGAGGATGAAGGAGAAACCGACTGCGGTGATCAGCGGTGCCAGCCTCGGAGCGCCGCGAAGCGGCCGATAGCCGACCCGTTCGATCAGCACGTTGAGGGCGCCGCAGACCGCCATGCACACGAGCAGAGCCAGCGGGAGGCCGACGACCAGCCCGAGCGTTGAAGTGGCCAGTCCCAACCCGATCGTGGACCAGAAGCTGACACCGGTAAACGAGCCGATCATGAACACGTCGCCGTGGGCGAAGTTGATCAGCTCGATGATTCCGTACACGAGCGTGTACCCGATCGCGATGAGCGCCCAGATCGCTCCGTTCGAGATGCCCTGGACGATGTTGGTGCCGAGGTAGGTGAGGTCGTGGACCCTCGTCGCGTGGCCGTGTGCGAACCCGGGATACCCGGTCGTGAGGTCGTGCACGGCGAAATAGACGGGGAACGCCAGTAGTAGGGCCACCAGGCCCCACCGACCGGCGGCGCGCCGGATCTCGAGCAGCACCTTCCTGGCAACCGACGTCGCGGTTCTGCTGGGGAGCGAGCTTGCTTCCATGGACCCCCGATCCAGCCTAATCGCGGAGCGGGGCCGTTGCAACGGCCCCGCTCCGCTTTATTGCTTGTTAGGAGACCGTGATGGTCTTGAAGAACAGCGGGTTGCCGTCCGAGCCAACCTTGTACAGGCCGTACGACTTCAACGTTGTGTCGCCGTTTGCGTCGAACCCGTAGGTCCCGATCGTGCCCTGGTAGTTCTTGGTCGCGAACAGAGCGGCCACCACGGCACTCTTGCTATCGCCCTGGGCGCCCAGCTTCGCGATCGTCCGCAAGGCCAGCTGCATGTCCTCATAGCCGTAGATCGAGTACGGGTCGGGGCTCGAGACCCCGTAAGCCGACTTGTACGCGGCAAGGAACGCCTTCCCGCCCGGATAGGTAGTCAGTCCCTGCGTCGCCACTGTGCAGAAGAACAGCGGCGCGATGCTCGCGGGGAACCCGCCCATCTTCGGGTTCGTCTCCCCGCCTGAGCAGACGCCGTCGCCGCCGAAGATCTTGGCGGTCGGGACCGCGGCGTTGATGTCCTTGACCAGTTCCACCTCGCCGGGCGGATCGAACGCGGTGTAGACACAGTTCGCTCCCGATGCCTTGACCGTCGACGCGTACGACCGGAAGTTCGGCGACGTCGGGTCGAGGGGGGTGACGCCCGTCACCGTGATCCCGTTGTCCTTCCCGTGCAGCTGGACCTGAGTGGCCAGCCCGACACCGTACGGCGTCTTGTCGTCGGCCACCGCGACGCGGGTGCAGCCCTCCTGCTTCATCGCCACCAGGCCCGCCTGGCCCTGGATGGTGTCGCGCGGAACGATCCGCAGATAAGTGCGCTTCCCCGTCGGGTAGTACTTCTGGGGCTCACCCGACGCTGTTCCCGGGTCGTTTGTCGTCAGCCCTGGGTACGTGTTCGCCGGACTCACCTGCGCCAGACCGCCCTGGTTCGTGATGGGGATCTCAACCTCGGCGCAGCCGGAGTTGAACGGGCCAACCATGTAGACCGCTTTCGGGTCGGTCGCCGCTTTTCTCGCGTTGGCCTGACACACGTTGAGGTCGTAGTTTGTGGGCGACGTCGCCGTCGCGTCGTTCAGCGAAATGAAGTTCACCTTCCACTGACCGGCCTTGTACCCGGCTTGCTTCAGCGCGAGCTTCTCCCCATTCAGGGCCGGCACCGTCTGGGCCGTCACGGCACCAGTGAGCGGCAGGTCGGAGTAGATATCGATCGTCTTGCCACCGCTGCTCGAGGAGCTTCCGCTACTGGACGCGGCGCCCCCGCTGCTGCTCGTGGTCTTGCTACTGCTGCCGCACGCGGCGATGGCAAGCACGGCGCCGGTGACCAGCAGCCCGGTCAGCGCCTTGCCGAGAACAAACCTCATAACAACCTCCTGTGCTTTCGTCCCGGGCGTTCCACGTCCCGGTGACGGCGCAGCGTAATGATGTGCCCGGACAACTGCCAAGCGCCTGAGCCCCATGCTTAACGGAACATCAATCCGGCTCAATCCGACCTATCCGGGGTCATTCAGGCGTCAATGACCTGCCAGAAGCTCAGCCTGCCGTTCACGATGGTCCATACGCCGTAGCGCCGCAGGGTGGTGTCGCCGTCGCGATTGATGCTGTAAGTGCCGACCACGCTGGGGCGATCCTTGGTGGCGAACAGGGCGGCGCGTACTTCGGAGCGAACCGCCGGCCGCGTGCCGTGGTGGGTGGCGCGGTCGATCGCGCTGAGCAGCAGGCTCATGGCCTCGTAGCCGTAGATCGCGGCGAGTTGGGGTGCCCCGTACCGGCGCTCATAGGCGGCGTTGAACGCGCGCGCCACGGGCGGATACGCGGTCAACCCCAGCGTGGGCGATGTCAGGACCACGCGCGAGTCGACGGACAGCGGGATCCCGCCCTGCTCCGGGTCGGTGAACGTGCTTTCCGCCAGGTCGGCGGTCCCAAAGATCTTGACCTGCGGCATTGCGGCCGCGATCTGGGTGGTGAGCAGCACCGCACCAGACTCCGTGTCGGCGGCGATCAGAACGCAGTCGGGCGCGATCTTGGCTATCCCAGTGGCGAGTGACTTGTAGCTGGTGGCGTCCCGAACGAAGATCGCGACGCCGGCGAGCTTCAGATGCACGGCCTGCGCGGCGACCACGAAGCTCCTCGCCGCGTCCGCGCCGTCGACCTCGCCGTCGTTGAGAACATAGGTCGATTGGCAACCCATGCTCTGCTGTATGCGAACCTGGGCGATCGCCTGGATCCTGTCGTCGGGGGCGACCCGAGCGAACGTGCGGATCCCGGTCGGGTAGTACTTCTGCGGCTCGCCGGGCTGGGCGCCGAGCGCGGCCGAGGTCAGCCCGACGGCGGCGCTTGTCGGGCTCACCTGCAGGATTCCGGCACGGTTCAGCGGCGGGATCGAGATCGCGCTGGCGCCCGAGTCGACCTCGCCGACGTAGCCGATCGTGGTCGGATCGAGCACGGCGAGCCGGGCGTTGATCGTGGTCTGCCCCGGATCCCAGCCGCCTCTCGCGGCCGTGGCGTCGTCGAGCGCCTTGAACGCGATGCGGTACTCGCCGATCCGGGCACCAACCTGGTCGAGTGCGAGCCGGGCACCGGACACGACCGATTGTCCGGTGACGCCCGAGCGGCCCAGCAGCGGGGCGCTGACGTAGATCGTGAGCGTCCTGCCGCGGATCCGGCTGGCCGCGAGCGTGCGGTCGGTGCTCGAGCCACAGCCGGCCACGACGAGCGCCGCGAGCAGCACCGCGGCAACCACCGCCGCCACGGTGACCATCCGCCCCATCGCCCCCTTCGACGCCGTGGCGAGCCTCACCCCTGGACGGCCGTAACGGGCACCAACTGATCGCTCTTGACACGAGTGAACACGAACGGCGCGATGCTCGTGTCGCCGTCTGAGTTGATCGAGTAGGTGCCGAGCACCGATACACGGTTCTTGATCGCGAAGAAGTCGTGCACGACGGTCGACCGATTCCCGGCCGATGTGCCGGCCTCCTTGAGCACCGACAGCACCGCCAGCATCGCCTCGTACCCGAAGATCGCCTGCGGCGCGGGCGCGCGGCCGTAGGCCCCGCTGAACTGAGACACGAACGTGCGCCCCAACGGCGTGAGATCTGAGGCGGTGAACCCGGGGATCGAGATGTACAGGTTTCGCACCGACGGGCTGAGCGCCGAGGTGAACGCCGGCGCGTCCAACGCCGACGGCCCGAACAGCTTCGCCGACGGATTCGACCCGGCAATCCCGTTGAAGAAGTGCGCTGCGACGGCCGGCGACGCGGAGCCGTAGAAGACGCCGTCGGCGGTGCCGGGGCTGCTGACGACCGTGAGCCCGGCGCTGCCGGCGTCCTGCCTGACCGCGTACGCCACCGCCGCCCCATAGTCGCTTCCATCGGAGGACACGTACAGCTTGGTGACCCCGAGCCCGTGCATCTCCTGGACCTGGGCCTTGGCCTCCTTGCCGCTGTTCGGCACAACGCGCGCGAACGTCCGCCCGTACGTGCTGAGCGACTCGTAGTACTGGTCGGGGGCGTTCGCGACCGCCGGCGTGGTCTGGGTCAACTCGAGAGCAGTATCGGTCGGGGTGACCTGGAGGATGTCGAGCGCGTTGGTGATGCCGAGCGAATCGGCGGAGGAACCCGGCACGACCTCGCCCAGGTACGCGACCGCGCTCTTGTCCTGGATCACCGTCCGCGCCTGGTCGGAGAGCGTCGCATCACGCACGGTGCGCAGCCGGATCGCGAAGTTGCCGACCCGGTGCGTGCCCCCCGCGAATGCCAACTGCTCAGCTTCGAGGACATCCCGGGCGACCTGCGGCTGATCGGTGGACGCCGCGCTGACATAGATCGTCAGGACGTTGCCCGTGACCGTCACGCTCGAGTTGGCCGACCCGGACGAGGTGCACCCCGCGACCCCGGCGGCGATGAGTGCCCATGCGCAGGCCGCCCGTCCAGATGCGAGCACCCGGCTCCGCATACGAGGACGGCTAATCCCGCCGGCCGGGCAGGAACGGCAGCAGTTGTCGGACGCCGAGCGCGATCAGGACCATCACGATCCCGATCAGGATGCTGTCGAGGCCGCTGATGTTCAGCGACCACAGGACGATCCAGAGGCACAAGCCCGCGGTGGCAGTCAGTATCAGACCCATCGCCCGTGAGATGCTAACTCAGAGGCGAGTCGCCCGGTTCGGTGAGCTCTCGACCACCGAGCAGGCCCGTCGACAGCTCGCGCACGAGCGCGCCCGCCGCCGCCACCGGATCATCGCCGTCGCCGGCGGCGCGTACGAGACGGCTCCCCACGATCACACCGTCGGCCCCGGCTTCAGCAGCGGCCGCGGCGTGCTCGGCCGTCGAGATGCCGAACCCGACCGCGACCGGAACCGTCGTGCTCGCGGCGGCGCGTCCCACCACCCCGGCCAGGCCATCGGCGACGCCTGTCCGCTCGCCGGTGGTCCCCGTCAACGACACCGCGTAAACAAAGCCTCGAGCTTGTGCCCCGATTCTGGTGAGGCGCTCGTCAGGCGTGGTCGGCGCGACCAGCGGTACGAGCGCGAGGCCGCGCTCGTCACACGCTTGCAGCGCGGCCCGCGCTTCCTCGAGCGGGAGATCGGGGACGATCAACCCGCTCGCGTGCGCATCGACGAGCGCGTCGGCGAAGCGTTCGAGCCCGCGGGCGTAGATCGGGTTTGCGTAACACATGACCACGACCGGGACGCGCTCGGCGATGGACCGGCCGACATCGAGCACGTCCTGAACCTTGACGCCGGCCCGCAGCGCCACTGTCCCGGCCGCGTGGATCACCGGCCCGTCGGCGAGCGGATCCGAGAACGGGACTCCCAGCTCCACCAGGTCCGCCCCGGCGTCGGCGTAGGCGAGGCCGATCCGGCGGGAGGTGTCGAGGTCCGGGAAGCCGCCCATCAGGTACGGCATCAGCGCCGCCCGGCGTCCGTTCGCCCGTGCCGACTCGAACGCCTCGGCGATCCGCTCGACCCCGGTCACTCCTTGCCCCCCCGGAGTTTCGCGCCAGCGAAACTCCCAAGGGAACTCGCGCCAGCGAGTTCCCCGGTCACTTCTTGCTCCCCGGGAGTTTCGCGCCAGCGAAACTCCCAAGGGAATTCGCGTTAGCGAATTCCCCAAGGTCCTTGTCCCCGCGGCCCGACAGGCAGATCAGATCGAGCTCGCTCGGTCCGTTCGCTAGCGACCAGGCGAGCGCGTGGGAGCTCTCGAGCGCCGGGATGATCCCCTCGAGCCGCGCCGTCAGCGCGAACGCCTCGAGCGCCTCTCGGTCGGTGACCGCGAGGTACCGAGCGCGTCCGCTGTCCCGGAGCCAGGCGTGCTCGGGGCCGGTGCCGGGGTAGTCGAGGCCGGCCGAGATCGAGTGCGCCTCGAGGATCTGGCCGTCCTCGTCCTGCATGATCGCGGAGAAGGCGCCGTGCAGGATCCCCGGGAGCCCGGCGGCGGTCAGGGGCGCACCGTGGCGGCCGGTCTCGAGCCCGTCGCCCGCGGCCTCGACGCCGATCAGCTCGACCTCGGCGTCGTCGGCGAACGGAATGAACAGGCCGATCGCGTTCGATCCGCCGCCCACGCACGCGATCACCCTCTGCGGGAGACGACCGACGCGCTCGAGCAGCCCCGCCCGGGCCTCGTCCCCGATCACGCGCTGGAGGTTGCGAACGAGCGCTGGATAGGGCGCGGGCCCGACGCACGACCCGATGATGTAGTGCGTGGTCGAGACATTTGTGACCCAGTCCCGGATCGCGGCCGAGACCGCCTCTTTCAAGGTCCGCGAGCCGACGTCGACGGGCTCGACGACCGTGCCGAGCAGCTCCATCCGTTCGACGTTCGGCCGTTGCCGCCGCATGTCCTCGGTACCCATGTAGACAGCGCACTCGAGGTCGAGCAGCGCGCACGCCGTCGCGGTCGCGACGCCGTGCTGGCCGGCGCCGGTCTCGGCGATGATCCGCCGCTTGCCCATCCGCTTGGCGAGCAGCGCCTGGCCCAGCGCGTTGTTGATTTTGTGCGCGCCGGTGTGGTTGAGGTCTTCGCGCTTGAGCCAGATCGGGTGGCCGGCGGCCTCGCTCAGGCGCTCCGCCAGGTACAGCGGCGAGGGTCGGCCGACGAAGTCGCGCAACAGACGGTCGAGCTCGACCCGGAACGCCGGATCATCCTGCGCCGACGCCCATGCCTCCTCGAGCTCGGTCAGCGCCGGCATCAGCGTCTCGGGGACGTACTGGCCGCCGTACGGCCCGAACCGATGCTCGAGCGTGCTCACGAGCTGGCGGACGCGAGCGTCGTCGAGCGGACCGCTGCCGCGAATGCCTGAAGCTTCTCGGGGTCCTTGAGGCCGGGGCTCAGCTCAACGCCGCTGGCGACGTCGACGGCGTAGGGATGGACGGCCGCGATCGCGTCGGCGACGTTGTCGGGGGTCAGCCCCCCCGACAAGAGCACGGGGGTCCGGCCTCGGTGAGCACGCGCGATCTCCCACGAGAAGGTCTCGCCGGTGCCGCCGGGAACGCCGGCGGTGTAGCTGTCGAGCAGGTGGTAGTCGGTGTGGAACGACGCCAGCGCCTGGACGTCCGCGCCACTGCGCACACGAGCTGCCTTGATCACCTTGGCGCCGGTGCGGCGGGCGGCCTCGGCACAGTACGCCGGTCCCTCCTCCCCGTGGAACTGGAGCACGGTCAGGCCGACGACGTCGGCGGTCTGGGCGACCTCGTCGAGCGGCGCGTTGACGAACACCCCGACGACCTCGGCGCGCCGTTTGACCGCTGCGGCGATCTCGGCCGCAGCGTCCAGCTCGGCGCGGCGGCGCGAGCTCGGCCAGAAGATCAAGCCGATCGCCCACGCGCCGTTGGCGATCGCCAGCTCGGCGTCGTCGAGCCGGGTGATGCCGCAGAACTTGATCTTGGTCATAACCACAATCGTAGGGCTGGGGCCGCCTTCGGCGGCGTCCGTGGGGCCTGGTACCCCGTCCGGACAGTCCCGATCAGCGGACGGCGAGCTCGCGGCACGCCGCCTCGACGTCGGTCGAGCGCATCAGCGCCTCGCCGATCAGGACGCCGTCGACCCCGGCGCGCTCCAGCTCGTCGAGCTGGTCCCGGCTGGTGAAGCCCGATTCGGAGACGACCAGCGCCTCGCCGGCGACGCGCGGCAAGAGCTCGAACGTGCGGCGGATGTCGACTTGGAGGGTCGTCAGGTCGCGGTTGTTGATTCCGATGACCGGGGCACCCAGGGTCAGCGCGATGTCGAGCTCGCGCTCGTCGTGCACTTCGACAAGCACGCTCAGCCCGAGCGATCTCGCCTCGGCATGAAGCGACGCCAGCTCGTCTTTGGTGAGCGCGGCCACGATCAGCAGGATCGCGTCGGCGCCCGCCGCAAACGACTCGCCCACCTGATACGGGTCGAGGATGAAGTCCTTGCGCAGCAACGGCAGCGCGGTGGCGGCACGGGCCGCGCGAAGATCCTCGAGCGAGCCGCCGAAGCTCGGCCCGTCCGTGAGGACCGAGAGCGCGGCAGCGCCGCCACGCTCGTACGCCCCCACGACATCCTCAAGCGACAGGTCCTCCCGGATCGCACCCGCGGACGGAGACCGCCGCTTGTGCTCGGCGATCACCGATAGTCCCGGACGGGCCAACGCGTCAGCGAGCGAACGCAGATCATCCGGCTCCCGGCGTCCGAGCGCCGACGGCGGCACCGCCTCGCGCCGCCGGGCGACTTCTTCACGGGTGGCGGCCAGAATCGGATCGAGCCGGTTCACGGACCGAGCTCCCTCGTCCGGGCCACGAATCGCTCGAGTGCCGCCTGCGCGGAGCCGTCGTCGACCGACGCCTCGGCCGCGCGGACCCCTGCCTCGAGTGTCGCCGCGGCGCCGCCGGCGTAGATCGCCGCGCCGGCGTTCAGCAGCGCGAGGTCGCGGGCGGCGCCGGGCTCGCCCGCGAAGATCGACCGGGCCGTCCGAGCGTTCTCCTCGGGGGTCCCACCCGGGACCTCCTCGGCCGGCGCCCGCTCGAGCCCCACGTCCTCCGGCGAGACCGAGAGGCGCCGGAGCTCGGAGCCGAGCACCTCGACCACCTGCGTCGGCGCCGAGATGCTGAGCTCGTCGAGGCCGTCGTCGCTCGCGACGAGCAGCGCGTGCTTGGTCCCCAGGAGTGCCAGGGCACCCGCCATCGTCTCGAGGTAGGCCGGGTCCGAAACGCCGATCAGCTGGCGCGTCGCGCCGGCCGGATTGGTCAGCGGGCCGAGGAAATTGAAGATCGTCCGGACTGCGAGCTGACGCCGGACCGGGATCACGTAACGGGTGGCCTGGTGGTGGGCCGGAGCAAACATGAACCCGAACCCGACCTCCTCGATGCAGCGCCCCACCCCGGCCGGCGAAAGGTCGATCCGCGCGCCGAGCGCCTCGAGCACATCAGCGGAGCCCGACAGTCCCGTGGCGGATCGGTTGCCGTGCTTGGCCACCGTGCAGCCCGCGCCGGCGGCGATCAGGGCGGCGGTGGTCGAGACGTTGAACGTCCGGCGGCCCCCACCGGTGCCGGCAGTGTCGAGGAGGTCATCGCTCTCGACGCTCACCTGCGTGGCCATCGCCCGCATCGTGCGCGCGAGCCCCGCGAGCTCCTCGACGGTCTCGCCCTTGGTCCGCAGCGCGATCAGAAACCCCGCGATCTGCACCTCCGAGGCGTTCCCCGCCATGATCTCCGACAGCACGGCGGCGGTGTCCTCAAGGGTCAGATCGCGCCCACCGGCGAGCGTGTCGATCGCCCTGGTCAGGAGGTCCGGGCCGTCGGTCATCTCGCTCGCGTAAGGAAGTTTGCGAGCAGCTCGCGGCCCTGCTCGGTCAGCACCGACTCGGGGTGGAACTGCACGCCCTCGGCCGGGAGCTCCCGGTGCCTGACTGCCATCACGACCTCGCCGCCGGTAGCGCTCGACTCAAAGCAGTCCGGGAGCGCCGGGTCGACGACCAGCGAGTGGTAACGGCCGACCTCTAGCGGCTTGCGCAGGCCGCGGAAGATCGTCTTGCCGTCGTGCTCGATCGTGGTCGTCTTGCCGTGTACGGGCTGGTGCTGGATCACCCTTCCCCCCCACGCCTGCACGAGCGCCTGGTGACCGAGGCACACCCCCAACGTCGGGACGTTCGCGGCCGGGAAGCGGCGAACGGCCTCGAGCGAGATCCCGGCCTCGTTCGGCGTGCATGGTCCCGGCGAGACGATCACGCGGTCATATCCGCGTACCAGGAGGTCATCGACCGACGCGTGGTCGTTGCGGACGACCTCGACCTCGGAGCCGAGCTCGCCCAGGTACTGGACGAGGTTGTAGGTGAAGCTGTCGTAATTGTCGAGAACGAGAACCCGCATCGGCATGAACAGGAGTCATTAACGGAAGGCAAACAGTAGGGTGCCGCACCTTCACCCGTCAGGCGAGTCCCCTTACGATGCACTGCGCGAAAGAGCAATGCGGCGAAAAGGGGGCTATTCCATGAGGACCGCTGATCTCGGCCGGTGTGCCACGGCGGCCGTGTTCATGACCATTCTGCTCGGGGCATGCGGGTCGAGCGGCGGATCGTCGAACAACAGCAGCAGCGCATCGACCGGCTCGGGCGGGGCGACTCCCGCGGCTGCTAGCACGACCGCCGCGGCGGCCGGCAGCGCCACCACGAGCAGCTCGGCGCCGGCCGGCGTCGCCAAACCCGGGACGGGACTGTCCGTGGGCCAGACCGCGACCGTCGGCTACACCCCGCTGACCTCGTCCGGCAACGGCAAGCTGAGGACGCTGAAGGTCACCGTCGCGTCGATCCGCACGGGATCGACCGCCGATCTGAAGGGCGTCGATCTGTCGGGCGCCCCGAAGGGCGCGGTCCCGATGTACGCCACCGTGACCGTGACCAACCTCGGTCCGCAGTCAATCGACGTCGACGGGACCTCCGACGCGATCCAGGGGATTGACAAGGGCGGCAACCAGCAGGACCCGGTGTCGTTCATCGGCGACTTCCCGCCCTGTAACCAGAATTCCTCGACCACCCCGGTGGCCGCCGGCGCAAGCTTTCACACCTGCCTGACCTATCTGGTCGCGGGCGGCATCACCAAGGTGGCATGGACCGGCACCGACGACTACATGACCTCGCCCGTGACCTGGTCGGCCGGCGGATAAGGATCCGCTTCTAGCTGAACTCGGGGGCGGCCAGAATCCGCTTCTAGCTGAACTCGGGGGCGGCCCAGCCGGGGAAGATGTCCGGCAGGCCGTCCCCGACGCGATCTGGGAACTGGGCCTCCCGCTTCTCCAGGAAGGCGGTGATCCCCTCGGCGGCGTCGGCGGACCTGCCGCGGTAGTACATCCCGCGCGAGTCGGCGCGGTGCGCGAGCATCGGGTGCTCCGCCCCGAGCATCCGCCACATCATCCGGCGGGCCAGCGCCACCGACACCGGCGCGGCGTTGTCGGCGATCTCGCGGGCCAACGCGCGCGCGGCGTCCAGCAATTCGTCGGGCGGGTGGACGCTGCGCACCAGACCACCCTCCAAAGCCTCTTCCGCCCCGAACACGCGGCCGGTGGCGACCCATTCCATCGCCCGGCTGATCCCGACGACTCGTGGAAGGAACCAGCTGGAGCAGGCCTCGGGGACGATACCCCGGCGGGCGAACACGAACCCGATGCGTGCGGTGTCAGACGCGAGCCGCACGTCCATCGGCAGCGTCATGGTCGCTCCGATTCCGACCGCCGGGCCGTTGATGGCGGCGATCACGGGCTTGGTCGAGTCGAAAATCCGCAGCGTGAGGCGTCCGCCGCCGTCGCGGGGCACCGAGTCCGGATCCTCGTGCTCGCGCTTGGTGAAGGTTTCACTCCCGCCCGCGAGATCGGCGCCGGCGCAGAACCCCCGGCCGGCCCCGGTAACGATCACGGCCCGCACGTCGTCGTCTGCGTCCACCCGGTCGAACGCGGCGCGGAGCTCCTCTCCCATCGTCGCGGTGAACGCGTTCAGGCGCTCGGGTCGGTTGAGCGTGATCGTGAGCACGTGGTCGCTCACCTCGGTGGTTATCTGCTCGAACCCGGACTCCATGACTCTCCTTTACGGCCACTCGGGCTGGCTCGCCGCGAGCGCGATCGCCTGTAGCACGCCGCGAGCCTTGGCCTCGGACTCGCGGTACTCGTTATCGGGTTTGGCGTCGGCGACAGTGCCGCCGCCGGCCTGCACATGTGCCACCCCGTCCTTGACCACGACGGTACGGATGTGGATGCAGGTGTCGAGGTCGCCGGTGTAGCTGGCATAGCCGATCGCGCCGCCGTAGCCGCCGCGCTTGACCGGCTCGAGCTCGTCGATGATCTGCATCGCGCGCACCTTGGGGGCTCCGGACAGAGTTCCCGCCGGCAGCACCGAGCGCAGCGCCTCGAGTGCCCCGACGCCGTCCCGCAACCGCCCGGTGACGCTCGAGACGATGTGCATCACGTGGCTGTAGTTCTCGACCGCCATGAAGTTCTCGACCTCGACCGACCCGTAGTCGCACACCCGCCCGAGGTCGTTGCGGCCGAGATCGACCAGCATCACGTGCTCGGCGCGCTCCTTGGGATCGGCGAGGAGCTCCTGAGCGATCCGGCGGTCGTCGTCGGCGTTGGTTCCGCGCGGGCGCGTGCCGGCGATCGGGCGCGTGGACACGCGCCGGCCGGCGACAGTGATCAACGGCTCGGGGCTGGCGCCGGCGATCTCGAAGTCGCCGAAGTCCAGGAAGTACATGTAAGGGCTTGGGTTGACGGCCCGCAATCCGCGATAGATCGAGAACGCCTCCACCGGCACCGGCCCCGACCAGCGCTGGGATGGGACCACCTGGAACGCGTCGCCGGCGTAGATGTACTCGATGATGCGGGCGACATTCGCCTCGAACTGTGCGCGCGTCATGTTGGCGTCCAGCGGCACCACCGTCCGGTCTTGCGCCGGGGGCCGCGGTGGGCGCGGCACCGGCCCCGCGAGCCGCCACCGTACCTCGGCGATGGTCTCGACCGCCCGGGCGTACGACGCCTCGAGATTGTCGTCGCCGTAGACGTTGGCGATGACGGTGACGGTGTGCTTGAGGTGGTCGAACGCAACCAGCGCGTCGGTCAGCATCAGCGCCAGGTCGGGCAGCCCGAGGGGATCTGGGTTGGGCGGACCGAGCGGCTCGACGGTGCGGACCAGGTCGTAGGCGAACAGGCCGACGGCGCCGCCTGCGAACGGCGGTAGATCGGGCAGTGGCGCAACGCGCAGCCGGCCGAGTTCGGCCGCGGCGAGCGCGTAAGGGTCCCCGTCCTCGCCGAGCGACCAGCGGAGCACCTTACGGGGGCGGAAGCCAATGAACGAGTAACGCCCGACGCGGCCCTGGTCGGCCGACTCGAGCAGGAACGAATGACCGCTGTCCCGCAGCTTGAGGAAGGCCGATACGGGCGTCTCGCAGTCGTCGATGAACGTCTCGCGGAGCGGGATCAGGTTGTAGTCGGCGGCCAGCGCCCGCGCCTCGGTGAGCGTGGGAGTGACGCCGGCGGGGACGGCTTCAGGGCTTGCGACGGCCATCGAGCACGCGCTCCGCGTCCGCGAGCGTCAGTCCGCGCCCACGGAGCAGGACCGCGAGGTGGTAGATGACGTCGGCGGCTTCCTCGGCCAGGCGCTCGTCGGACTCCTCACGCGCGGCCCGGACTACCTCCTCCGCCTCCTCCTCGACCTTCGCGCCCGCTAGCGCCGGGTCGTTCAGCAGCTTCGCCGTGTACGACCCGTCGGGCCGCGTGGCCGCTCGCTCATCGATCGTTCGCTCGAGGATCGGAAAAGTCTCGAACGGCGCCCCGGGGTTCAGGTCGCCTCGGTGAAAGCAGGAACGCTCGCCCGTGTGGCATGCCGGCCCGGCCGGCTCGACCAGGGCGAGCAGCGCATCGGCGTCGCAGTCGTAGCGGAGCGCCTTGAGCGCCTGGGTGTTGCCCGAGGTCCCGCCCTTGTGCCACTGCTCCTGGCGCGAGCGGCTGTAGAAGTGCATTTCGCCGCTTTCGCGCGTGCGCCGGAGCGCCTCCGCGTTCATGTGGGCGAGCGTCAGCACCTCTCCCGTACGCCAGTCCTGAACGATGCACGGCACGAGGCCGCGATCGTCGAATGCGATCTCTGATTCCTGCACCGGGTGGCGGATTCTAGGTGCTCGCCTCCGGCCCGCCGGCCGGGGCTGCCCGCCCGCGAGGACGGGCAGCCCCTGGATCGCTAGGCGGCCTGCTCCAGGTACTCGGGCTCGATCTCGGCCTCAGCCATGTCGGCGGGCTCCGACGCCGCCTCGAGCGCTTCGGTCGGCCGCAGGAAGACCAGGCCGATCGCGATCGCCGCGAGCACCAGCCCGGCCGCGATCGTGAACGCCAGGTGATAGCCGTCGGTCAGCGCGGCGGCCGTCGATGCGCCGTGCGCCTCGAGTGAGCCGGTCCGTGTGGTCGACAGCGTCGCCAGCACCGCAAGTCCGAGCGCTCCGCCGACCTGCTGGGTGGTGTTTACGAGCCCGGAGGCGAGGCCCGCGTCCTCGGGTGTTGCCCCGGACATCGCGAGCGTCATCAGCGCCGGGAACACCAGGCCCGCGCCGATGCCGAGCAGCACCATCGCGGGCAGCAGCTGCGTCACATAGGTCGCGTTCACGGGCGCCCCCCGGAACACGATCAGCCCCGCCGCCACCAGGGCCAGGCCGACGAGCAGCGTCGACTTGGCGCCGACCCGCGCCATCAGCTGTGGCGTGAACCGGAGCGACATCCCCGCGATCCCGAGCGCCACCGGGAGGAACGCCAGCCCGACCTCGATCGCGTCGTAGCCGAGCACCCGCTGGAGGTACAGCGCGCCCAGGAAGAACATCCCGAAAATGCCGGCGACCATCAGCATCTGCATCAGGTTCGCGACCGTGACCGTCCGTGAGCGGAACACCCGCAGCGGGATCAGCGGGTTGGCGGCCGTGGCCTGGCGGATGACGAAGCTGGCCAGCAACGCGACCGCGACGCCACCGAAGCCGAGCGTGCGGGCGCTTCCCCAGCCGTAGTTGCTCGCCTCGACGATCGTGTACACCGCGAGCATCAGGGACGCCACGAGCAGCACCGCACCCGGGGCGTCTGCGCCCCGGCCGAGGCCGATGCCAACGTCGTTCGGCAGCATCCGGGTGGCGAACACGCCTGTCGCAATCCCGATCGGGACGTTCACGAAGAAGATCCAGTGCCAGTTGATGGCCTGGGTCAGGACGCCGCCGGCGAGCAGGCCGATCGCGCCGCCAGCCGCGGCCACGAAGCTGTAGACCCCGATCGCCTTGGCCCGCTCCGAGGGCTTCGGGAACATCGTCACGATCATGCCCAGGATCACGGCCGACGTCATCGCGCCGCCGATGCCCTGGATGAAGCGCGCGCCGATCAGCAGACCCTGGCTGTCGGCCAGTCCGCAGACCAGCGACGCGGTTGTGAACACCGTCAACCCGGCCAGGAAGATGCGCCGGCGTCCGATCAGGTCACCGAGCCGCCCGACGAGCAGCAGCAAGCCGCCGAATGCGATCAGGTAAGCGTTGATCACCCACGCAAGCGCGGACTGCGAGAAGTGCAGATCGTTCTGGATCGTCGGGAGCGCCACGTTCACGATCGTCTGGTCGAGGATGATCATCAGGAAGCCCGCGCACAGCACCACGAGCGCGATCCAGCGGTTGGCGGGGGCGGCGGTCGTGGCCAAAGGTGGGTGAGACGTCTCGTTCATGTGCTCTATCGCTCCATGCTCGTCAAGTTCGGACCGTTTCAAGATAGAACCGTAGCAGATTATCTTGTTGTAGACGATCTGCATCGGACCATTTGAGTATGCGCTGCGACCCGCGTCCTCACATCGGGAGTTCGCGCCGGATGTGAGGGCGTGAGGCCTTACCCGCGGGCGAACGGGGCCTTAGCCGAAGGCGAGACGATCAGACGCGCCGGCGCGGTGGGTGCGCGCACGCCGCCGGCTCGGCCAGAGGCCCGCACGCAAGCGTCCCCAGCGCCCGCAGAAACACGTGACGGTCGTCCGGGTCGAGCACGCTCAGGACGTCGTTCCGGACCTGGTCGAGGACCTCGTCGGCCTCGCAGACGAGCCGAACACCCGCATCGGTTACTTCGATCACCCGCGCGCGCCGGTCGGTGCTCGACGGACGCCGCTCCGCGAGGCCGGCGCGTTCGAGCTCATCGACCGTCACGACCATCGTGGTCTTGTCGAGCCCCACCATCTTGGCGATCTCGGTCTGCGTGAACTCGCCGGTCATCGCGGTGAACAGCACCGAATGCTCACGGGGCGAGATTCCGAGCTGCTCGAGCGCGGCGGTGAACTCGGTCGTCAGGCCGTGGCTGGCCCGCGACAGGAGCCAGCACAGATCGGACGCCAGCGGCGCAAGCGGGGCCTCGGTATCTGGTGACTGTTCGGCTTGTGTCGCCACGCTCACAAGGATAGTTCGCTAGCGGAATTTCTGGGGGCAGACGATCTGCATCTATTCGATCCCCAGGCGGTCGAGCATCCGCTCGTCGGCCCGCCAGTGACGGCGCACGCGAACTTTGAGCTCGAGGTGCACCCGGGTCCCGAGCTCGCGCTCGATCGCGCGCCGCGACGCAATCCCGATCGATTTCACCATCTGGCCCCCGGCGCCGATCAGGATCCGTTTCTGGGACTCGGTCTCGGCCAGGATCACGGCCTCGATCCGGATCAGTTCACCGCGCTGAGTCTCGGCCTGCTCGAGCGACTCGACCACGACCTCGACCGAGTGCGGAACCTCCTCACGGGTCCGGGCGAGCACCTGCTCGCGGACGAGCTCGGCCAGCACCACCGATTCGGTCTGGTCCGAGCGCTGCTCGGGCTCGAAGTAGAACGGGCCTTCTGGCAGCAGCGACACGAGCGAGTCGACGAGCGGCTTGACGCCCGATCCGGTCGCCGCCGAGACCGGGAAGAC
>Ga0335072_10004974_pt1 | contig 19622 bp, 18 predicted proteins | sample Lox_Sample_21_FD_206725 | JGI IMG/M metagenome (GOLD analysis project Ga0335072, IMG submission 206725) | Soil microbial communities from Loxahatchee National Wildlife Refuge, Florida, United States - Lox_Sample_2.1 | ecosystem: Environmental > Terrestrial > Soil > Wetlands | place: USA...
CCCTGGAGCTAAGAAGAGCCTCCAAGGCAGCGCAATTTGGTACCCTGCGTTGCCTTGGATGCGGCCATTAACTCCCACACAAATCACATGGTACGCCACCTACGATGCGAAAGTTTGAGGCAATGGAAGGGCTTGCCAGCAATAAAAAGGAGGCAGCTAGTGTGGGCTTATCACGTATACAGCAATGGTTATATTGGTGGTGAGGTATAATATCTCCAGCTGTTCTGAACTAAGAGTTACAACCAGCTTGGCTGTTTAGTTCAGTTAGGTAGGCCGATCCTACAATTGCAAAAGGCTATTGCTCGAGACGACGGTCTCATTAAAAGGGTAGCTAGAAAGGATTGACTTGATTCTCGCGGCTCCGGTTCACAGAGGCAACGACCTTAGCTACGGTGTGCTCTTGTCCTTGGGAGTAACTTGGCATTGTGAGGGACAGCACTTACTCCGCACTTTGTCACGTTCTATTTTCTCAATTCTGCAGTGCACTCGACAATCTATTCAACAAACGGAAAAGCTTATAACCTATTCTTGGACATGCAGCTACGACGGTGGTGTTGGTGCAGGGGATTGGGCTCTACAAGCTGGAATTTGTGGGTGGGTATAAGGGCTAGGGCTTCGTCTTAGAAGAGAGAGGTAGTGGTTGAACGACCGGTCGAAGTTTGGTGCTAAGGGTTACAAGGATACGAGATCATTGGCTGCTAGTTACTATATAGAACCAACGATGATTGCGTAATAGAACCATAGGTAGGGTTTTTCCCTAGCTAGCTCTAAAAGAACCGCAAGGCCATTTGGCCCAATCGGTGTAAGAATATACTATCGCTACTTGTATGTTGGAGTGGACTGGTTAATGCCAAGTTTGACAGAGACGATCGGGATGCTTCGATGCATTACCATGGAACAGAGAATCGTAGTATGGAAGAGCATATTGAAGCAATAGAAATAACATGTTTTATATACAAATACAGGGAGTATCTCATAGATAATTATCAAAACTACATGTCCACATTCACCATTCTTCAAGTTGACATTGCAAGGGGGAGACCGAAACTCCGAGAGCAATGCAGCCCAGACTCCTGCATCAATTCGAAGCATAGGCCATCAGAGCAACAACAGTACCGAAGACGCTAAATATATCTGTATAACCACCCCACTACATCAAGATTTCTTTATGCACCTGGTCCTTATCATTGACGTGTGGAAAGGGTTCGTCCAGAATAGGCACGTTAAGGATCTTGCAGAGAGGTTCTAGCCCTCCTTAACACTGTAAAAATGAAGGCATTCCGGGGAGGGTACTCGCTTCACATATTCAATATGAGTCTCTCGGTCCATTTCTTATTATAGTGGTGGCACATGCTACCACTAGGCCACTGGTGTAGTCGTTGAAAACAGAAAACAGTTAGGGTTTCTTATTTGCGAGTTGCGCATGTTAGCGATTTGCGACTAATTATGCCCAGGGGTTTATGAATTGTTATACTTTTAGGCTTATTCAACACAATTCTCCGTCTTTTATGAATTCCTTATCTCTTACCTGACACGCATGGCATCAAGTCACCGAGTCAAGTACCGTAGCGTTGGCCTCGAGGCGAATACCACGGTATGCAACCACGGAGTTACTGCCTTGGCCAAAGGCTCCACACTCGCCAAACATTTCTCTAGGACCCGGGTCGTGCATGTGACGACTGCATCAGGGAATGCTTCGTAGAGCTCATCAACAAAATTGGATGCATGGAACGTCTATGATGCCCACACATTCGGCGAGGAGGGTTGCAGCGTATGGGTGATCGATGCCTCGCTAGTATTGGGAGTCCTGAGGCCCATAATTAAGAGCTATACATTTATCCATCCTAGGTGATTCAGTAAATATAATTTGACAAGAACATGTGATATAATAGTGATGTTGCGCGAGATTGTATACGAGAGCTCGAGATAGGTCTCGTGGAATATCGATATGAACCTATTCTTCACCTCTGAGACAGACACTACGCCATGACACATAGGACTTTTGAGAAGCTTTTGGATAAGCTAAAGTGAATGAAAAGGTTCCAGTCGAGAGCACCCTGCACTTATGACTCTGACAGTGCGCGACTTGTCTCTTGCCCGATTCCGATCATCTAAGTAGGACTTACGAGTACCGTAAGCAAATAATATTGGTCAACTTACGAGGCAGGGATTGTCATTGGTCTCTTCTTACTGTACTTCGTAAGTGGCTCGCTTCCCAGCGCAACCTCATTGGTTCCTTCTTAACCTAAAAGTTTTCCCCCAAGGCAGCGCCTCTTTCAACGGCTGACTGTTCTTCTAGCCTCTATGATTTGCGAAGATTGCGAGTCTGAGGGTCTCTTCTAGACTGCTCAAGTCCTCTTGATAGATTATGGAGAGTTTCAATGTGACCGCATTTACCGGTAGCCAATATGGCTTTATCTACGCGTCGCTCATCGCCGTCATTACCCTGGCCATCCTGAATTTTACGGTCCGTTTCGTGAAGTACAGACAAGAGTTCAAGAAAATGGTTAGATTACGCACAAGTGGTTGTATGAACTATTACTAACATGAGGTCAGAATGGTTCTCTTAAAGGGCTACCTTTCAATTTCCTGCTAGGGACGATTCCGGGGCTTGTTCCAATATTTAAAGAATCTCCTGCAGATGCTCATCCAACCACCATAATTACATTACTTTATCGGAAGCTTGGTCTTGGTGGCCTTTACTTCATGGATAACTGGCCGGCAACCCCATATCGGCAGATGGTGATAGTAGATCCGGTGAGTAGGAGTCAATGTTCATCATTGCAGGCTCTGCCTTTGCACTTTCTTTTTTTCCGGCAGAAGGCAAGCTTTACATCGAAACATAACATAAGTGCTGACAACATTGAAGGGTTTGGCAGCCCAGGTCACACAGGCTCACGTCCTTCCTAAACATCGCGTGTTACGAGATCTGCTCTTGTATATCTGTGGTCCGACGAGCATGCTTTATACAGAAGGTGCTATGTGGAAACGTGCCAGAACACTGTTTAACCCCGGATTTGCTATCGGCCATCTAATGACGCTCGTCCCAAGTATTGTAGAAGACTGTCTCAACTTCAGACAGATCCTCTCCAGGCACGCAGATTCTGGGGAAATTCTGCAAATTGAATCCGCTGCTAGACTCCTTGCTATTGATGTCATGGGTCGCATTGCTCTCGATCATCCCCTCAAATCATTAGTTTCGAAGAACGAACTGGCTTCAGCGTTCCTTGATGCTGTAACCATCACGCCGAATATCGATAACCCATTTGATTTATCTTCCTTTAATCCTATCTTGCACTTTAAGCGTCGGTATTACGAATGGAAGATGAACAAATACCTCGAAAAAGTATTGGATAATCGTTTGAAGGCCCGGAACATGGTTAATGAGAATCCACTTGGTAACAAGAAAGGCAGAAAACCTGTCATCGACCTAGCATTGGACGAATACATTGCCCAACAAAAGGAAGAAGGTCGTCCCGGTAGAGTAAGCCAATCCGATCGAGATTTCAAATCATTTGCTATTGATCAAATGAAAACATTCCTCTTAGCAGGTCATGATACGACTAGCAGTGCCCTAGCATATACGTACTACCTATTAGGTCACCATCCAGCTGCGCTTGAAAAACTCAGAAAGGAATTTGATGATGTCTTCGGTACCGATTCAAGTCTTACAGCGAGTAGGATTATTAGCGAGGCGCATTTAGTGAATAAACTTGATTTTGCCACGGCATGCATCAAAGGTATTTACTGCGATCCATACTATGCCTTAGTTCATATAGCCCTGCTCTGTTTAAGGTTAAATTTGAAAAATATGATATGCTTCCTGACAATTTTGGGAGGATTTCCATATCTTAGCCACCTTTAGAGCCTCTTTTATTCATCTCACCTTCTCACGATCTAGAGAACTATGACTAACGGATCAGAAACTCTCCGATTATATCCTCCAGTGTCAGCAGTTCGCACAGGCGACAACACACCCATAATTTTCAACGGCGTCTCGTATCCCACGATCAACGGGATGGTTTGGATCCAAACTCATAGTCTACACCGCCGACCTGACCTGTTCCCATCTCCCGATGAATTCATTCCCGAACGCTTCCTGCCTCCTCCAAACAATTTCCAAGAAATCCCGAAAGATGCCTGGCGACCGTTCGAGAAGGGTCCAAGGGCATGTCTTGGCCAGGAACTTGCTATGTTGGAGATAAAAATCTCTCTGGCGTTGACCTTACGGGATTTCGATGTTGAAGATGGTTATGAGGAGTGGGATCGAAAGTTGGGAAGAGAGAAGCCCGGAGATATGTTGAATGGGAAGAGGGGGATGTTTGGTGAGACGCTATTCAAGCATTTCATATCGAGGGTTGAGGCAAAGTACTAATCGTGAATAGGATATCGGTCATACCAGATTCTAGAGGCGACTGCGAAACCGGTTGATTTCATGCCAGTGAAGGTAAAGAGGAGGATAACATGACGTGGTCTCTTCCGAAAGTCGAGTTAATCAATAAGCTAAACCAATGTGAACAACTCCAGCTTTTAAATTGAATTGACTGTAACATGGATGTAAGTATCTGCAACTGCAATTGCGATACCTGAGCAATCTTCTACAACAAATCAACATAGCTGGTCTCCAATACTGCCAGCCGACAGTGTCAACAACAGCTTCTGCTCTAACCCTACTTTCTCAACCAACAAATTAACTAAATTTTTAAAGCTATACAACTTCTACAAAGCGGCGTATACCTTCCCCACAGCTCCCATCCACTATGTTCTGTTCGTGGAAACAGAAGACAATGGATTCAGCTCAATCTTCCACGTTAGAGGCAGCATCCGCAACTGAATGGAATTACGGATACGAAGCGGGGAATTATCACAGTTACAGAAGCACTTCTCGACAATGAATCTTATTAGAACTGTGCCATAGTTAAAGCTTGCGGACCTAATAGGCGTTTGCGAGAGTATGCCACCGCCTAGCATATAATTAGACGAAAATGACGAGAAGATAAATACCGATAAACCTCTTTATTGTTGGTGTATCGACGAAAATGGGATGTTTAAACTGGCTATGTTTTCAGTTCGTCTCAAATTCTCTGCAATGTTCACAAGCGACCTCGAAACTTCAAACTTACTCCTTGAATTCTAGAATCCACCAATAACGGTACTATCTTATCATGACATTTGTAAGGACCCTGAAATCTAATGATGACATACATACAAATGCCCAACAAGCCTCCTTCTTGTCTGAGGCCAGCGGCTCTCGCGAGCCGCTTCATCTTGATCCTCGATCACATTCTCACCTCATCCAGACTCATCTCCACCTATTAGATGGGATGGCACTTTAGCCGCAACGTTTGCCGCGGCATCTTAAATCGTGCCGCGTCTCCAAAAGTGCCGTTGCATCTTGCGACCCTATGCTACATTTAACTTTCAACTGTCCTTGCCAAGTTATCAAATTATCTCTGTTGCGCATCCGAGACTGTTAGCGATTATCTGATGCGTCTAAACTGAAGGAGAGGGCGGAGATGCAACCTCCATTAGATCTAATCTTTCTCGGCCCTAGAATCGCCTGCGTTAAGCGCTTGCCTGTTCCATGCTGATTCCGAAATTGGTGTGTACCCTACTATAGATTTCTTCGTGTGATCTTTCATGGCATGTTCCAAGCACGGAGTTCTTGTATCATTTCAATCGTATGCCCCGTACATGAGGTGGGACTGGATAGTAGTAGTGGGAAACCACGCCTTGAAGGTGCTTGATTGTTCGATCTCTTCATGATAGTTCATCTCTTCGATATTTGAGGTCGAGCTTTCCCATTTTATCTCTTCTGTATTTCATCTGATTTGACTTTGAAATTTGCATTCGCTTTTCAGTTCCGGGAACTTTGATATTTCACTTCTCTATACTCCTTTACAAATTAACCCAACAGGCGGTCCAATTTAAAGTCACCTTTTTTTTTTTTTTGAAAGGGGGGTCGCGGGCTAAGGGCTCGTTGTGGGAGTGGCTGGCGCCGCTGCAGCTACAGCGCTACGGCCCACTAATAGCAGTGGTAATTAGTGGGACTGCTGGTGGTGGGTGTGGTAGTAGTAGTACAGTAGTAGTAGCATAAGACAGTTTTCTTTTATAGAGGGGGGCCTCGAATAGACTCTATTATTGTCCTCTATATGCTCTGCTCTGCACTGCACTGCTTCCTCCAATTACGGCTACAGCTGGCTAGCTAGCTAAAGGAGCCCAATATGGTGCCAAGCTGGAGGCAGCGCCACAGCCGCACTGAGATTGACATTGTAAACAATGCAAAGCTACGCGCGAACGCTCAAAGCGTCCGTACTGCTATACAGGCGTCACGGCCCAAAAACTGCTCCTTAATGTATAGCCCTAAGCAAAAGGAGTTTGAGGTAGCTACAGGCCCTAAAAGACCCTAAAAAATAAGGGCTAATTGGACCTATAGTCCTTCTGCAACGGAAGTAGTACTGCAATAGTGACACTATCACAGAGGGCAAGCTGCTTCTTTTTCTAGTGAGGTCGCCACACGGCCCTTACAGGCAAGAGCTATAAGGTTGGGGGCGGCAGTCTCCTTAATATATACAAGCTAATAAACTTACATAGATGGATTTCCTCGGAAAATTGATCATTTTGCCCACCCCTATATAGTCACCCAGCCCCTCTCAAAAAGTGGCGGGGCCCACAACCAGACTCGATAGGAGCTGTGGAAGTGGGAATACCAGTTGAAAGGAGGTCATAGAGGGTTATACGGTCGCTATACGTTGGAAACGCACAGCAATTTACTACTTTCATTTTAATGGAATTCCCAAGGAGGCCCTGCCGTGCATTATTAATAGCGCAATCAATATTGGATCCAAAGAATATAAGGTAGAAGTATAGGAGGTACACGCACATGCCAAGACATTCAGACAAAGACTATTAGTAACTAAGGAGAGACGTGGTATATAAAATACGTATTATTAGTAGTTACCACGTTGGATTATAAGAAACACTTTTAGAATCTATAGTTGTTGGAATGCAAGGTTGAGATACCTCTACTAGAAGACGAAACTGAAGAAGCAAAGCAACACAGACTAAGATTTCTTAGATCAGTCTAAGGCTGTTATTCATAGCACAAAGAAAAATGAATAGAATTATTGCGTAAAGCAGAAGAGGGGGTAACAACCAAGCTGCAAATGCAGCTAGGTACTAATACTAGTAACATGGAAAGAGTTTCTAAGTATAAAAGAGAAGTTACTAGGCTTAAAAGTATGTGGCTTATGTTTTATTTTGCTTAGCTGTGCTAATTACTATAACAGACTTTGTGACACAAGCTGTCTCGTACGATCTACAGCTTGACCGTTTTAAATACTACAAACAGATTCCCCTAAGTTGCAAGTTATACTGCAATCTCAATTTAAATGCTTAATGCGCCTTTTAGACGAAGTTAGATGTTTAAACTTGCAATGCTATTGTTAGTTTTCATTATTATGTTAACAGAGTTGTAGATCTCTTTGTAGCTTAAAATGATCTAGCTCTATTAGAGTTCATATGCTATTCTTAGTTAGTACCTTATCTATTTAATACTTTATCCCTTTAAATAATACAAACTAATGTTATTAGGGCTATTGTCTTAATGTACACCTACATAGAAGTTATTAGGCTAAGAATTGCTAACAATACACACTACATATAGCAGTTGAAAAAAGCCTAATGCGACGTTGTAATTACTAGTAATTATCTTGCCCTTATATATAATTTTATAAGATATATAACAATTAAAAACAGAAATTAATTGCAAGTAGCTAAGAGCTGCAAAAAGGAATTGAGATTGTAAAGTTGCTAAGTCTAACTTTAACTACAAAAGCCCCTTTAAAGAAGAGGCTCTCTAAATCTATAATTAACGAAATGCTGCTACTAAGCCTTTAGTCTCAACTGCCTTAGTAATATAAGTGCTACTATAAGATTAGTTGCCTGCATATAGAACTAGAACGACATAGCTAATAGAGGATAGGTGACCCTAGGCATGAAACAGCATAGTTAAAATCGGTTTGCAGCAGGTATCACAGTGCATTTAAAGGCGCACACGCAATAATTGTACGAAATATAGAAGTTAGCATCCCACTAGGTTCAAAATAGAGATTCAGTGAGCAGCAGAACGAAATTTAAGAAGTTATACAACAGGCAAATATGCAACAATTCCATTTTTCTTTGCTACATAGAGCAAACCCTGCCCATTAGGAGCTGTTGCCATGTACAAACTTTTCCTCACCAATATCCCTGAACATCGCTCTCAGCTTGGAGATCTAGGGATTACAACTGCCACTATATCCACCTAATCGCCAACTAGGGCGTTTGTTCGATCTAGAAGCATTGCCTTTAGATAAATAACACATCTCTGGACTAGTACTAATGCTGTTACTAATGTGACTGGCGGGTGTATATTGAGGAGGCCTTGCTCTATTCCCAAAGCAATTCTGTCGGTATTGAAGATTTCAATGTAGGACAACTCTGTGTCATCTAAAACTGATATCATTGCCCCATTACCATTTGTACTAGGGGGGCGACGAGATCATATTCGTGACACATCGATTGCGTTTTCCATCTCATCGTCTGAGCAAATCACCACACTCTCCTCCACTAGCGCATAAATCTTTGACCAGACCTCGTCCTTATAGTAATTGACCTCCTTCTCCTGTAGCTGACTAGGCTTAGTTGGTGTGGCATTCGGAGTGCTTTTCATTGCCGTTTCCATCATGGTGACGATGAAGTTGAATACCATCTTCAGATCTCTTGCAAAGTTGATCTCAAAAATTGCAGATTTCTCAATGATCCCATCCGCTGTGATGCAAATGAATGCAAACCGTATACCGTCGCTATAGAAGCCTTGTGTGATAATGTTTGTTTTCCTCGATCTTAGGCGATGCTCTTGGAGGATAGCGAGGTAAGCGATCAACCGAGCTTCTCCTCTAGAAAATTCTGACCTCTGCTTCGCCTCTATAGCAACAAGTAAAATGCCCTTATCTCCAGCACTGTTATATCCCAAGGCCCAATCAGCTCTGCTAGTGACTAGAATTTTTCTATTCGTTATTAATTTATTGTGCATCTCGATAGACAGAGAGGATTCTGGAAACAGTTTGACGCGCTTCATTGGTTCCGTAGCTGGCATGTTGACAATAGCTTTTCTAGGAGTTGAGGGATTGGTAGCATTGGCAACGTTGGCATCAATACTAAACGCAGTCTCAGTGGATTGGTACTTGTGGCGTAGATATTTTCGGCATTGAACGAGCATAATGTCGATCGCGATCCGACAGATATTTTCTGAATCCTCATCGTAAAGAGCTTCTTCTAGGTCACGTAGGTTCCGCTCTGACAGTAGTAATTAGCGTTGGAACGCAGATGCGCCGGTGATGAGTTGCTAAGACATACTTAGCATTGAAGGGACCTCGACCAGGCTATCCTCCGCTAGTGTCCACTGGTTGCCCTTGTCAACTTTGAGGTCAAATACTTCTATAATCTTGGACTCTGTCGTGTCACTCGCGTTGATCTTCACATCACATTAGTACACGTTTCAATCATGAACAAAAACTGGAATGGGCAAGAGAGGATGAAATACCTTTACAACGCTTTCAGTTAATTTGATTTCAGAAAGCCACTTGCGTACAATTTCGAGCAGCGAGGCGTTGGCCAATATTCTAGTGAGTAATAACAGTGCCTGTAAAGTGGATCTGACGAGCATCTTCTCTTTGGGGGAGACACTTTGGATCTCGGCTGCCAAAGCCTCGATCTCAGCATCAGAGAGTTGTATGTCATCGGTGGGAGACATTTTGCAGATGTAGTATAGCAGGGTTGGATGGAAAAGTAGTAGTTGCTGTTCTTAGGAGAAAGAATAAATAGGGAGCAGAGTGAATCAAAAAGGCCGTTTAGAGAAGGCACATAAGGAAGCAGAGGGGCGAACACTTGCACGCTAGCTGAGCGAGTTTTTTAGCTTCTCAATATAGCACTTTTATCTACATAAACCTAAGGTAATCTTTTACAAAGCTCTCTCCAAGGATATTTGGATTGCGATAGCCGCTGAAACTTTTAATGGTTCAAGCTCAAGCTTTACTGAAAGAGGCTTGGGTACCCGAATCTCGTCTTCGTCCATTTTCTGAGCTTATTGTCTGTTGACTAGGCTCTGTCAGTTTATTACCCCGCATACCACTCGTTGTCTGAACTCACCCAAGAGCGACGTTACGGCTTTGGGATTGAGGTTATTGATCAAAGTCTAATATCGGCGACGTACTGTCATCGGGCTGAGGTCACTGTCACTTAGAAGTCGACCTTACTGCCCTATCATCGTGATCATTGGTTGAAGCTGAGTTTATGTCTTGGAGGCGACGTTACTGCCCCAAGATTGAGACCGTCAATTGCGGCCTGTCTGTCGATCGCTTAGATCGATGCTTCTCAGCATTCAGTCCGTTAGCCTTTGAGTTGGACTAACCGTCGCTGTGTCAGTCAGTCATATCAGCTTCCATATGGAAGTGCCCCCACCCCCGTCTCCTTCTAGTCTGTCAAGTTTTACAGGCGGAGCATATGAACATGAGGATTATTGAATGTATTTATTCTAGGTTATCTCATGGAAGAGGGACCAGCCCATAGACTTATAGTGGTGCTTCACCCTCTCAGCAAGGATCAAGGGTAAGCCAGCTATCAAACAACCCCTTGACAGGGTTATATCGTGACATAGTCTGTTCCCAGAAGATCCAGACACGTCGTTTAACCAAGCTCTATATCACCTTTCGATCGACGCCGTCGATTCCATTTCTAGTCAGCAAGATCTATCCAGTCGAACCGAACTCATTCGAACCAAAGTTCAGAAGCCCATCTTAGCAATGGCGGATCCAGAGTCGCCTCTAGCAGCACGGTTACCCAGTTTGAGATGGCTCGCGAATATGATGGCAAGTCGTCTGCTGCCCATTGGCCTACGAAGCTCGGATACGATTTCGAACAAAGCGGTTAGCTCCCGCCTCCTCCATCTTTATACCTCAAACCGAATGATATGTTGTTTGTCGGAGATGCTGCCGCTTGGCTTGATAGCACGCCACAGATACGTTATATTGTCGACAATAAGGCTACGGCTACAGCTACGGATTTGAAGGAGTTTGAAGATGCTTTGAAGGAACAGTTCCCGGCGGCCCTCACAACTGTCCCAGAGATCAGCGCGCAAGCGCAGATGGATCCATTAGCACAAGAAGCTTCCGAACCCCTTGCAGCGTTCTATCAACGGGTTGTTAACATCTTGCGGAGAACTCATGGCAGAGATCATCCACGCACCACGGAATCGACTGCGTCTGTCCTTACGGGTCTTGAGGAGTTTACTTTGGGCTGTGTCGTAAATGCATTCGTGAGAGGTCTCTCAGCGTGGCTCCGGACAGTCACTTTTGACAGTCATTTATAACTGTCCCGTAGAGCTCCGACTCAACTTTTAGTGAAGTCCCTGGTGTATTTGTCGCTAACATTCTGTATATATCTTCACCTTGAAACCCATTTTAAATACATATCCCTATATTTAAAATAGAGTCTAACTCTCTTTTGATGTTTTTCAAGTGCTTTGAGTCTGAGTTCGAAGCCTAGTGTTACGGCACGTACGAAATGCAAGAAGAGTATGCTTTATAGAGTGCACTAATCGAAGATACTAAGCTAAGGAAAGAAAGAAGAGAAGGAAAGGAAAGGAAAGAAAGGGAAGGGAGAGTCGTAGCCTTAAGGGTCTCCTCCATATAGTGTGAAACCACTAGGTGTTGTAGGTGCATCTCAAGTTAGGTGACAGGAGGCGAGGGCCGAACCGCCACACCTATATTAGTTTGTACTACCTTAGCTAACAAGTATACAACTATTAGAGTAGTGTAAGATTTTAGCAAGTTAGTTATAGAGAGCAACGTGCTATACCGCCTTAAAATGGCAGCTAGTTTGCTATCTACTTGTGTTGGATATGACGTTCCCTTTCTCTCATTTGTCCCCCTTTATTGTTGGATTATCAAGCCAGCTGAGTTCTCAGCTGGCCATAAGTGGCAAGTTGCCACATGGCAAATTACTTCAGCTGTCTTTGATCAATGGCGTCGGGAACGCTGAACTGTCCTGTGTATTTAAGGGATCTAAGTCCCACTACAATCTTTACATACAATAGCTGCAGCAATTAAATTGATGAGTCTGTTCCTGAGAACCGCCCCACCTAGTTGCCCGATGCAACAGGGCTCATAACTATGGGATGAATATTTAAGGGGTAAATTACGTGTAGGTGAAGCCTGAATTGAAGGTCAGAATTGAACTGCGTAGCTAAATCTAGGGGAAAAGCTTCTGTATTTAGATACAACTGTAGAAGGGTATAAGGAATGTAATCTTCCGGTCCAATTTCCTAATTAGGAAAGTACAGTAAGGGAAAAGGGGAAAGAAGGTTTAAATTGAGGGAGAAAACTGACAGCTGACGCCCGCGGAGAATGCGCGAATCAAATCTAGGTACATGTATGCAGTTCTGGGTACTCTGTTCCTTGCACTCCATCGTCCATCCTATTCATGCCAAAGTTCTCTTCACCCATTCATTCTTGGCCGCCATCGCCCGCACCGCCAGCTGTGACGTCGGCGCCATCATATCAAACCCATGAAACCCACCAGGCCAGACGTGCAGCTCCGCTTGCACGCCCGCCGCCCACAACTTGCTCGCATACGCGACCGCCTCGTCGCGCATGACCTCGGCGCTGCCCACGTCGATCCACGCCGGTGGCAGCCCCTCGAGGTTCTCCGCGCGCGCCGGCGCGAAGTACTCGCTGACATCGTCTCCACCGGCCCGTTCTCCCAGCACGGCACTCCAAGCTGTGATGTTGCTGGCACGGTCCCACGGCTCCTCATCATCGAACTGCTGGCTGCTGATGGTGTAATTCCGATCGTCCAGCATAGGACATGCCAGCAGCTGCGCGCAGATAGGAGGCCCGCCCTTATCCCGCGCCATTAGCGCGATGGCAGCTGCCAGGCCGCTGCCGCCGCTGTGGCCGGCGACCATGATGCGGTTGTGGTCCACCCCCAGCGCGCCCGCGTTGGCATTGACCCAACATAGGCCGGCGTAGCAGTCGTTGCTGAGCGCAGGCTGTGGGTGCTCGGGCGCCAGGCGGTATTCAACGCTGACGAGCACGCAGCCCGTGGTGGCGACCCAGTCCAGCGGCTGCTCAAGGCCGACGAAGCGATGGAGGAAGATCATGCCGCCGCCGTGCATGAAGTAGATGCACGGTCGCGGCGGCGAGGAATCCTCATTAGAGAGGGGCGTGAAGACGGAGAGCGTTACGGGAGGGTCGTCGTGTTGTAAGCCAGGGGCTTGGTGCTCAGTATGGGCGATGGGGCGGTCGCCGATGAGCTCGGCCACGCCCGGCAGGGGACCGTAGATGGAGGGGTCTTTGTGGGCCGAGATTATGACCTCATGGGTGATTGGAAAGCGGGGGATCGCAGCCCGGATTGGAGCCAGCTCCGCGTCGTAGGGAGGGCGGCGGAGGATTGCCATGGTTGATGGGAGAGCAGAGAGAGCTGGAGATGGCGAGGGAGTGCTCCGCTATAGCGTGCACATTCTCAAGACGAGGGGATAGGCTTGTGGTTGTTGTATGGACAGATCTCAATACTAAATACAACGTACGAAGGATGTGCTCCAAAGTCTTGGTAATATAGCGCATTAGGTCCTGTAGAAGCCTAGGGAGCTTCCTGTAAGAGCCTGAGGGTTCTTGCAGTTATAGCGTATGCTCCTTGTAAGCCACCATAAGCGTGTAAGCCAGCGCGGTGCAGTATTCGGGCCGGGGTCGAAGCGATGGATGGATGAGGCAAGATGACTCGCTGACTGTTTCACAAACAAGCGAAGTCGTTGTGGATCCACGACGTGATTACAGAACCTTCCTTATTTGCGTAGCTTATCTTATCCTCTTGCCAATTAAGGCGCGCGCTTATGCAGACCGGCAGGACAGGGGCAGCGGGATCATCGAAGTACGAAGTACGAATACGAAGTACGGGGTACGTCTGCGAGAGACAACATTTAGTTTCGCCACATTTATTGAGGGTTCCATCGGCTAAAGAAAGTAAGACCTACCTTAAGTACCGGCTGAGGTAATCATCAACCGCTCCGCAAACAAATCATTAAATACTATATCCGTACTGTATACGCTATACGCTCCTCCAAGCGCTTCTAGGAGAACGATCTCTGCTTGACGAGGTACATGGTTTGATCTGTCTGGACACCACACAGAACGATTCATCCGAGCGCGCAGTCCTTTCCTAGATTGCTTCTCGGGCCCTCTTAAATCTACGGCTCAGCCTTTAAGCCAAATTTGGGAGAGAACTTGAAGAAATCAGTCACTGCATTTTCGCATCGCCTGCATCCTAGACCAGAGCACATCACCAACCACCAACCACCAAAATGACCGTCACACTAAACCTACCTCCCCTGAAGCCCGCAATGTTCAGATGGCATCCCTCTCCTGCTGACTCACACACAACCCAGCGCCTCGCGATCGGTACAGAGCAGTGGGTCGGCATCAAGCACGAGAACGCCAAGGGCCAGTACGACAACTACCTAAACACCACCCTCCTCCTCGATGTATCAGGGCTATCCCTCGGGCGCCTCAGCAGCCAGCTCGCCGCCGCCCTGGTCCACCTCCGCTTCAAGCACCCGGAGGTCGCGTCCACCGCCGTCTGGGAAGAAGGTAAGCCCACCCCGCCGCTTATCCAGTACAAACCGCCTGCCGACGGTGCCGCGGCGCTGAGGTGGGCCCGCAGCTGCATCTCCGTGCGGACCAGTCCTCTAAACGGGCTCGCTGTGCGAGCGGAGCTGGAGAAGGAGAGGCGAGCCGCTGCGCCCGAGTCGGGGCGGTCGGTGAGTGTGTTCATCATTGCGGATGTGGCAGGTGAGGAGACACCGCTTGCACCAGGGACTAAGGTTGATGTGCTGTGCCGCTTCAACCATATTTACTGGGATGCGATGAGCTCGCGGCAGTTTGTGGGTGACTTGCTGCGGCGGGTTGGAGAAGCGTGGGATCAAGGCAGCGACCCGGCCGTCCCTAAGTATAGGTGGGGAGACGAGGTCGCGAATCTGAGTGAACCCATTTTGGATGCACTAAAGGTCGATGCTGAGGCCTTGGGCGACGATTTCAACAAGGTGCGGGAGGAATTTATTACAAGTCTGATCAATAGCGGTGTAAGTCTTGCTTCGTCTTCGTGCGATAGCCTCCTGTTCTGCATAATCCCTGATGACAGATGTCACAGTCCAGCTGGGGCCTTACCGTCACGAATTCGATAGGAACCCCACGCACAGAGTTTTACACCTTTAGCAAAGCCGAGAGCGAAGCCATGATCCGTGCCGTCAGGTCTCGCGTGGGACCGCAGTACACCATCTCGCATCTAGGCCACGCGGCAATGGTGCTCGCCCACCTCAAGGCCAAGCCGCTGCCTGCCAGTGCCCCAGAGAATACGCAGCTCATCACGCCTCTACCCGTCAACGGCCGGCGCTTTCTGCGGGATGAGTTTGTCGACAGGCAGTACGGGTCGTGCCAGGCGGGCGCGGTAGTGGAGTTCCCGAACCTCAAGTCATGGGTGGTAGACGAGCGCGATACCGACGCGGTCAAAGCGATGCTGGAACGCGGGTGTCGGCATGTCAAGGAGTGGTACGACTACTGGCTGAGCAAGGAGTTCCAGGTGGCCGTGAACGTGTCGAAGGACAACTTCCTGGCGTCTAGTCTCAGCGGGTATGCCCATCGCGCTCCTCATGAGAACTGCTGAACCTCCCAAGGCTGACATCTCTTCCTCATCAGAGCTCCAGCTCCTTTCAAAGATTCAAATATTCCGGTTCGTGTCTATCCTTTTCCGCACCCTAACCGTTTTCCGACTCTGAACCTCCTTAGGTCTTCGCAAGCGACGGCCTGGTAGACCGCTACGTCCCAGGCGAAGTGATTAGCCCAAACGGCGAAAAGCTGCTGACTGTCGACAATTGCATCTTCATGCTAGATACCTACCTGCCGGACATGTAAGTGTACCCCCTTCATGGCCCATTTGGTCCGAAACTCAGGTAGGGTACATGGCTGGCTGACTGATGAACCTTCATAGACTGGTCCGTATGGATAGCTTTAAGAGCGCCACGGCTTTGTCCATCACGTTTAATGACGGATACATTAGCGCCAAAAATGCTATAGCGTTCTTGAGGCACATCGCGGGTTTCATGTTGATGTTTGCGCAGTAGAGCTAGTAGACTTCGGATATTGGCATCCAGAATAGGGACAGGATGAGATGTAGAGTGAACCTTAAAGACTTTGAGCTTAGATGGCCCCTGAATATAAAAGATTTGCGTTAAAGCTCACTTCAGACTTTAAAAAGGATAAAGGGGTCATCTTAGGTAATTTAAGGTGAGCTATGTCACGAACTCAGTCAATCGAGGTATGAGTCACGCATGAAAGATGGGCGACAACCTATACAATTGGCAGTTCTAAATACAAGAATCTCAAGCCAAGGAGGTTAGGGGCTGAAGGCCCTTATATACAAAAGGCGCTATGCTAAGCGAAGCCCCAGAGCTAGGCGGGATTATGTGGCGCGAGCCACATGTTGCTCGGGTTATGAGAAGGACTTGGGCACTTTCGCTCCGTTCACGCGACTGGGAAGGCAACTTTTGGGCCGCATTCATTCTGTGTGAAATTGTCGCCTACCATGATTCAACGACTATTGAATTGCTCCTGGCGACTAATATCGAGACCAACAAAGATGCAGCAGTCGAATATCGATGTCAGACTCAGATATTATACCAAGATCAGGCAGCGCGTCGTCACAGCTTCGAAACTGCAATTGGAGCAGCGCAACTTCTCAGATGATGAACATCGGCAGCCGCCACTCGCTTGACTGAGAAATACAACTTGGACTTTCGCGTCATTGACAACATGATGCGGCTGGCCGCAACCTTAGCTCGCTCGTACTGAGACAAGATAACGAAGAATATTACAAAGGGATAAGCCTGTAGTCAGAAAAGAGGGTGAATCAAAGCGCCCCATCGATGACAGGAGTGCAGGTGAGGATGTAGGACAGCAAGAAGGAGATGAAGGATCAGATGAATCATTCTCTGAAAACATTTGGGAGACTGAATGACTTAATGTTAGTCGAGGTCTCATTCGTGCCTAGCTTTAGCGTAGGCCCCCGTTTAGGTGCCTGTAGGAGTCACTGAACAGTGACTCATTTAGGCAACAGATAGAGTACGTTAGTGCATAAATACTGGGCCATGGGCCCAGTATTCTAATGATAAGGCTTTTGCTCCCTATGCTTCCGCGCTCCCTGTAACACTTAGACCAGATACAACTTGCACTTGCAAGAAAGCTTAAGCGAGCGGCGAGCGATGCAAGATGTCTAAGGCAGTGCCCAGTACATCTACTACAGGAGATATACCTCATGCGGGGATGCCAAGTCGCTAGAGGTGCTATACCATACCGTCGCACAAAGCACTCCACATCTTGTCTTTGATTCTTAGTCTACATTGCAGGTCTTATATGTATCCAAGTTAACAATTGATAGCAACCGCAGACGATATGCTTTTTTGCACAGACAACACTTCTTCAATACTCCGAAGCTCATTCGAATATGAGTCCTGCTGTTGAGGGGGGAGCTAAAGTGGCGTTGCTCACCCAGCTCACCTTATTGGGCCGGTTATGGTGAGCTAAGATAGCTTCAAACCTAAATCTCACGATAATAATGGCACTCTCTGCTAGACCCGGTCTCACTGTAGTCTTGACCATGATTAAATATCCCCCCCAAATGTGAAAGGAGGGAACAGTCTTCAAATCTACTCTACCTAGTACGGATAATCCAGAAAGCGCATCCCAAATATACACACGGGAAACGTGAAGCCTATATGAACTCATGAACTCTCAGACATGTCCCAAAACGACCTCCAACTCCTCTGCAATCTCCTCCAACTCATCCATACTACAATTGCACTCATTTGCACTCAGCGCAACATGCCAGGCACCCGTGGTCTCATCAGGCCGTGCAATAATCCACACCTGCTCCGAGTGATCCCACACGCTCGTAGGACCGTACACTCCCATGGTCGTCTCCACGCCTTTGCCAAGCAGATCGATGCTAGGCAACCCGACGTTCTGGTACTGTACCGTAAAGGTCAGCTTCCTGCTTTGCTCCGGCCATTCTCTGGCGCAGGTGGGCCAGATGGGCGCTACGGTGCTGACCTCCACCGGGAGAATGGCGAGCTGCGCCTTCTGCGTCGCGGAGAGCGTGTGGGCGAAAGTCCATTCGGCGTCCAGCTTCACGCGCAGCGGGACTTGGTTGAGGCACGGCCCTACCACCTCCGCCAGGGCAGCGGGGAGCATCGTGCGGCCCGACACTGTCAGCGTCGTAACCACATCGTCAGTGCCGCGGATGCGGGCAAGAGCCTGCACACACGTCGCAAGAAATAGATTTGCGGGCGTGAAGCCCGGTGCAGAAGGTGGGGAGTCGATGACCTTCGTCATGGAAATGATCTTGCTCCTTTTCCCCGTGGGCGCGAGGTCAAGCGGTTTTGACCCGCGGAGTACCCTTCGCCAATGGTCGAGCATCTTGTCCTCTTGCTCTTGCACACGGCGGATGTACCCTGCGAAGTTGCCAACAGGCGGCATCTCTTTTCCCTGGAGGCTGGCTGCCAGACACTTGAGGATGGGCACCAGGCTGACGCCATCGAAGTGGCCGTGCGAGACGCGGAAGGCGAAGCGTGTAGGGTGGCCTGCGCCGTGGAAGAGGAAGAATTTGGTGTAAATTTCGCCCACTCTCAGCGGCGGCTGTAGAGCTGGTTCGAAAATGCTGTTTGCAAAGGACTCCAGATCTTCTCCCTCTTTGACTTCGAAGATCTCCAAAGGCGTGGCCACCTTTCGTGGCACGACTTGCAGGATCTTGTCCTCGTGCATGACGAAGACGGCGCGCAGGATGTCCAGATGCTCCCAGAGCTTGTGGGTAAAGGCAAAGACTCTGTCCACGCTAACTTCAACAGGGATATCGACGTGGAAGATGAAGCATCCCTGCGCCGGCGTGCGCATGGCCGCGTCGGCACAGAGGGCTTGCACAGCGGTAGTGGGCATCACGTCCTGGATATTCTCAGCCGGAAACTCCACAGCCGGCGCAATCGTGTCATCTAGGAACTGCCGGAGCCCATCTCCCTCAAGGCCAAGGAGACTCAACGGCTCGGGTTCGCGGTACACGAAGCGCTCTCCCTCGGAAGTCTTGTTGGCCATATCGCTGAGCGTTGGGTGCTGTAGCACGTCTGCGACGGTCATTACGACGCCTTGCTCACGCGACAGGGCGACCAGCCGCATGGCCTGGATCGAGTCGCCGCCCAGCTCCAAGAAGCTGTCGTCGGCGCTGATTTTCTCGGTGTCGATATCCAGCACCAGCGCCCAGAGCGCCTGGAGCCGTCTCTCTGGTGCCGTTGTCGGCTCTCGATGTGCGCCGGACCGTGCTGGGTTCAGCGCCGCCATTTGGGCCAGATTCATGGCAACGCCAAGCTCCCGGAGACGCTTCCGGTCAGTCTTGCCGCTCGCCGTTGTAGGAATGCTCGCCAGCGGGATGTACGCGGAAGGCACCATGTAGGCGGGAAGTGCGGCAGCTAACTGTTCATCGAGGCC
>Ga0335072_10004976_pt1 | contig 19619 bp, 15 predicted proteins | sample Lox_Sample_21_FD_206725 | JGI IMG/M metagenome (GOLD analysis project Ga0335072, IMG submission 206725) | Soil microbial communities from Loxahatchee National Wildlife Refuge, Florida, United States - Lox_Sample_2.1 | ecosystem: Environmental > Terrestrial > Soil > Wetlands | place: USA...
GTGGCGACATGTTCTGCCGGCCGCACAACCAGCCGGCCTCGACTCAGGACATAGAGGCCATGGTCTGCTGGATGACGGACGCCCGCGCGCTCACGCCCGGCAGCCGGCTGATCGTGAAGCACACCACCAGGACCGTCAAGGGCATCGTGCGTGACCTCCAGTACCGCCTGGATGTCAACACCTTGCACCGGGATGAGTCGGCGGCGCAGCTTGCCCTGAATGAGATCGGCCGGGTGACCCTGAGGGTTACGCAGCCGCTTTTCTGCGATCCGTACTCGCGTAACCGGCTGACCGGCGGGCTGATCCTCATCGATGAGGCGACCAGCGCGACTGTCGGCGCCGCGATGATCACGGACAACTAGCTCGCGCGATCGCTACGCGCTCTCAGCCATAAGTCCTGTCGGCTGAATATTTCCATTCGGCCCTCACCCAGGTGCTAATCACCGAGCGGGCCTGCGCTATCGAGGAACTAGCGCGCTTCCATGAGATCCGCGAGCGGAACACGGAGCCGCCGGAACCGGCGCTCGCGGACTGGCTGCGCGGCCGGACCGTCATGGTGACCGCGGGGACCGGTTGCATCGGCTCGACGCTGATGGCGCAGCTCGGCTTGCCCCCGGTGGCTAGTGTCCGTCAGCCGGGGTCACACAACAGGCTGGCCGCGGCATCCCAAGGCACGTCGGCCGTACTCACGCGAGGTTTATACGGCCGCAAGCGAGCGGGCGAGTGGATCCTCGCCGAAGCCGCCGCCCGCACGCAGGTCCGGATCACCGCAGGCCGGTTCACGCACGTGGTTGGCAACTCGATCGGTTACGACAGGCTGCCTGGCTGGGCCAGAGCTGGTGTCGTCAGGCTCCACGACTGGCAGACGCTGTTCTATGCCCAGTCCGGCGCTGGAGTACGCCGACCTGCTCCTGGCTGCCGGCCCGCGCGGCGCAGACGGGCGGCCTTCGCGTGTTCGCCATCAGGGACCTGGGCTGGCCGGTAAGCCTGCTCGACCTGGCGACCGGCACGCTGTGGCACGTCGGTTCCGATAGCCGATCTACTTCAGCGGTCACGACCCTGGCTATGAGGGGGTGCCGTCGATGCCTCCCCGGTCAAGTTCGATCACGGCCGGGCGCCGGCCGGCTTGCTGACCAAGCTCGAGCAGATCTGTGCAGCCATCATCGGCCCCGTGTGGTGCGTGCCGCGGTTGACCAGCTCGCCTGGCATCTACTTGACGCCGCACTTGCCCCAGTGCCGCAGCCGGTGCTGGCCCCGGGTCGCGTTGCTAACCGAGCCGCATGAGGATCGGCTGAGCCGCGATCACGCCCGGATGCTTGGCATGACACGAGAGCACGCCGGATCCCGGCGAGCTGCCGTTCCTGCAATGGTCGCCGGTAGCTAGTGACTTCCGAGACGGGTCAGCTTGAGCCAAGAGCAGCTGTGTTACGCCACAGCTTGACAGAACTGAACGAATTGCCCGCTGTTTCGGGATCGCGTGCCCAAGGGCCTGAAGGTTGTGCCCGACCGCCTTGCATGCCAAGACCCCAGATCGCTGACGGCCAGGCCGACCGCGAGCTTCCACCGCCTCATCGGTTGCCTCCGTGCCATTTGAGTGGCGTGGAGCCTAGCTGAGCAGGCAGAGCACGTTCATTACTGACTTCCCAAGTTATCCGGTTTGCCCCACTAGGACCCGACCCGGACGAGGTCCTCCGGCCGTCGACGCACCGGGCATGGTCGTAAGATGATTCTTCTAGATATATGCCGCTTGACTAGGGGAGTGGCATGAAAGTCCTGATCACAGGCGGCGCGGGTTACATAGGCAGCACGATTGCGTCCGCCTGCCTGGACGCTGGCATCACTCCCGTGATCCTCGACAGCTTGGTCACAGGGCGCCGGGAGTTTGCCCGCGGGCGGGAGTTCTACGAGGGTGACATCTGCGACGGCGCTCTGGTCGACAAAGTCTTCGCCGAGCACCCGGATCTTTATGCGGTAGTGCACTGTGCCGCCCTCATCGTCGTGCCCGAGTCCGTCGGCGACCCAGTCCGCTATTACCAGGCGAACGTCGCCAAGAGCCTGGACTTCGTGGAACACCTCGTCGGCAACGGCTGCAGCCGGTTGCTGTTCAGCTCGACGGCGTCGTTCTATCATCCGGGCCCCGACGGGAGCGTGGACGAGAACTCGCCGCTCGAGCCCGGCAGTCCTTATGCGCGGACCAAAGCGGTCTGCGAGGGAATGTTCGCCGACGTCGCTGCGGCCACATCGCTGCGACTGATGTCATTGCGGTACTTCAACCCAATCGGAGCCGACCCGCAGTTGCGGACCGGGCTCCAGACGCGCTACCCGACACATGCGCTCGGCAAGCTGATCGAGGCGCAGCAGACTGGTCAGCCATTCCAGATTACGGGCACCGACTATCCGACAAGAGATGGTTCTGGGGTAAGGGACTACGTCCACGTATGGGACCTGGCTGCCGCGCATGTCGCGGCCCTGCGCGCTTTCGATGACGTGCTCGGCGAAGCCAACTCGATCGCTATCAACCTGGGCACCGGGACCGGCACCACGGTGCGCGAATTGCATGCGGCATTCAATAGCGTGGTCGGGCGGCCGGTGGATGCCGTCGAAGCGCCGCGGCGACCTGGTGACGTGACGGGTGCCTACAGTCGCGGCGATCTTGCCAAGCGACTCCTGGACTGGCAGCCTGGCCACTCCATCCAGGACGGCATAGCGGATTCGCTACGGTGGGCTGGCTTCCGGGACGAGGTCCTGACAGCCGACTGAGCCGGCAGTGTAGGTGTAGGTCTGTGGCGGGGCTAGCCATGGATGCGGTCATTCGCCGTTGCCTTCAGCACGCCGGCCGGAACGGCTCGGCGCGGCTAGCCAGCTGAAGCCTCGGCCGAGACAGAACCTACGAGCGCGGCTTATGGCGTGTGTGAGTGCAGTCACCCGCCGGTGCGCCAGCTGAACGGCTGGATTAACGGTGCCCCGGGACGGCGCTGCTCACCGTCGGCAGGCGGCTGTGAGGCAACTCGGAGGCCTATGACGACGTGGCCAAGTCGGATCAAGGCCTGACCGCCGCGGCACGCACTGGCGGGCAAGATCGCGGGCGCTGGCTGGCCCGGCGTTTCCTGCCGGAACCTGAGCCAGGGAGTGGTTGCGGCGCACCGGGACGACCCGGCTAGCAATGGTCTCCGGCGGGCCTCCGCGGAGCCGCGTTAACTCGGCGGTAGAGCGGAACCGTTCCGCCACACCCTGACAGAGCTGACGAGCATTGTGCCGCTGCAATCTCTTGATTGCGATGGTTTCAAGTACTCCGCTACGTCCATAATCAGATACATCTTCTGGTGCGGGATATGCCTGCGGACAGTCAGCATTACCTTGCCGTCGATGATCCAAGTAAGCTGAGATCTCGACCAGTCCAGGGCGAATGTGTGCCAGCCAAAGGCGAGCTTCAGCGGGACAACCGCTCCTGCTCGCCGCGCGTCAAGTGGGTGGAAGAACTCACCCGCTTTGTCAGCTCCCCAGGTTTCCAGCATGTCAATTTCTGGTGGCCAGTGTTCGTTCGCGGCGGCGAGCCAGAGCGCCGGCCACAGGCCCCGGCCTGTCGGTACCTTGGCGACTACCTGCACGTAGCCGTACTTAAATCGAAGGCTCGGATAGGTCGTGACCATACCGGAACGGCAGTAATATTCGTGCGGCGCTCCGCGCTTGGTCGTCCCAGCGGTCGGTCTCCTTCGCGCTACGAGCCTAAGGTCGCCGTTGGAAACATGAACCTGGGAAGATAGATACCACTGGTATTCCGGGTTGCCAAAATTAGTGCAACCTGTTGGAAGGTCCATATACGGATAGCAGGTGGACCAGACCGAGGTGTCCAGTCCGTTTCCCGTGAAGGCAGCGCTGAATTCTGGCTTACCGGCAGGCTGCCGGATGGCTGACTTGGCACCAAGCCTTGAGTGAGGAATTGTCCGCAGCTTCGGCGTCGCGGGACCAAGTCCTGAAGGTTGCGCGCGACTGCCTTGCATACCAAGGCCCCAGATGGCCAGTCCAAGCACCACAGCCACGCCCAGCGCGAGCTTCCACCGCCTCATCTCTGCCTCCGCCTTGCGTGTGACCGGTGCCGTGGCAGCCTAGCCGGCAGGTCCACGCGGGACATCGGTGTCGTGGTCCCTGGGGAGCACTGGAGCGGTGCCGCGTATGTCGTGTCCCTGCAGGCGTTCCGGTCCTGGACCGGTTCGCCCGCGCCTGTGCCTCCAGCGCGTCTATGCCAGCAGCTCTAGCAGTCAGGCGGCACGCCACCAGCCGTGCTAGTCTTCCGCCGCCCGGTCGGACTGTGCTCCCGCCGAAGCCCAGGCGCCGACGGAACTTGCAGATCAGCAACAGTCGAAGTAGATGCCATTGCCATCAGCAACTCGAGCGCCGCGAGCTGCTGGCTACGGCTCTGCGCCTGGGGGTACGTACGTAGGCCGGAGCCGGGCCAGCTCGCATTGGCCGCGAGCTTCTGACTACTTGTATCTCTTACGCCGGCAGAGGTCCCGGCCGACTGCCGTCGATGCTTACCCGTACCTAGCGCTGCGCGAATTACGGCCGGCGCAGTTACGAGCGCTTCAACTGTGGCCACAGCCAGCAGGCCAAAGGAAAGGCCTATCAAGCCATCCTTCAGACCGCCGGCGATTGCTGCGGCGACCTCCAGCCCTGCGAAAGTTGTCAGCACCGCCGCAGCCCGCGATATCTTTCCTAGCGCTCTGCAGACAGCTACATAGAAAAGTTTGGGGATCCCCGGCAGGTAGGCGACAACCAGCAGCAACATCGGAACAGTCGCGACCTGGGCATAGCCAGGTCCGAAGAAGGTGAGAATTAGGTGTGCGCCGATGCCCAGGACCGCCATGGCGGGAAGACCCAGCGCGAAAGAAAGCAAGAGCGCGAAACGGAGCTTACGGGCTATTACTTGAGGATCGGCTGAGGCAACAGCAAAGAGCACCGTTGACAGGTGCAGCGGGAGAACGTAAAGAACGTTTGCGATCGTCCAGGCCGCATAGAATCCTGCATTGTCGGATGGCGACACGATTGAGGCTGCGATTACAGTCATCAGCGCCGCCGGTACCTGGATGGACAGGTTCAGCCAGTTGTGTGCAACTACGGCCCTGCCCAGGCTAAATAGCGTGCGCCAGTCGGGCTTAGGAAGCGGCAGCTCGCGTTTAAACCAGAGTTGGACCCCGATTGGCAGTAGAGACAGCCCATTGCAGATTATCCACGACAGTATGATCCCCGTGCCGAGGGCGCTGTGCAAAAATAGAGAGACCCCGACTAGCGCCACGATCTTCATGATCGCGAACGAGAAATTGCGACTGAGCTGAAGACCACCGCGAAGCAGGCCTATTGTCGCCTGATCGAATACCTGCGTCATTGCGGTAAGGACGACACCGAGACAGAACACCGCCGCTCGGCCGGTCGACTGGTCCACGTCCGAGAAATGGGAGCTCAGGTGGGGAGCCACGATAACAAAAACGACGCCGAGCGTCAGTGATCCAAGCCCTGACGCCACCAATGCTGCCGCGATCAGGCCAACTCTTGACCCGCCACGACGTGGGAGTTCACCAATAAGCAGCGTGCCAAGACCGAGCACTCCGACAGTTCCGAGAAGGGTCATCGCGGACAAAGCTGCGGCGGCATATCCGACCGCTTGCTGACTAAACAGCCGGGCCGCGACCGTCCAGAAAGCAAAGCCAAGTACCGCAGTCGTGCCGGTAGTGGCAACGAGAGTAGCTGTATTGCTGAGGAGATCTCGGTGCCGATTCCAAGCCGCTGCTGCGATCGCCCAAGGCCGTCGGGTGGGCTTGCTAGGCGGCGGGTCACGCTCATCCCGAGCAGACTGCCTCGTAACCGCCACGCGCACCCGCTTACCTGGAATGGATCGGCTTTCCTGAGTCAGGGTAACAACTAGCCAAGGGTGGCGCGTCGTGGTGATCAGTACGTGCGTGCCCGATAGTGGGGCGCCGAGGACCGGGCGATGGAAGCGCACGTCGGGCGGCCGGCGGCCGGTCACAGCGAGTCGGACTCTGCTCCAGGCATCAAGCTGATCACCTGGTTGGATCAGCATTCAGGCCGGGCTACCGGCTACCGGTCGGACAGTCGGCTAGCATCCATGCGGATCTCCGCCCACCACGAGTGAACGTAGCTGGCCGCCTCGCGCTCGCCCTGTGCCGTAGCGCAGAGTCTGGCTACGCTCACTGTCGGTGATAAGCCTGCCGCCAATCCGCGCGGATGGCGGGGTGAACCCGGCGATATCCCTCCGACCACGTGACCACGGCGACCGTGGAACTGCTCGAAACGATCAGCTCCCGATTTCAAATCCAACGGTATCCTGACTCACGAGTTTTCCTCGTACAATCTCCGGCCGCGCAAGGCTGCTCCTGAACCCGTAGCCATGATCGCACCACAGTCGGTGATGGACGTCATGTGCTTCAGCCGAAGTTCGCTGGATCTCCGGGCAACTCCGGAGCGCATAACGGTAAACTCGCCCGGCATGCGGGTTCTAATTACTGGCGGCGCCGACTTTATCGGATCGCATCTTACGGACGCGCGTTCCTAGCCTGAAGCCATCCGGTTGTTATTGTCGATGACCTGTCTTCCGGCACGGCAGAGCGACTGGATGACAATGCTGTCTTTCACAAGGTCCGTTAATGCCTTCCTCGACGCGGCTGAAGCCGGTCGACCTGGTATTTGGAATATCGGCGCCGGAGTGGAAGCAAGTGTTCTTGATCTTGCCCGGATCATTTCCGGAGGCAGGCCGTTCCCTCCGGCCGCAGTTCGGGTGGACGCGGCCGGGCGAACAGGAGCGCAGCGTCCTCGCAACCGACCGGGCAGCGTGCTACCTGGGCTGGAGCCGTCGACCAGCCTCGCCGACGGCATCGCCAAGGTCTACCGCTGGGTCGAGGCAGGCCCCCCCGACAGGGCGTCCTGCTGAGGGGCGCACTTACCATCGTCCCCGGCCAGCAGCGGGCCTGGGCCGGAGCTTCGGCGGGCCTGACCTGTTTCTTGTTGTGGGGACAGGCAGGCGCCAGCCGTTGTCAAGGCGTGTGGCAGTGACTGATCCGGGGCGAAGGCGGCGACGATATCGGCTGCCCACGGCCAGGCGGTCGCGGTTGCGCTCTAAGTCTGGTGTTTCGATGCACGGATGACGACGATCTCGTAAGTCTGGTCGCCGGTTGCCCAAGGGCCAAGTTCCTGAAGTCCCTGGGCTAGGTCGTCGAGCTGGGTCGTCGGTGCGGCGTGGCGAGCGACAACGCTGACGTCCAGGCCGTGCCCTGCGAGTCGGCGCACGGTGGCCGGTACATCGCAAAACGAGGCTTGCACGATGAGCAGGAAGCCGCCAGGCCTGAGCCGGCCAGGCGCATCCGCGCAGACGCGATCAATCAGCGCGCGCGCGTTCCGGCCTGCGTCCCAAGCGCGGGATATACCGCGAGTGGGCAACTCGTCGATCGCGGATGGCCGCCAGGGTGGATTGCAGACTATTGCATCGAACGACTCCCCTGCCCCCAGGGCCGAGTAGAGGTCACCGCGTCGCGTGCGCACCGACGCATGGTGCAACAAGGCGTTCAACCGCGCGCAGATCACGGCGGCACCCGAGATATCCACTGCGGTGACGCTTGCGGCGCCAAGTCGTGCCGCCACAATCGACAGCAGACCACTGCCAGTGCACAGATCTAGCACCTCAGATCCGGGCCTCAGCCCTGCCGCACTAAGCGCCTCGACAAGGAGAGCGGAATCGTCCCACGGTCTAAAGACGCCTGGGATGGTGAGCACGCGGATGACGCCAGCCGGCGAGCCTGGTGGCGCGATCTCAAATCTAGTGAGTCCCGTCCCTTTCAGGTTCCACATTGGGACACGAAGGATGGCGTGGCGGTCTACAAATCCACGTAGCACACTACTGAAGCTCGCGCCGGAACTCTGCTTATTCTCTTGATCACCGGACTCTCGTGCAGGGTCAAGACGCATTAACACATCCCACTATGTCAATCATCAATTAACCTTAGTTCGAAATGCAATCAGATCAGATCCGTGTCGACTCATCGCAGCGAAAGCCTCCAATAACAGAAAGCACCGACAAACACGCCAAGGACCTCGCTCACAGCAAGTCGCCGACGACCGCTAAGTTTGCTCGAAGCAGACGCTTTCCGCATGCGCCGAGCAATATGCTTGGATGAGCTGAAGTTGCGCAGCAATGCCCTGAGCGACATCTCACGCCTGATGAGACGCTTGGCGAGGTATGCGCCTAGGCCATGACCGTAGGCGTATACCTGCGCAGCCAGCTCCCTCTCGTCCGCGCGATGCTGGTGCCAGACCAACGCTGACGGCAGATAACAGATGCGGCTGCCTGCTAGAACGATGCGGACGAAGATGTCAAGGTCCTCGCCGCCACGACTAGGCCCACCTGCACCCAGCAGTGCGTCGAATCCGCCTATCGCTTGGACTGCCTCCCGCCGGACGGCGAAGTTTACCCCTCCGCCAAATATTCCGGCATTGAAAGGGTACAACGGGGAACTATCTCGGTGCACTTCCAAATCGTAGACGCGCGGTGTAAATGCTTCGCCGTACAAGTAGCGCGAATCGTAGTAGCGCTCTGCGCTGCTCTCGAGAGAACGCGCACTTATCATGCCCGTTATGCACGCCGCTCTCGCGTCAGCCGTGAAACCAGCTATGAGCGCCGAAGGCCAACCAGGATCCACCAACGCGTCGTCATCGGTAAAGGCTACAAGATCGAACTTCGCCTCCGACAGACCGCGATTACGGGCATTCGAGAGACCCGGCTTAGTCTCGCAGGCGTAGCTAATACGCGAATCGGCTCGTGCGATGCTATCGACGAGCAGCTTCGTCTCGTCCCCTGAAGGGGCATTGTCGATGACCAGAATCTCAAGTGGACTATAACTGGCGCGCTGCAGAGCTCTCAGGCATTCCCGGAGCATCGCGGGGCGATCCCGTGTGCAAACGACCACGCTCAGACCCTGCCCGCTCGAGGCGGGGTGCCGCCGCGGGCAGCAGACTCTATCGATCCAATCCTGCGCACCGAATTCCAGAGCCTGGCTCGAATCGCAGCCCACGTGCCGGTCAAGCGCCTGTGCCAAATTGCTCTCGGCCGCCTGGCGAGTTCGTTTTGCGAGCGTCGATGGAGGTTGCGCTGGCAGCGTCACGTACCCTATCGGAGCCTCGTGCTTGCGTACCAGGATCCGGGCATCAACGTGCTGGTCACTTATCGGGCAACTGAGCGCCGCGACGGTTTCATCCCCGTCCAAGTCCAGCATGCCGACCCACGTGCCAGGCTCACCACTCACTAAACGCATCTCCTATGCACAAACCTGACTGGTCAGGCGAATCCGCCGAGACAACTCAAGGAAGCATAGCCTCAATCATTCGTGGCTCCCCGACTATATGGACACCGAGCGGGCGAAGGCCCGGCCCGCGCTGAGCAAGCCCGATCCCAGCAGCAGCCGTCTGACCAGGAAGACGATTGCCGAGGGCGCTCGGGCGCCAGTTTGGACGCGCCGAGCGGCCTGTCTCCTGCGATGGCGCTATGCTGCCCCCAGGTCTAGGGCAAACTGGTGCTATGGATAACAACGCAGGTCGAAGCACTGAGCCGCCAGCTCGACTGCGTGATCTACTGGACTTGGCAGCCATCGTGATCGCGGTCGGGCTCATCGGTGTGGTCGTGGAAGGCCACGCGGGCATCGCTCGGGTCGCGCTGGCGCTGGCCTTCACGTTTTTCGTACCCGGCCGGGCCGTCGTCAGTAACTGGCCCCGCCTTGCCTATTGGTCCCAGTTCGGTATGTCCATGGTACTAAGCCTTGCCATCGTGACCTTGCTGGCGACAACTGTTCTCTGGGTCGGCGCATGGCATCCGGTAAGCCTTTTCTACGTTGAGGCCGGCCTGAGCGCAGTAGCTCTGGTTGCTGGCATGCTGCGTCGGCATCGAGGCATTGCTGCGGAGACATCAAGTGACTAATGCCATCGACGGACTGGTTTGCCGGACACAGGGCGCATGACAGCCGTCCAAAGCCGCATCAATCCAGCCACGTTGCTCGCTGCGTCTGAACCTATACGCACACGATTCCGCCTTACGTGGCTACTCCTGCCGGTCAGCATGACTCTCTGGGCGGCAGGAGTCGCGCGCACAGATGCGGCTCAACTGGGCCCATACGGGCTGCTTCCGGCGTTGCCCATTGTCTTCTACCTTGGCCTAGGGCTGCTGGTGCTGTCCGCGTCGATCGAGATTGCACGGGCGCGACTCTCGAAGCTGACGATGGCCCTGCATTCCGTGGCACTCGTGATTATGCTATACGGCACTGCTCCACTGGTGTATCCAGAGGGACGGTATGCGTGGCTTTACAAGACAATTGGCATTGTGCAATATGTCAACCCGCACGGCAGCCTTAACGGCAGCATTGACATTTATCAGAATTGGCCTGGATTTCTCGCCTTGGCGGCCTGGTTCGATAAGGTTGCGGGTGTCGCAAGCCCGCTAGCGTATGCCAAGTGGGCGCAGTTGGTTTTCGAGCTGGCCGCCCTGCCACTGCTTTACCTTGCCTACGATGCGTTGTCCCTGCCCATTCGGCAGCGCTGGATCGCGATCTTGCTGTATTCAGCCAGCAATCTGATCGGTCAGGACTACTTCTCTCCCCAAGCGCTCGGCACTGTGCTCAGCCTCGGTGTCATCGCCTTCGTACTGCGCTGGATGTATGCCGGAAACGGATCGCGTCTCCCCGGCGGTACGAAGAAGCCGGTGGGTGACGGCGAAGCTGAAGCGGGGACGACCGCCAGCAGTCTGCATCGGCTGGCGCCGCTGCTCGCAGTGCTGATGGTCGTATTCTTCGTATTGACCTTCACGCATGAGCTATCGCCATACCTGGTCGCTGCGCAGCTCTGCGCGCTCGCGGTGGCCGGCCTGGTACGGCCACGCTGGCTACCTTTGGTACTTCTCGCTATCTCATTTTTCTACCTTCTGCCGCACCTCGGATATGTCAACGCCCACTACGGACTGCTTAGCTCGCTGGGCAACCTGCTGAGCAACATGACCCCGCCGACGTTGGCAGCAGGCGGGCCGCAGCCCTTCAGCCAGGTGCTGATCGAGCGTTGCGCTGAGGCGCTTATCCTCGGAATCTGGGTGTTTTCCCTGGTCGGAGCCTGGGTTCGACGCAGATCCCGGCGCACAGTGTTGACGCTGCTCATTCTGTCTTTCTCCCCGATCCTCGTCCTGACTGTGGTGCCTTATGGGAATGAAGGCATCTTGCGGGTTTATCTCTTCTCGCTGCCATGGGCTGCGGCGCTCGCGGCCGCGGTGCTTGCACCGCTTCCGTCGATCGCCCGCAAACACGCCCGGCGAGTCGATGCGGCGCTGGCGCTGGACGGCGACGTCAAGCGGGTTGGCAGGTCACGCATAGCTCTGCGGCCAGCTCTCGCCCTGGCTGTAGCGTTGATGCTCTTTTTCGTCGTTTTCTTTGGTGATGACGCGTCTAACGTAATGTCGGTTTCAGAAGTGGATGCCGTCACCACATTCTTTAGCACTGCCAAACCGGGCCCAGTTTTCGTCCCAATTGATAATGCTGCGCCGACTTCGGATGCTCGCTACAATCTCTTCCCCGTCGCGCAGATCTTCGGCTCCCTTGGCGCGCTCCGCACGCCACAAGTCAGACCTGACGTCGCCAGTATCCTTGCCCGAATAGCTGACAGCTATACGCGTCGCCATGGGCCCGCGTACGTCCTGATCACGTCGAGCATGGTTGCATACAATCAGGCATACCCTACTGCCGGACCGGACGGATTTAACATTCTTCGTGCGTCGCTGAATCGTTCTCCTGACTGGTACAGTATTTTCGACTGGAAGGGCACCGTCATATACGAGATGCCGCCGGGTGCCCCGAATCCCGGCCCTGGACCATCCGGCATCGCGGAGTTTTCCGTGCCGTGATCTAGTAAGAGCAGAAGGGTCATGGACGATTCCGAAGATGTTAACGTCACACAGTTGGCGCCGCTCTCTTACGAGCAGCGCCAGCTGTGGTTTCTGCATGAACTGATCGCCGACCCTGCGTTGGAACATGACTGCCGGATTGTGATGATCAAGGGGCGGCTAGACGCTGTAAAGCTCGAGGAGAGCCTGGAGGCCTTCATCCAGCGGCACGAGATCTGGCGGACGAACTTTCTTAGCCGCGACGACGAGCCGGTGCAAGTCGTGCGAAAGGACGTCCGTTGCATCTGGTCCATCGCCGACGTGACCGAACTGGCGGAGGAGGACCGAGAGAGCAAGGCGTTCGAGCTGGCCGAGGAAGAGGCGCGCCAGCCCTTTGACCTGGCTCATGGGCCGCTAGTGCGAGCGCTGCTTGTGCGGCTGCGGGAGGATGACCACCGTCTGGTCCTCACCCTGCATCGCATGGTCTTTGATGAAGTGTCGCTGGCTGAGGTATTCCTGCCGGAGCTGCGAGGGCTGTACGACGCCAGAGTGTCCGGGCGGCCGGAGCAGCTCCCTAACGTAGAGGTGCAGTACGCCGAATACGCAAGCCGGCAGCAGCGGCTTGACGTCGCGGCGCTTGGGCCGGACCTGGCCTTCTGGCAGGAGTACCTAGCCGGTGCACCGACGGTGCTTGACCTGCCGAGCGATCACCTACGGCAGCAGCCGCGCAGTTACCGGGGAGCGGTGACTGAGTTCGCACTAGGTCAGGAGCTCGGTGCCGCCCTGCGGGAGCGGAGCAGGCAAGAGCAGGTCACCCTGCAGATCACGCTGACGGCCGCCTTCGCGACGCTCCTCTACCGTTACACCGGTCAGGAAGACCTGCTGGTAGGGACCACAGCGTCGGCACGGCAGCAGCCGCAACTTCGCCAAGCGATGGGGTCTTTCGGCAACCTGGCCGTTATCCGGCTGGACCTGACGGGAGAGGCTAGCGCACAGGAGGTCCTGCGGCGGACAAAAGCTGCGAGCGACATCATTCGCGACCACGATGCTGTGCCATTTGATGCGGTGGTTCAAGCCGTACAGCCGGAGCGAAGCCCAAGCCGACACTCGCTTGTGCAGGTGCTGCTCGACTGCAATCGAAGCGTCCGAGGCGGGGCGTCAGCCGACTGGACCTTCATGCGGGCCGATATCTGCCCGCCAATCGCGAACGTTGACTTGGCTCTGCACGTGGATGAGCAGGAGCCGGAACTTACCGGCCGAGTGATCTACCGGACCGATCTCTTCGAACCCGCGACGATCAGCCGGATGATCGAGCACTGGCGGATGATTCTCGCGGCGATGGCGGCTGAGCCCGCCCGCGCTATCAGCGACCTCGAACTGCTCACAGCGGCCGAAACCGAGCAAGTGCTCCGGCTGTGGAATGCAGAAACTCCGATGCCCCCTGCCGAAAGCATCGAGCAAGCCATCGGCAGGCAGGCGACGTCGAATGCTGACGCGATCGCGGTGACCTGCGCGGGCGCACGGCTGAGCTATCGGCAGCTGAATGGCCGCGCCAATCAGCTGGCACGATATCTAAAGGAACTCGGGGCCGGGCCGGAGTCAGCTGTCGGCGTGTGCATGGAGCGCTCGCTCGACCAGGTAGTCGCCCTCCTGGCAATCCTGAAGGCCGGAGCTGTCTACGTGCCGCTCGATCCTGATGCGCCCGGTGAGCGCATCGAGTACATGGTGCGCGACTCGCAGATGCCGGTGGTACTGACGCAGCACCGGCTGCAAGCCAAGTTCAGCGCGGAGCAAGTAGTGGTGATGCCGTTGGATCGCGCCCGGGGAGTCATCGACAGACACAGCGAAGATGACGTAGCGGAGCAGGCAACGGAAAATCAGCTTGCATACATCATCTATACCTCGGGCTCCACCGGCCAGCCGAAGGGCGTGATGGTCGAGCGAGGAGCACTCGCCGCGCATTGCCGGACGATGATGAACGAGTACGCACTCGGGCCAGATGACATCGTGCTGCAGTTCAGCCAGCACAGCTTCGATGCGTCACTAGAGCAGATCCTGCCCACCCTGGCGTCGGGGGCACAGTTGGTCATGCGAGGGCCGGAGATCTGGTCCCCCGGACAGCTTCTTGAGGAGTTGGTCTCGCAGCGAGTTACGGTCATGAATCTGCCGCCTACCTACTGGCATCAGGCGGTGCGTCAGTGGGCTCAGTCGCCGCAGGAAGTGGCGAACCTGCGGCTACGACTCGTGATCGTCGGCGGAGACCGGTTGGAGCCGCAATGGGTGCGGCAGTGGGCTGAGCTTGGACTCCAAGACGTGCGACTGATCAATGCCTACGGCCCGACGGAGACCATCATCACGGCGACACTGGGAGAGGCAGGAGCAGAGAAGGACCGGATCACGATCGGATACCCGCTCGCCGGTCGGAGAATCTGCGTTCTGGACCGCCGCGGCCAACTGGTGCCAGTAGGGATTGTCGGTGAGCTGCATATCGGCGGGCCATTGCTGGCGCGGGGATACCTGAACCGCCCCGAGCTGACATCGGAGCGCTTCGTCCCCGATCCCTTCGCAAGCCAAGAAGGCGCGCGCCTTTACCGGACGGGTGATCTGGCACGCCAGTTGCCGGATGGGCGCTTCGAGTATGTCGGACGCCAAGATCACCAAGTCAAGATTCGCGGCTATCGCATCGAACTCGGTGAGGTCGAGAGTGCTCTGGTTGAGCACCCGGCGGTAGACGAAGCGGTGGCGGTAACGCAGGGTGAAGGCGCTGATAAGGAGCTCATCGCGTACGTCGTCGGGCAAGGCGCCGAGCCGCTGGCCGAGAAGCTCCGCGGCTATCTCGGCCAAAGGCTGCCTCGGTTCATGCAGCCTGCGGTGATAGTCGAGCTGGACCAGCTGCCGCGGCTGGCTTCGGGGAAGCCAGATCGCCGGGGGCTCCCGCCCGTCAGTCGGGCAGAGCGTCGCCGGCAGGGAGAGTATCTACCGCCACGGCTGCTGTTGGAACAGCAGCTAGTGCAGATCTGGGAGGACCTGCTGGCGGTGAGACCTGTCGGGATCAGGGACAACTTTTTCGATCTCGGTGGTCATTCGCTTCTTGCGGCGCAGCTCGTGGGTCGCATCGAGCAAGCGTGCGGACAAAGGCTTCGCCTCTCTACGCTGTTCGCGAGTCCGACGATAGAACTGCTGGCAGAGGAGCTGCAGGCCGGCGCGGCAAGGCCGGAGGGACGGGCGAAGGTCCTCCCAGTCCAGACAGCAGGCAGCAAGACGCCGTACTTCTTCCTGCATGGTGACTGGACGGGCGGTGCTTTTTATTGCTTCGCACTGGCCCGCGCCTGCGGTCCTGAGCAGCCCTTCTACGTGCTCGAGCCGTACATCTTTAGCGAGCGGGAAGGTGCTCAGTCGCTGGAGTCACTGGCCGCGGCCCACATCGAGGCCATGCGCAGTGTTCAGCCGACGGGGCCGTACCGGATAGGCGGCTTCTGCAACGGCGGATTGCTAGCTTACGAGATGGCGCTGCAACTGCGCTCGCAAGAAGAGGCAGTCGAGTTTCTCGGGCTGGTCACCCCTTCGGAGCCCGTTCAGTTCAGTGCACTGCGCGCTGCCTGCGCACTCTATAACAAGGTGAGCCGGAAGGGCGGTAACACGCTCGCTGACCTGTACCTGCGGGTTCGGCATGCGCAGCGCCATCTGTACCGTCTCCTGCGGCCGGGCGGACGGCGGGTGGAAGACTTCGGGAAGTTGCTGGTGATCGAACCGCGCCTGAAGAAGATGTTCCCGCCCCGCGACGCGCTTTACCGAGACTATGTCGGCGTGTTCAACTGGCTGGTTCCCGACTACAGACCGGGTATCTACGACGACAAGATCACCTTTTACTGGGCGCGAGAAGAGCCTGCGATCGCTCGCAGCTGGAAACCAGTGATTGACCGGATGAGCCGGTCTAGCGCTGAACAGCACATCGTCGAGGGCGAGCTGATGTCGAGCGTGACTGAACATGCCGACGGGCTGGCCGAGGTCATGAGCGAATGCCTGCGCCGCGTTGGGCAAGTATCGCCGCCATGGTAACTTCCGGCGACAGCGGACTGTGGGCTGGCGGTGACGGGCGGACAGTGATACGCCCGATCCGGGCCAGCGACGTGCGCCACGTCCTGGCCATCAGTCGGCACTCTTTCCCGACTGATCCCTGGACGCGGGACACCGCGGGAGGACGGCTGGCGCGGTCACCGCTAGGCGCGCACCGACACAAGGCCACGCTGCTTGCGGGGTTTATCAGGCTTGCCAGGGTTAGCGACGCCGTCGGGCTCGTCCGGCTCATCAGCTACCTCGTGCGCCGCCCGGCCACGGAGTACCGCGTTGTCGCAGCGGTCGACGGGCAGATCGTCGGCTTCGGGTACCTGCAGATTGAGGCAGGCAGCGGAAAGATCCAGACAATGGCCGTGCGTGGCGATTACCAACGCCACGGTGTCGGGACCGCGTTGCTCTCCGAACTCCTCGCAGCCGGGACAGCCCGTGGTTGCGGCGAAATCCTCCTCGACGTTCGCGCCGACAACGCTCAGGCTCGCCGGATCTACCAGCGCGCCGGTTTTACCGAATTGGAAGTCCGCCCTCGGTACTACCAGCCATCCGGGACGGATGGCGTGGTGATGAAATTCAGCACTGCCGTTGACACGCCTGCGCAGTGACCGAGGTCAGCGCTCGCTGTGCCCCCGTTCCCGCACTCGGAGTGGCTCTCGCGGGCCGACCGATCGGACAAGGAATCCGCTGAAAGCGGCCATAAGACCCAACGTTGTCACGCAACTCCTTGAGAGCGCGCTGAGGTCGCCGTTCGCAAACTGGCGCAGGTCCCGCGATATCCCAGCTGGCAGCACTGAGGCCACGTGACGCCGTTCCGCTCTCAGGCCTGCTCTGATTCCGACTAGCTTCACGACGGTAGCTTTCGACCACCCTTCGTGCCAGCACCGGCGAAGGAAATAACTGAACCTTACGCGCTCGTGTCCTACGTTATGGTCGACGGCCGCTTCAGGGATGTAGACGACGACAGAGCCTGGCTGACATGCCGAAAGCCTTATGGCGAGCTCCGTTTCTTCACATGCTCCAAGCTTGCCGCCTGTCCTTCCGACTGCACTATAAAAGCCGCCGACTCCGATCGCGGGAGCAGTACGCATGCTCATGTTGGCGCCGATCGGGTTGCGTACTCTGCCGGTGGTATCGGGAAGACCCCGATAGCTGCAGCCCACCACCCAGTAGAACTCTGGCGGTAGCCAGCGTGGCCTATCTGCCAGCCAGACCGGATTGATGCTGCCCCCAGTAGCTACGACATCGGAGTCGCTGTAAGGCTCGATCAGCGAAGCCAGCCAGCCCGGCCGGGCGGCGGCATCGTCGTCCAGAAACGCAGTGATACTGAAGCCGGATGCACTTAGCCCAGTGTTCCGAGCACCGGACAGGCCCGGCAGTCCGTCACTCTCGAGCACGGTGACATCGGATAGCTCACGACGGGCCCGGGCCGCAAGGGCAGCGTTGTGGTCTACGACAAGCAGGACTTGAGATGGCCCAGGTTGCTGGGTAACCACGGACTGGATGGCAGCCACCGTCTGAGCCCATCGCGCTTCGGTGTAGGCGCAAATCACCACCGCAACATCGAGCCTGGTGCTTGAGCCCTGACAGATCGTCTTACCGGCCGGGACAGCCGATGCCTCAGTCAAGACTGTCGTGTCGGAAGCAACGCTCATTGACAGAGAGGCCCAGGTGTGCGAGATCGGTAACTACCATTTTGGAAATACTAGATGATTTCACCGCTGCCGACCTGTTCAGTCCGAGATCAAGCCCTTGACCCTGCGCGCGCGCCTGACGGCCGCCCAGCCCTTGGTCAGCGCACGGTCCTTAAGGAAGATCGCCGGGAGATTCCGGCACTCGGCCACCTGCCCGTAGACGCGGAGGCGCGTAGCGCGACTCACAGTGAGCCTCGGCAGCGCATAAAGGTCCGGCTCAGGGCCTATCCGGCGATTTCCGACGGCATAAGCATGACCGTAACCCACCTGATGGGCTAGTCGGCGCACTCGGGCACTGGAGTATCCGAACGGGTAGGCCAGCCCAGGCACAGCTGTCGCGAGGCCGTCTTCGAGGATCTCCTTGCTCGTCGCAAGCTCGCCGTACAAGGCGCGGTCATCGAGCTGGTCCAGCTCTCGGTGGCGATGGCTGTGTGCGCCTATCTCTATACCTGCCGAAGCTACCTCTGATAGCTGGCTCCAGCTGAGCATCGGTCCAGGCGCTGAACCTGCTGCATCCTTGGCGCCGCGTATCCAGCCAGTGGTCATGTACAGAGTCGCCGTGAAACCGTGACGCTGAAGAATTGGCAACGCGACTTCATGGAAATCAGCGAATCCATCGTCGAACGTCAGGACTACCGACCGGTCGGGCAATCTCTCTCCCCGAGCCAGGGCCGAAGCAACCTGACCGGCGGTAATGCCAGTGAAGCCGGTGTCGCGCAGATACGTAATTTGCGCAGCGAACGAGGCTGGCGGCACCGCGAGCCGGGCCGAGCCGAAAGGCGATGTGGTGATCTCGTGATACATGAGGACCGGGACGTCCGCAGCGACGATTGTCATGCCGTCTCGCGGCGCACCGTAGCGTCTGCGTCCGCCTGCGCTTCAGTAAGCGCATCCCTCGGGTCTATCCGGCGCCATCTTGTGTTCCACCATCCTTGTGCGTAGCCAAGTGCCGTCGCACTAAGGCCGACCACAATTGCTCCAGCGCGCCCGAGGCCCCAAAGGTCACCTCGCAGAGCATCGGCAAGACCGCGGGTCACGCCACGCGGCAGCGCACTCGAAACGTACCGGCGTTCAGACGAAAGGCCGTCAGCGGGACCGACCGAGGCCGTGACCTGCGCCTTAGACAAGCCCTCAGCAAAGCACCGGGACCTGAAGTAGGAGAACTTGCATCGAGCCGCAGGGACGAGATGCTGGATAGCAGCGCGATCGTCGAAGAGAAGCACCGACCTGGGCGACCGCTGAAGAAGACGAATGCAAAATTCAGTCTCCTCGCACCCGAGCGGGCGCTTGGAAGCCGAGCGGCCGATACCGGTCTGGAACAGTCCGGCGATACTGAACACTTCCGTCCGGAAGGAGGCGTTGCCACCCATCAGATTGCGGACTGGCGCTCGCGACTTTGGCATTCCGATGTAGGTACAGCCAACTGTCCAGTCGAATTCCTCCGGAAACCAAGGCGGGCGCCTGGTTTCCCATTTTGGCAGGGTAAGCCCGCCCACGCCGGCCACTGCGCGGTCGGCATAACCGTCGAGAAGATACTTCAGCCAGTTAGAGTCAGCGATCGCATCGTCATCAAGGAACGCCACGATCTCACCAGTGACTCTGGCAACGCCGGTGTTCTTGCCTCCCGACAGGCCGCGTTCCGAACTGTTTTCCAGCACCGTGACATCTGGCATGGCGGCTGCGAGCCTGTCGAACAACACCGGGTTGTGATCAACCACGAGAAGTATTTCTTTCGCCTGAACGGTCTGCCTGCGCACCGACTCGACGGCCGCATGGATCTCATCCCAGCGCTTTTCGGTATATGCGCAAATGACGACAGAGACTTGCAACTCGGTCATGTTAACTCGACGCAGGTCTCGGCTGGCTCGACCGAGATATCATGATTCTTTACTACTCCAAATGGATGTCCCGGCCCAAGCTCAGCGGAAAAGTGCGGCTCT